>Ga0206124_10000075_pt1 | contig 74338 bp, 67 predicted proteins | sample Helgoland_Spring_3_FD_148671 | JGI IMG/M metagenome (GOLD analysis project Ga0206124, IMG submission 148671) | Pelagic subsurface seawater microbial communities from Kabeltonne, Helgoland, North Sea - Helgoland_Spring_Bloom_20160321_2 | ecosystem: Environmental > Aquatic > Marine > Epipelagic ... | reverse complement strand
GGGGGATCAGTTAAATCATCCGCCGGCACATAAACCGCCTGAATAGAAGTAATAGAACCTTTTCTTGTAGATGTAATTCTTTCTTGAAGAGAACCCATCTCGGTTGCAAGTGTAGGCTGATAACCCACAGCAGAAGGAATTCTACCAAGCAATGCCGAAACCTCAGAACCTGCCTGAGTAAATCTAAATATATTATCGATGAATAACAAAACATCCTTTCCTTCTTGATCACGGAAATATTCTGCCTGAGTCAAGCCAGAAAGCGCAACTCTTGCCCTCGCTCCTGGAGGCTCGTTCATCTGGCCATATGCAAGCACAGTTTTAGATTTAGATAAATCTTTATCATTAATCACACCAGATTCAATCATCTCCCTATAAAGGTCATTACCTTCCCTAGTACGCTCACCAACACCAGCAAAAACAGAGTAACCACCATGAGCTTTCGCGACGTTATTAATAAGCTCCATTATCAAAACAGTTTTACCAACACCAGCTCCACCAAACAAACCAACTTTACCTCCTTTTGCGTATGGGGCCAAAAGATCAATCACCTTAATTCCAGTATTTAAAATATCATTACCTGTAGCTTGATCTATAAATTCTGGAGCTTTAGCATGGATTGGCATTCTTTGTTTTGCCTTGATCTCACCTCTTCCATCAATTGGCTCTCCAAGAACATTCATTATTCTACCTAATGTTTCCTTACCGACAGGAACAGAGATAGGAGCACCTGTATCTGTAACTTCAACTCCACGCCTTAACCCTTCTGTAGAATCCATAGCAATTGTTCTCACTTGGTTTTCACCAATATGCTGCACAACCTCCATCACAAGCTTCCCTTCATTCATCTCGCATTCTAGAGCATTCTTAATAGCTGGTAAACGCCCTTCAAATTCCACATCAACCACCGCTGATATAATCTGAGTGATTTTACCTTTTATACTTTTCTTGTTTTCTTTTTTCATGGTCTATTTACCTAATTTTTACTAATTGCTTCCATACCGGAAATAATCTCTATCAATTCATTAGTTACAGCTGATTGTCTCATTCTATTATACTGGACTGTAACCTTCTTAATAATATCTTGTGCATTCCTATTTGCATTATCCATAGCAGCCATACGCGCGCCATGCTCACCAGATGCACTCTCTAATAGCATAGAAAAAACATTTGCTGTAATACAGCTAGAAGCTAAACCATCTGCCATTTTCTCAAAGCTTGGCTCGTTCTCAAACAATATCTTCTCTTCTTTTTTTCCTTCCTCCTTCTGTTCTTCAGAATTATTCGAGAATAATGGTATTAGTTGCTTTGAGGTATTCTTCTGCGTGATTGAAGAAACAAATTCATTATAGAATGCAACGCAATGATCCAGCTCGCCCAAATTAAATCTATCCACCATAGAGATAGTAAGCTCTCTTGCAGCATCAATATCCATCTCTGCAGCTTCTCTATATAACTCTACCGAACCCATTTGAGACTTCATGACATCGTATATTTTTTTACCTACACATAGAATTTTCTTTTTTCCTGGAATAGAAGAGACCTTGCTTTTTAAGTGCCTTACCAACCCACTATTAAAACCTCCACATAATCCCTTATCCGACCCAAATACTATCACCAATGTGTTTTCCACAGGTTTTTCACTGGTAAATATCATTGGGAATTCGGTCTTATCTGTTACTTGAGAAAAAACATTATCTGAAACGATATTCATCTGCTCGATATACTCTTTATTTGCCTCAAAAGCCTTACGTGCTTTCTTCAATTTTGCGGCAGCAACAACCTTCATAGCCTGCGTAATCTTCTTCGTAGATTTCACGCCAGAGATCCTGTCTTTTAGCTGCTTTAAACTTGCCATCTTAACTAAAGTTACTCAAAAATTTATCTAAGGTTTTTTTCATCAGAGATTCAGTTTGATCTGAAATCTTTTTCTCAATAGAAATCAAATCTAATAATTTCTTATCTTTATTCAAGGATATCAAAAGATCTCTTTCAAAATCCTTTACTCTATTAGTATCAATCTTATCTAAGTAACCATTCATACCAGCGTAAAGAACCACAACCTGCTCAGCAACATTTAATGGTTTATATTGACCCTGCTTCAAGAGCTCTACAAGCTTTTGTCCCTTAGCCAACATCTTCTGAGTTGAAGCATCAAGATCCGATCCAAACTGGGCGAATGATTCCATTTCTCTAAATTGCGCAAGGTCTAATTTCATAGAGCCTGCAACCTGTTTCATAGCTTTTATTTGTGCGGCAGAACCCACACGGCTCACAGAAAGACCAACATTAACAGCTGGACGCACACCTTTATGGAATAATTTTGTTTCAAGGAATATCTGACCATCTGTAATAGAAATAACATTGGTTGGTATATATGCAGATACATCACCATCTTGAGTTTCGATAATTGGAAGTGCCGTCATAGAACCTCCTCCTTTATGATCATCTAATTTTGCAGCTCTTTCTAGCAATCTCGAGTGCAAGAAGAAAACGTCACCAGGGAACGCCTCTCTTCCCGGAGGTCTACGAAGCAATAGAGACATCTCCCTATAAGCCACCGCATGCTTAGATAGATCATCATAAACAATCAATGAATGCATTTTATCATCGCGGAAATACTCCCCCATGGCACAACCAGAATAAGGAGCCAGAAATTGCATTGGCGCAGAATCAGAAGCAGAAGCTACCACAACTATAGTATATTCAAGCGCACCCTCTTCTGCCAATTTCTCAACAATTCTAGCAACAGTAGATTGTTTCTGTCCTATAGCAACATAAACACAATATAGCTTGTCATCTTCTTTCTTAGATTTATTAGCTTCACGCTGGTTTATAATTGTATCAATAGCGATCGCCGTTTTCCCAGTCTGCCTATCACCAATAATTAACTCCCTCTGCCCTCTGCCAATCGGAATCAAGGAGTCGATAGCTTTTATACCAGTCTGCACAGATTCATGCACAGATTTACGGTCAATAATACCTGGAGCCTTAAGCTCAACACGCCTCATTTTCTTAGTTTTAAGTGCACCTTTACCATCAATAGGTCTACCAAGACCATCAACTACTCTACCCAAAAGCTCTTTACCTACAGGCACTTCTACAATTTTCTTTGTACGCTTTACTTGAGAACCCTCATGGATACCCTGCACTTCACCAAACACTACAACACCAACGAAATCTTGCTCCAAGTTCAGAGCCATACCTTTTATTCCATTCTCAAACTCAACCATCTCACCATATTCAACACGGTCTAATCCATATACTTTGGCGATACCATCACCAACGGATATAACTTCTCCGATTTCTTTAAACTCGACACCAGAGTCGAATCCCTCTATTTGTTTCTTCAGGATGTTAGCTATTTCTGGAAATTTCGTTGTCATTGGCAATCCTTATATTTGTTGTTTACTGTTCGGATAAAGTTATATTCTCTACAAAAAGCTTCATTTTATGCATCTTATTTGCAATAGAATCATCAAAAATCATGGATCCTATTTTTATCATGGTTCCACCAATAATAGTTTGATCCACAACATTATCCACCCAAATCTTCTTCTTCATATTTTTTGAGAAAAATTTCTCAATAGAGTCAATCTCACTTTTAGGTAATTTCTTGATTGATACTATCTGTACTTTTTCTACATTATCCATTTTGTAACATAGTTCCTGGAATTCTTTTACAATATCATTGATGATATCTAGCCTTTTCTTTACGGATAACACTTTTAAGAATTTTACTGTAACAGAATGGAATTTATGTTTTTTTTGAATCTTATCAACAAAGTTACAACGCATCTCATTCGAGTATACGACATCATTTATCATCACAACTTCTTTGGTGAATTCTTGAAATATAGATAGAATCAACTCTAGATCCTTTGATACATTATCAAGACTCTTACTTTCTTTAGCGACAAAGAATATAGCTGTCGCATATTTTCGGACTATCTTAGGACTAGTAGCCATAACCACAAATAACCAAAATCATTGACTTCATGATCATCTAAACTATCATAGCCCTCAGAAAACTTCAACATAAAGCTTCAACTGAACCATATACCAATTCCCCCTTGTATCTAATATGAAACTCACAGTACTTATTCTATATATACTAATCATCTACATCATAGGAGCTATATCGTCTAAATACACTAAGACATCTTCTGATTATTTATTAGGCAGCAGAAAATTAAATACTATCACAACAGCATTTGGCGTTGGTGCATCAGATATGAGTGGATGGCTCATGATGGCCGTACCAGGAGCATTCCTAATGCAAGGAATGGTAAATATATGGATACCTATTGGATTAATCATAGGAGCTTATGCCAACTGGAATATTGTTGGAAAAAGACTGAGATCCTATACTGAAAAATATGGTAATGCACTTACCATACCTTGGTACCTTTCCAATAGATTTAATGACAAAACAAACACCATAAGAATCGCAACAGCATCAATACTGCTTATATTCTTTACAGTTTACGCATCTACCGGGTTAATAGCTTGTGCGCTAATAATACAAAATGAATTTGCTCTCTCATATACAAATGCGCTTTGGATAAGCGCTGCAATAATAGTCATCTATACGTCTATAGGTGGATTTATTGCGGTTAGCTGGATAGATGTCTTCCAAGGAATATTAATGCTCATTGCCATACTAATAGTTCCATATGTAGCTCTACAAAATCTTGGAGGTATGGCTGAAATCTCCAATGTCTTATCTGCAAATAATATAAATTACTCTGATCCTTTTAAAGATAAAACTATCTTAGAAATAATATCAATGCTCAGCTGGGGGCTTGGTTATTTTGGACAGCTACATATATTACTTCGTTTTATGGCAGCAAAATCACCAGAAGTAATAGGCAAATCACAAAAAATCTGTATGACTTGGATGATAACTGCATTCGCTGGAGCTGGAGCTCTTGGACTGGTAGGAGCTGCATTATTTGCAAAGACACCTTTGGACAACCCAGAAACAATATTCTTCAAAGCAGCAGATATATTATTCCCACCATGGGCTTCTGGAATGTTATTAGCTGCAATATTCTCTGCAATAATGAGCACCATCTCTGCTCAACTACTAGCCTCATCTAGCGCAATCACCGAAGATATTTTACTCAGATTCACAAATAGAATAAGTGACAAGAAAAGACTCCTCTTAAACAGAATGGCAGTTATTTGTATAATGATAGCAGCAACAGTAATAGCTAGAAATCCACAAAGCAGCATCTTATCTCTAGTAGCTCACGCATGGGCAGGTCTAGGCGCATCTTTCGGGCCTGTAATCTTGTTATCTTTATATTGGAATAAAATGACAAAAGCAGGAGCAGTATCCGGAATACTCACTGGCGGAATCACAGTTCTAGCATGGGAAGGCTTGCAAGGATCTCACCCTATATTTGAGATATATGAAATCATACCCGCATTCCTCCTATCCTCCTTGGCGATATATGTAGGGAGCAAGATAGAAAAGGAAGCGCTAGCATAATTTACATAAAATTATAAGGATCAACATCAATTTTCATTCTAGTTGTAGAAGGTAGCTTTACTTTCGAAATCCATTTATTCACATAGTCTTGTACCTTGCTTCCATTAGGACTTTTCACTAAGAAACGATATCTATACCTACCTCTTATATAATATATAGGAGCCAGTACAGGTCCTAATACCGAAATAGATTGATTATATTCCACTTGCTTTGCAAAATTCTGAGCAACCTCCTCCAATCTAGACTCACTTCTATCACTCAGCACCACTCCAACCAGCCTATTAAATGGTGGCATATTCATATCTTTACGAGACTGAATTTCAAGATCGTAGAAATCATCGCGCTTCCCTTCCTGCAGCGCCTTAACAATAGGGTTTGATGGATAATAAGTTTGAACCACGACCTCCCCTTTAGTTTCTCGACCCGCCCTACCACTTACTTGAGTTAGAAGCTGATATGTCCTCTCTGATGCACGAAGATCTGCTCCAAATAACCCAATATCTGCATCTACTATACCAACTAAATCCAGCGCAGGAAAATGATGACCTTTACTAAGAATTTGAGTACCAATAATAATACTCACTTCTTTATTGAGTATACGATCTATAGTCTCCCCATCCCTATCCTTTTCCAAGCTATCTTTTGTAACAACTATGTATTTCTCCTCAGGCCATAATGACTTCACCTCTTCAGCAATCCTCTCAACACCGGGACCACAATTTATTAAAGAGTCCTTCTCTTTACACTCCCCACAATCCTTTTGTATATATTTTTTATAACCACAATAATGGCATAATAATGAGTTGTTGGATTTGTGAGTAACCAAGAAGGTTGAACAATTATTGCAAGTCTCCTTATGCCCACAAGACTTACATAATGTTATAGGCGCATATCCTCTTCTATTTAAGAAAAGCATTACCTGTTTATCTTTTGATAAATACTCTTCTATTTTTTTCTGTAGCTTATTAGATATCTTTTTCCCTTTACTCAAGCCACTTTTAGACATATCTACAATATCAATCTTTGGCAGTGTGGCCCCACCATAACGAGAATCCAATTTCACACGATGATATTTTCCTTTTGAAATATTATGGATAGTCTCAATAGATGGCGTAGCAGAAGAGAGAACCACTGGCATCTTATTAAAATGCCCGTAAGCAACTGCCATATCCCTTGCATTATAAACTATCCCATCTTCCTGCTTATAAGAAGTATCATGCTCTTCATCTACAACAATGAGCTTCAGATCTTTGAATGGAAGGAACAGCCCACTACGAGCCCCAATTATAAACCTAGCTTTTCCTGTCATAATGTCAGATAGGAGTTCTTTTTTTACTTTAGGAGTAACCTCCGAATGCCATACATCTGGCTTAAACCCTATAATTTTTTCAAATCTTTTTACAAATTGATTAGTCAAAGTAATCTCTGGCATCAATATAAGTACTTGACCAGAATCCTCTTCAAGTATCTTTTTTATTATCTCAGAATATGTTTCTGTTTTCCCAGACCCCGTGACCCCATCTAATACAAAAACTTCATGCTTATTAGTCATCTTGGATATCATGAATTCAGAAGCAGCTTTTTGTGCATCATTCAATTCCGTAGGTTTAGTTTTTATTTTTTCTGGGTTTACACTCTCAGAGTAATCAATAGAAAAATCCACAGGGATAGCAAGTTTCAAAACATTTCCAATACTAGCCATTGTGTAATAAGAAACAAATTTCATAAAACGGATCTGATCTAGTGAAAAAGAAAAACCTTTTATCACATCTAGCACCTTCTTAAGCTTCTCCTTTGGAAATTCGCTTTTATTTTCACTAATAACCACTCCAAGAATCTCCTTGTTTCTAAAAGGAACAAGAACCAAACTCCCCACAGAACATTCTTTCTCTATATAGTAATCAAATACACTTTTCTTTTGAAGAGTTGGTATCGCAACTTGAATTTCTTTATACATATGCCGTTATATCGTTGCTGTGATTAAGGAATTTATTTGATTAATTTTCTTTTGCAATTATAATAACTAAGTTTTCATAGAAAGTTTATAACAAAATATCCCAATATGTGCGGAATTATAGGAATTAATAGTCAGAGTGAAGTTGTATCAAAGACCTTAAAAGGTTTATTGAAACTTGAATATAGAGGTTACGACTCCGCAGGTATATCTTTTATTGGAGAAGACAAGAAAATCTCCACACTGAAAGTAGTAGGGAAAATTAACTTACTACAAGAAATTACGAAAAAAGAGAAAGCGCAAGGCACTCTAACCATATCCCACACCAGATGGGCTACCCATGGAGAACCCTCAGAAAAAAACGCACATCCTCATTCCTCCGCAAAAATATCTATAGTCCATAATGGCATTATAGAAAATTCAGATGAAATAAAATCACAATTCTCTGATTCCGCTTTCAAATCAGAAACTGATAGTGAAGTAATCTTGCATCTAGTAGAGCATTTCTTAAACAATGGTATCTCTCCTGCAAATGCCATAAGAAAAGCAACTGCACAACTTGAAGGCTCTTATGCAATACTAGCTATATTTGCTGATCATCCAGAAATTATGATAGCTACAAAGAAAAATTCACCATTAGTACTTGGACAAAGTGACGATAGTTCCTATGTAAGCTCAGACTCTTACTCTCTCTCTGGTTATGTAGAATCAGTATCCTATCTAGAGGACCAAGATCTAGCTATACTTTCAAAAGGAAAATTTGAGATTTTTGATATAAACGGAAACCCCGCAACAAGATCTTCATCTAATCTCTGCAGAAAGGTATCTTCTTACACAAAAGGGAATTTTGAGCATTACATGCAAAAAGAAATCTTTGAACAACCGATGACAAGCAAAGACACCTTAGACCATTACATCAAAAACAAAAAATTCACTGAGGCGATTCCTAAGCTTGATATAGAGAAAATAGAAAAAATATATATCATCGCGTGTGGCACATCTTATTTTGCAGGACTTATTGCAAAATCATGGATAGAAAATTATTTACATATTAGCACCGAAGTAGAAATAGCATCTGAATTCCAATTCAACCCTCTGGTACAGAATAAAAACAACATCTCCATATTCATATCACAATCGGGGGAAACAGCTGACACAGTGAGATGTCTAAGAGAATTCAAAAATTATACACAGAAATCCATAGGTATCATCAATTCAACTCAAAGCACTATAGCGCGAGAAACAGATATATCCCTCCCTCTTTGTGCCGGTCAAGAAATTGGAGTAGCATCAACAAAAGCATTCACCTCTCAGCTTCTTGTATTAGCATGCTTCACTTTAAAAGCATCTTCCGAAAAAAATAGCTTACCTCAAGAGAAAGTAGAGCACTATATTAACCACCTACTTCTATCTCCAGGAAAAATTGCAGAATCACTAAATCACACTGAGATTTACAGAAATATTGCAAAAGATATCGTAAAATCTAAAAGTGTTATGTTTATTGGAAGAGGACCATCTTACGCAATCGCATCTGAAGGAGCATTAAAACTAAAAGAATTATCTTACATACATGCAGAATCCTTCCCCGCAGGAGAATTAAAGCATGGCCCAATCGCTTTGATAGACGAAAAAGTATCAGTGGTAGCACTCGCACCAAATGATGGAACAATACATAAGACATCTTCGAATATTCATTCAATCTTATCTAGAAAAGGAAATGTAATTCTTTTAAGCGATTCGAAAGAAAAGAGCTTAACAGAAAAATGTAAATTTCACATTTCTATTCCTTACTCAGATCCGTTTTCTTCACCAATATTATACAATATTCCACAACAGCTGATATCTTATTATGCTGCTATCTTATCTGGAAATAATGTGGATCAACCAAGAAATTTGGCAAAATCTGTAACGGTGGAGTAGCTTACCTATAAAGCTCCTTCGCACGATCTTCAAAGCATTTCAGCATCTTCTTCAGCGCCTCCTCAAACATAGCCCCTATAAGCTTCTGCAAGAATTTTGATTGGAACTCAAAAGCAAGGTGGAATGTGACCTTTGTATGCTCATGATCTGAATCATATTCAAACTTCCAATTATTAACCAAAGTCTTGAATGGACCTTCTATAGCTTCAACATCTACACTGCAAGTAGATTTCTCTTCCTTGGGCTCTTCTAAAGATACCTTAGAAACATATTTTTCCATCATCATAGAAAATTTAATCACTAACTCTGCACGCAATTCAGAATATCCAACCTCCTCTACACGGGATGCAGAGCACCATGGTAAAAATTCCGGATATTTCTCTATGTCTTTCACCAATAAAAACAATTGCCTAGGAGAAAAATTAGAATAAAAAATTTCTTTATGCTCAATCATAATATAGGGATTATATCTAAAAAAATCTCTATCTCTACAGAAAATATAAAATACAATTAGTTAACAAGCATTAACCAATGTCAAGCCTATGCTCGTAGCTCTTGGTAATGCGATCAACTACAAGGCAGATAAGTTAACTAAATTTAAGATTTTAGTTGATTTTTGTACATAGTAAACTATGATGTGAATTCTGTGGTTAAGGAATTTAATCATAGGGTCATTCAAACATTAAGTAATTCATATTATGGCAAGAAGAAATTTAGATATAAGTATTATTGACTCACATATCGGAAAAAAGATTTACGAACTCCGTTTGGCTAGTGGACTTTCTAGACAAGAGCTTGGAGAGAAAATTGGCGTTACACACCAACAATGCCAAAAATATGAAAAAGGAACAAATAGGGTTTCTGCAGGTAGATTAGTCTTAATTGCAAAAGTACTAAACAACCCTGTAGAGTATTTCTTTGACGGTTTAACTGACACAGCTCAACCTCAGGAAAAAATACAAAATCAAAGATTATGCATCGAAGTTTCACGTAACTTCATGAAAATTAAAAATTCTGTATATCAAGATGCAGTTAGCACTCTAGTCAAAACATTGGCAAAAGATACAGGCTAGTAGAAGAAATAGTAATCTACTAATCTTCCTATAATCACCATAGATATAAATCTAAGATAAGAAATCCTTAGAAACCCTGCTGCCAGAGTTAAAACAACTCCAAGCAAAGGAACGAAAGAAAAGAATACTAACAAAAACAATCTTTCGTTAGCAAATTTCTTCAAGGAAACAAATCTCTCTGACCCCTCTGACTTATCTATATTTTTTTTAACATGGTTCAAGACCTTCCCAAAAATATAATTCAAGCTAGCTCCGATAGAGTTACCAATCACTGCAACAATTAAAATCATCTCATACCTAAAACTACCCAAAATATTCATCGTCTTAAATACCATTGGCGTATTAGGTAGCAAGATAAGAGATGACATTATAGAATCAAACAATAAAAATAAATACGATTCTTCTACAGACATTATTCAGTTACCTAGTATGCGAATACATATAAAAACTATGAGATTGACCTTGTATAACACCAAAATTCTTCATCAACCCCTCTTCCTTATATCCACATTTTTCTAAAACCCTGATAGATCCTTTATTGAAATCTACAATAGTTGCTTGGATTCTATTCGCATTCATATTTGAGAAAGCAAACTCTGTTAAATGCTTTACAATACCAGTCATAATACCTCTGCCCCAATATTGATGAGATAAATCATAGCTAATTTCTACCCTTCGATGCTCCCTACTCCATGAATTAAAACCACATGTTCCTATAATTTCTCCAGATTTTTTATCTGCGATAGCCCAATATACACTGCTCTTTTTCATAAATAAAGTACCCCAGTACATCAACTCTACCCTAGCATTTTCTACGTTTGATGGAATCTCGGAATCCGCAAGATACTTTATAACCTCTGCACTAGAAATATATTCATAAAAACTTTCAACATCTTGTTGTTGAATCTCTCTAAGTATAACATCCCCTAATTCTATTCTTGGGAATTCTGCGAAAAAATCATTCATCTATCTTAACTTCAAACTAGAAATTCCTATTAATGCAAAAATTACTGAGATAATCCAAAATCTCACCACAATCTGAGATTCGGTCCACCCTTTCTTCTCAAAATGGTGATGTATGGGCGCCATCAGAAACAGTCGCTTACCACCAGTAGCCTTAAAGTAATATACCTGCAAAATAACAGACACAGCCTCCAATACAAAGACTCCCCCAACTATAGCCAATATAATTTCATGCTTCACTATTACTGCTATAACTCCTAGAGTGGCTCCCAATGAAAGGCTCCCTGTATCTCCCATAAAAATTTGAGCAGGCTGCACATTATACCATAAAAATGTCAGCCCTGAGCCAATAATGGCAGAGCATAAAATAGAAAGTTCTCCTGCTCCAGAAATAAAATAAAGTTGCAGGTAATTAGAAAATATATAATTACCAACAAGATAGGATATTACTGTGAAACATGCGGTCACAATTATCACAGGAACTATGACTAGACCGTCCAAACCGTCCGTAAGATTCACAGCATTAGATGCCCCAACTATCACTATTAGTACAAAAAATACATATAGAAACTTTAAATCGATTACCAAGCTTTTAAAAAATGGAAATACAAGAGTAGTGCTATATTCAGCAGGTATGTACTTCTGTATAGCAAAACAGGATATTATACTGATTATCCCTTGTATCAATAATTTTACCTTCCCCGGAACACCATCAGAAGAGTGCCTTGTAACTTTTATATAGTCATCTGTAAATCCCAATATACTAGTAGAGGAAAGAACAAACAAAGTAATCCATATATAAGGATTTCTTAGATCAGCCCATAGAATAGTGGATATTATAACGGGTAGCAGAATAATAATTCCTCCCATTGTAGGAGTCCCCTTTTTATTCTTGAGGTGACTTTCAGGGCCATCTGATCTAATAGGCTGGCCTTCAGGATTAAGGGTTTTTAAATGTTTTATGAGTTTCGGAGCAATAAAGAACCCTAAGAGCAAAGCTGTGATCATTGCACACCCACTCCTCACAGTTATATATCGAAAAACATTTATATGTTGTGCCAAATAATAATAAATCATATCCTATCTTCTACCAAAAATCTTGCTATTGGAGAATTAGTATATAAGATTTTCACAATCAGAACAACCGTAATCAAGCTTTGAAGACATTAGCCTTGCTTATCTCTTCACTCCTTCCATAAAATTTACTAATTCAAAAATCTTTGTTCCTAGAGACCCCTTTACTAAAACAAGATCACCATCGTGAACTAAATCGTGAATACCCTCCACAACTTCTGAATAACTCTCAAAATGCGCTAATATCTTATCCTGCGGCAACTGATCATATAAATTTTTCATCAAAGGTCCGACTGTAATCACTTTATCAATATTCTCAATCACATCACTGGATAGCTCTTTATGAGCATCCATAGCAGCATCACCAAGCTCATACATATCTGCCAATACCGCAACCCTCCTTTTAGACTCACCTTCTCCTCCCAATACAGATAATGCTGCCTTTACTGATATAGGGCTTGCGTTATAGCTCTCATCTATTAGCTCTATTTTCTTACCCTTGAATAATATTTCACTCACCTTTCCCCTTCCTTTGATGCTTCCAAAAGACTCTAAACCCCATGCAGCTTTCTTCAAGTCTAAGCTCATAGCAGCAACTGAGGTGAGCACAGATACAGAATTCACAGCATTATGCTTTCCGTTAGCATTCATTTTATATCTAATCTCTTGAGATAGTATGCTTGCTTCTATCTTTGAGACACCACCTTCCCTCTTGAATGATTTCATTTGTGAATCACAACCATTTCTTTCTCCAAAAGATTTGATATTTTTTATTCCTGCTTTTTGTGCCTCTTCTTTCAAAACATCATAATATTCATTATCTGCATTCAGAATGACAACACCATCTTTTTTCGTACCTAAAAATATCTCTGATTTTGCTCTTGCTATATCTTTTACTGAATCGAAATTCTCTGCATGGCATGGAGCAATAGTAGTAATAATTGAAATATCTGGGCGTACTATTTTTGCTAGCGCTGCAATTTCTCCCGCATAACTCATTCCCAATTCAAAGATTCCATACTCTACATTCAGAGGCATAGATGCAATACTTAGTGGACAACTTACCTGGCTGTTATAATTTCCTACACTAGAATATGTTTTTCCTAAAGATTCAAACACTATCTTGAGCTGCTCTTTTGTACTTGTTTTACCCACACTACCAGTAACGGCTATTATTTTTGCTGCACTTCTTGCTCTATTATAAATAGCTAAATCTTTGATAGCACCCAAACTATCTTTGACCAAAATCAATTTCTCTTTTTTATTCTCACAACCTTTCGGAATTTCTTCAACTATCGCAGCAGATACCTTATCTATTATACCTTCAACATAATCATGTCCATCTACCCTATTTCCTTTGAGAGCAATAAAGATATCACCTTCCTTCGCTTCTCTTGAATCTATACACAAAGATCCTGCTTGGAAATTTCCAATAATTTCACAAGATGTTGCTAATTTCACAGACACTTCATCCCATATTATGGGGTATTTATTTTTTTTGATTGCCACAATAATTTAAAGATTCTACGATTGATTTTACTATCTTAAATTATATAGGTTTTAGATAGCAAAAAGAATCAAAATCTTTAGGGTATATGTACAGATTTATTATTGATAAAATTAAAAAACACACCACCTCATCTCTATTAGACAACCTAAATGAGCGCTTACAAAACCATCCAGAAGATGTAAACGCTCTGAATAACAGAGCAATTTTAAATATAGATCTAAAAAAATACCAACGTGCTCTAGATGATTTAAATAAAGCAATCTACTTAAATGATAAATTCCATGCTCCCCTTCATTTTACAAGCTCTGCTGTTCATCTTTTTAAAGGATATGTATATCTAAAAACTCAAAATAAAGATTGTGCAAATGAAGAGTTCAAAGAAGCAATATTTCAGGACCATGACAACAAAACTCTTGAAGAAAACTATCTAAGAAAAGTATTTGCAGAGCATTTAACAGAAGATTCAAAAAAGGTAATTTTAAAACTAAAAACTAAAAAATATCTGGAAGATGACATCAATTATTACCTGGCTATACATTATCTATTTGATGAACAATATAAAGAGTCAGAGAATTTGCTATATAAACTTTCAAAAAACGACTCCTATAATGCACATATCTCACTATTGATTGGGGTTAACCAGTTCTATCAAGATAATCTGGATGAATCTCTATCCTCTCTAAAAAACGCTGAAAGCATACTGAAAAAAACACATCATGATTATCATGTTAATTCTTCAATTCAATATTACAATAGAGCGTACATACATTATAAAATGCACTATCCAGAGCTAGCTTGCAATGATCTTAATAAATCCCTTGATCTTCACATTAAGAATATTGACGCCTTATTCTTGAGGGCAGAAATATTCATTGAAAAAGGCGACAAAGATTCCGCCAAAAAAGACATGGAAATGATTCTACATTATGGAAAAAGGGTTAATGAGGCGCATAAAATGCTAAAGAAAATAGAGCAACCTACTTTATTAGTTTCCCCAACACAGAATTAGAAAATATTAATTCTCCTGCATTCTCTTCAACAGATCCACCTGACTCTCTTACAATAAGCATTCCAGAGGCTACTTCGGAATATCCAGATTTTACCTTAGCAAAATCTATCCTACCGCATGCAACATATGCACAAGCCATCAAGTCTGATCCAAAATTTATTGAATCTATATCACCAACCTCACCAACTCCTAGCAAGGAGCTCTTAGATTTTCTTGCCGAAACTCTGATCCTAGTAACGCCAGAACCTTCGTGCCACGCCCCCTGACCTTTCTCTGCAAAGAATTGTTCGTTAGTTGCAGGAAGATATATGAACCCAGATATAATCTCAGTTTTACCGTATCTTTTTTCTTCTACAGCTATTCCTATAGCAAATGCAGGAATTGCATGGGAGAAATTTTTTGAACCATCTAAAATATTTACCACCCATCTTTCTTCGTTCTCAGAAGTGGATTCTTTGTTATATTCATAAGCCGTTAAACCAAACTCTGGCCTTGCTTTTTCTAGTTCATAAATCAAAGTATCTTTGATTTTATCAAATGCACGATTTACAAAAGCATCATTTGGTTTCTGCGAGGATTGCAAAGATTTAAGCTCATTAAAATCACGTGACAATATCCTGGCAGCTTTTCCAGTTGCACCTTTCATCACTCTAATAAGGGAAGATAATTCAGACATTATTTACACCTCTCAACATAAGTATCATCTTCTGTCTTCACTACAACCTTCGTGCCTGGGTCAACAAATGGTGGAACCATAATACGCATTCCATTTTCCAATATAGCAGGCTTGTAGGATGAGGCTGCAGTCTGCCCCTTTACCACTGGCTCTGTTTCACTAACAACTAAATTCGCCGTAGATGGTAATTCAATTCTAATAGGCGCGGCTTCATGAAATTCTACTGTTACCATCATCTCCTCTTGAAGATACAAAGCTTTGCTGCCAACCATTTCCTTGTCAACTTGTATTTGCTCAAAATTCTCTGTATCCATTAAATGTATATAGTCATCATCCCTATAAAGGAATTGGTGTTGCTTTTGATCGAGCCTTACCTTCTCCACATCTTCACTGGAACGAAACCTTTCATTTATTTTTGTTCCAGTTCTTATTTCTTTCATAGAGACCTGAACATAGGCCCCTCCTTTACCTGGCATGGTATGCTCTGGGGGTTTTATAACAACATATAATTTGTTGTTACGCTCCAACACATTCCCCATCCTAATTGCATTCGCATTAATTTTCATATCTCAACTTATTTTTAGTTATGCTTTTGTTTTTACGCCCACAGGACCTTCAACTTCTATAGTCCTTGTTGGGAACGCAATAGAAGCCTTATGTTTTGAAATGATATCCGAAACCTTAATCATTACATCTTGTCTAACTTCATAGAACTTGACCCAATTTCTTGTGTATGTAAAGGCGTATAGTAAAAAGTTCACAGAACTCTCTGCAAATTCTTCAAAATTCACAATCAAAGTGATGTCAGTATCTATTTCCGGATGTTCTATTAGCATGTTTCTAATATCATCTGTGATCTTTTGCAAGACCTTTATATCTTTATATCTAACTCCAACAACAGATCTAATCCTCCTATGAGTCATTCTTGATGGGTTTTCAATAGATATATGAGTGAATATTGAGTTTGGTACGTAAAGTGGCCTTTTATCAAAAGTCCTGATTTTGGTCATCCTCCAACCAATTCTTTCAACCGTTCCTTCTATATTCTGATCCGGGGATCTAATCCAATCTCCTACCGCAAAAGGTTTATCAGAATATATTATGATTGTACCGAAAAAGTTAGACAACAAGTCTTTCGCTGCAAAAGCAATGGAAACACCACCAACACCAGCAAATGCAACAATACCCCTGACATCTACTCCGGCAATATCCATGATAACAACACCGGATATAATGATCACCACAACTTTCATCAATTTTATAAAGGCATCTACCCCCGTAAGATCCATAGGGTCTTTGGATTTATTGTTACGCAGTATGAATCTCTCTTCACAAGCGTTCGCATATTTGATGCAGAACCACATCACACACATTGTAATCCCTGCAGCCCTAATAGACTTTATAAGCTCTAGCTCTTTGTTGTGATGCATAAAATCAACCATCCCAAGAGAAGTGGTAATTCCAGCGATAAGAATTAATATCACCAGCGGTCCTAAAGCAGATTTAATTAGGATGTCATCCCAAAATACATTTGTTTTTTCAAGTCTTTGTAGAAGCCTACGCAAGAATAATCGAAGAATATAAGCAAAGAAAACAGCAACAAACACCAATATAGCTGCTTCAAGCACCATCTCTGCTTCATATAAAGTTTTAGCATTTACACTGTCTTTAATATAGCTAGCAACCTTGTACCATATAGTGTTTGTATCAAGCATCTTAGAAGTCCTTCTGGTAAATTGAAATGATATCTTTAAGCATCTTTAACGCTTCTACCCTAGGTCTTTGGAATGTATTTCTACCAATAATAGAACCATTACCCCCAGCTTTATGTATTGCTTCTATTTCAGAATATAGACCACTTAAATCTTTGCTTGCCCCACCAGAGAATACAACCAATCTCTTACCAGCGAAACATGCTTGCTTCACATGTTCTACTCGTGCAGATAGATCATCTTTTTCTACAGAACATTTTTCATATACCGAAACAGCTTCTTTTTGCTCTATATGTTTAGTTGGTAATTTTACTTTTATAATATGCGCCCCTAGTAAGCATGCCATATGTGCTGCGTATGCACATACATCTAGGGCTGTCTCCCCTTCTTTAGATAGATCACCACCTCTTGGGTAAGACCAAATCACAACTGCCAAGCCATTTGCTTTTGCCTCCTCAGAAATCTCACGAATTTCTTCCATCATACTATTTATATTGTCTGATCCAGGATAGATAGTAAATCCAACTGCAGAACATCCAAGTCTTACTGCATCAGATACAGAAGCAGTTATAGCTTGGTCTGGTTGTGTGCTTTTTCCATGTAGTGAGTTAGAGCTATTCATTTTTAATATTGTAGGAATCTGACCAGCGAATTGATCTGCACCCACTTCTAACATTCCCAAAGGTGCAGCATATGCGCTTAAGCCAGCTTCTACTGCAAGTGAGTAATGATAAATAGGGTCATAAGCTTCAGGGTTCACAGCAAAACTTCTAGCAGGACCATGCTCAAACCCTTGGTCCACGGGAAGAATTAACATACGACCTGTCCCACCTAATTCTCCATGCATCAAAATACGGCATAAATTTGACTTTGTACCTGGATTATCACTTTTATAATTTGATAAGATATCTTCTACTGCGCTAGTTATCTTCATATTATTTTCTCTCTACAAATTTTCTTTACTTCATCTAACACAGCTAGTACATGCCCTTTCACAGAAACCTTGTTCCAAGATTTTCTTAATATTCCCTCTCCATCTATTATAAACGTAGAGCGGTTAATGCCAAAATATTTTCTCCCGTACATGTTTTTTTCTACCCATACTCCGTAATTATCACAAGTTTTTCCCTCATGATCTGATGCTAGAATAAACGGAAGCTCATATTTGTTTTTAAATTTCTCATGACTTTTTAGCCCATCCTTAGAGATACCAATAATTACTGCATTCAATTTTTCAAATTCCGCAAAATTCTCTTTAAAGTCATTTGCCTCAACGGTACAGCCAGGTGTATCATCTTTGGGATAAAAATAAAGCACAATATTTTTACCTTGGAATCCCTCCAAGCTTATAGGCTCCTCTCCTTCAATTATTAAGTCTATTTCTTTTGCTTTATCCCCTAGCACCAACGTCATATACAGATCTTTATATTACTTCAGACTAGGTTATACCATCTTAAGCGAATATATTCAAGGTTGAGAATATTTACTAAAGATAATATGATACTATATAGAATTGCTCTTATAGAATTAGAAATGACTGAAAACAACCAAAATACTTTATCATTATTCGAATATAAGGGGAAGACTCCTCCCGAATACACCGTTACGGAAGTATCTAACATTATCAAAAGATCTATAGAGGATAATTTCGATTTTGTTAGAATACGAGGCGAGATATCCGGGTTAAAAATAGCACCTTCTGGCCATGTGTATTTTTCACTTAAAGATAAAGGGGCAGTATTATCTGCGGTTTGCTGGAAGGGGGTGGCTTCTTCTTTGAAGCATAGACCAGAAGAAGGGCTGGAAGTTGTTTGCACAGGTTCTGTAACCACATATCCTGGACAATCCAAATATCAAATGATTATAAAATCCATTTCTCCTGCTGGGATTGGAGCCTTGATGGCACTACTAGAAAAAAGAAAACAGGATTTTGAAAAAGAAGGTATATTTGATAAATCCCATAAAAAAACAATCCCATTCCTACCACAAAGAATTGCGGTAGTTACATCTCCAACCGGTGCAGTTATTCAAGATATACTTCACAGGATCGAGGATCGATATCCATGTCATGTCTTAGTATGGCCCGTACTTGTACAAGGCGAGCAATCCGCGCAGCAAATTGCGAAAGCAATATATGGGCTCAACAATCTAGAAGATCCAGATCTAAAACCAGATGTAATAATAGTGGCACGAGGCGGCGGATCCTTGGAAGACCTATGGTCCTTCAACGAAGAAATAGTTGTAAGGGCTACATTTAATTCCAAAATTCCTATCATTTCTGCCGTGGGGCATGAGACGGACACCACGCTTATAGACTACGTTTCTGATATACGAGCACCAACCCCAACAGCTGCTGCTGAATTTGCAGTTCCAGTAAAAAACGACTTAGCATATACATTGAGAGAGTTAGACAATAGATATACTAATTCATTAAAAAATCACTGCAATAATCTATATAACGAAGTAAAGGTATCGGGGCAAAATTTACCTAATCTTGAATATTTAACGTCCAACTACACTCAGAAAATAGATGATTTTGGATTTAGACTATCCGATGCATTCCCTAGGTACCATGAAAATATGCACCATCAGCTAAAATCCTATGCTGCAGAATTAAAATCTCCTCAACAACATTTAAAGATAAAAGATCAGAATCTAAATTTAGCATTTGGAGAATTGAGAAACCTAGTTCGAGAATCGTTTAAAGACAAAATATATCATCTTAAATATACCGCAAAAAACCTATCTCTTGATATAAGTGACAAGGAGACATCTTTGCAGCATGTCAACCAACTACTTGATTCTTACCATTATAAAAACACTCTAAAAAGAGGCTTTGCAATAGTGAGAGACCAAGACAACAAAATAGTAAAATCCACAAAGCATATAAATTCAAATAAGATCTCAATAGAGGTAGCTGACGGGAAGAAAGAAGTTCAAATAGTAAAAGACTAAATTAGAGGACCTTCCTAAGAAACTCATTTACTCTCTCAGATTTTGATGAAGAAAAGAATTTCTTAGTAGGTAAATCCTCTATGATCTTTCCTTTATCGAAGAATACAATTCTATCTGCAACTTCTTTTGCAAATTTTATCTCATGAGTTACGATCAACATTGTCATCTTTGTTTTCGCAAGACCTTTGATGATGTCCAGAACCTCAGATACCATCTCTGGGTCTAATGCAGAAGTTGGTTCATCAAATAACATTATTGAAGGTCCCATAGCAAGCGCTCGAGCAATTGCCACACGCTGTTTTTCACCACCAGAAATATTTGAAGGATGCTGATTCTCATACCCATCCAATCCTACCCTTTTAAGAAATTTCTTAGCTGTATCTTCTGAATCTTTTTTACTCTTCCTCAAAACTTTAATCTGAGGGTAAGAAATATTCTGCAATATATTCATATGGGGAAACAGATTAAAACTCTGAAACACCATACCAATCTTAGAACGTATTTTCTTTGCGCTTTTCGCAGTCATCTGCTCAGAATTTACTTCTACTGCTCCATCATCAGGGGATTCTATCATATTGATGCATCTGAGAAATGTTGATTTTCCACTACCTGAAGGACCTATGACTGCAACTACCTCTCCTTCCGGAATAACAATACTGACATCGTCCAGAACCTTATTCTTACCAAATGATTTAGAAATATTTTTAGCCTTGATCATTTTAACTTCACCTTATTTTCTACAATTTTTGCAAATGTACTAAAGATCAGCACTAATATATAATAACAACATGCTGCTGTAATAAGTGGCGCCAAATAATCATAACTTTCCTCTGAAACTGTTTGAGCTCTACGCATAATATCTACTCCACCTATTACAGAAATAATTGCAGTTTCCTTCAAAAGATTCACAGATTCATTCACAAGAGCAGGTAAAATATTTCTCAATGCCTGAGGCATAATTACTCCTCTCATCATATCATAATAGCTCAATGACAATGCCTTAGAGGCCTCAAATTGCCCCTTATCTACAGAGTTAATCCCAGATCTTATAATCTCAGATACGTAGGCTGCGGAGTTTAAAGAAAATGCTGCTATACCAGATTCAAATACCGTAATATTATATCCCAATGATGGAACAACAAAATATATCAGACTCAGCTGAACTAGAAGAGGTGTGCCACGAAAGACCGATGTGTAAATAGATGCAAAAATCTTCAGCATCTTAATATGACTAATACGACATAATGAAATCATAGAACCTATAATAGCCCCAAGAATAAGAGCTACCAGAGTATATTGAAGAGTAACTCCGATTCCCTCTATTATATATAATGTTGATGTATTTAAAAAATTCATATCCATTTTATACTAAAAAAGCCACTTTTTCTTTAGTTCCGCTAATTCCCCTGAGTCTATCATACCCATAAGAACTTCATCAAATTCATATTTCAACTTAGAACCTTTCTTAAAAGCTATTGAATAACCATATTCATGAGTTGGGTAAATATAGTAATCAAAAAGCTCATTCTTGCTTGAGAATGATTTTGCCTGAGATTCCTCTACAAGTACTCCATCTAACCTACCTAGCTTCAAATCTTGAATCATTGGCATAGTCCTTGGTAAGGATACCATTTTAAATTTAGCTTTTTTAGCGCATTCTTTTAAAAACAATTCCATTGTAGACCCAGACTGCACACCTATGGATTTATTATTAAGATTATTTATCTCAGGAACTTCATTGTTTTTTCTAAATAGCATAGCAAAATTAGGGTTATAATAAGACACAGAAAAATCAACATCCTCGCTTCGCTCTGGAGTGGCAGTCACAGCAGAAACAATAGCATCTATACGACCAGTTTTTAACGCAGGCACTAAACCATGGAAAGTTATATCCCTAAAATTCACACTATATCCTGCCTGCTCTGCAATTTTTCTTGCTAAATCCACATCAAAACCTTGGATCTTTTTATCTTGTATAAATTCAAATGGAGGAAAATCTGCACTTGTTCCAATAACAAGGTTTTTTTTATCCACCTCCACTTCCTCCGGAGAATTATCACAAGAAGCTGTGAGTAAAAACATGAATATAGAAAATAATCGCAGTATGTTTTTTTTCATAAATTACCGTGCAGAACAATGTGAGCTTGAGCTTTCGGATTATATATTAGCGCCAATAAAAAAGCAAAATCTAATTCTTATTCGCAATTAGAAAATCTGAAACAAGAAATATAGACCCCGTCACCACAACTCTTTTAGGGATATTTGGAGAATCTTTTTCTATTATTTCTAATGCATTCTCGACAGAGGTAGATACGGAACATATATTCCTAAATTTTTCTAATGTAATCAAAGGAGGAATGTCTTTTCCTCTATATGCCATAGGCTCAGAATATATATCCGTACAAATTATTTTTTTAAAATCGCTCTCTAACAATGAAAGAAATGCATTCACATCACGGTTTCTTGTCATAGAGAAGATCAAATAATTATCCATGGGATCCTGATCAACAAGCCATGAACTCAGAACCCTTGCACCTGCAGGGTTATGTGCGCATTCTAACCAAATGTCACATTTTGGAAACCGGCTTTTAATAACACCATCTTTGACACTTTGAAGCCTACCTTTCCAACTCGCATTAGATATCCCTTTTTGTATAATTGATTCACTGATTTTATTACCATAAATACTGCGTAACGTTGCTATTGCTGTTGCTGCATTTACATATTGATGACTACCAGGAAGAGATACCCCATCAATATCTACTGAAAAATCTTTTGATTTATATTGGACTCTCCCATCATTCTGAATAATGCCAAAATCATACTCATATTGCACCAAAGACACACCCAATCCATTAGCTGTTTTTTCTATGACGTTAAAAGCTTCATCTTTTTGCATACTAACTATGCAGTTAGAATTTTTTCTTAAAATTCCACATTTCTCTATTGCTATTTTTGTTAGAGTTTCACCAAGAATATTTGTATGATCGTAAGAAATCGGAGTAATAACAGATGCTAGTTTCTCTTCTATTACATTGGTTGCATCTAGCCTTCCTCCTAAACCAACCTCAAGAAGCGTAACATCTGCCTCTACTCTAGAAAAAGCTAAAAAAGCTGCTGCAGTTATCCCCTCAAAAAATGAAACCTGTATGTTTTGTTTACAGGAAACATCCCTAATTTCTTCCAAAATATTATATAGTATATCATCCTGTATCTCCCTACCAGCAATGACTATCCTCTCGTTAAATCTCTCCAAATGTGGGGAAGTAAGAACATGAACTTTCATCCCTGAAGATTCAAGAATAGACCTCATTAAAGCCGTCGTTGAACCCTTTCCATTTGTTCCAGTAATATGAATTACTGGAGGTATTTTCTTTTCTGGATTCCCTAGAGCATCCATTAGAGAAATCATGCGATCTAAGCTCAATTTCATAGATGACATCTCACCTATCTTAGGCCAATGAGGTAACCAAACCATCTATCCCCTCCTTTAGTTTTTTATTTAACTTCATCACACGCACCCCAGCATCAACATCATGCAGCCTCAGGTAGTGCACTCCTGCATTTGCTAGATAAGCCGTCAGAAGATGTGTTTCTGGGTCTCTATTAGAGGCCTCCTTCTCACCAAATTGAGCCAAGAAGGATTTCCTAGAATGCCCCACTAGAACCCTTAAACCAAAAGACATAAATTCTTTTATTTGCTTTATGATCTCCATTGATTGCTCTGGTGAAGGGCCGAATCCTAACCCTATATCCAATATTACCTTATCTTTCACGAATCCTTCTGAATACAGTCCTTGAAGCTTCTGATCAAACCATTTTTTTAGATACCCAACTACATCTGATTCCTGAATAACACTACCCTTAATCGCCGGAATAAATAAGCTGTGCATTAAAACTACTGTTTTATTATGAGATAAGGCCAACTCTCTTATTCTCTTATCTGATAGTCCAGTAACATCATTAATAATATCTATATCATCTATATAATTCCTGATAGTTTCATAATTGCGGCTATCCAAGCTTAGCTTCACACCCGTACCAGAGATAGTCTTTCGTATATCAGGAATCAAACTCAAACGATATATTTCTTCTTGTATATCTACTGAATCACCACCTGGTCTTGTAGATTCAGCGCCGATATCAATTACATCAACTCCTGACCTGATCATTTTCTCAACACTTATCAATGCGGTTTTATGATCTATATTTTTTCCACCATCGGAGTAGGAATCTGGAGTAATATTTATTATTCCAAAAATTTTAGATATTTTTGCTACCATATAACCTCTCCTTTATCTCTTGAAAATTTCTATTATAAAAATACCCATGCCCAGAATATCTAATTTCTGGCCCGATCTCAGATACCAACTCTACAAGAAATTCACGCCTCAATAACTCTGAGTGCGGAATCGTTAGCTTATCCGTTGAAAAACACAAATCTCCGTATAGCAAAATATCTATATCAAGTTTTCTAGGTTCCCATGATGTTTTGGCGCCTCCAATTCTTCGTTCTATTTTAAACAACTCATCGTATAATGCATGAGCCCCAAAATCGGTATCTCCAATTAAAACACAATTTAAAAAATCCATATCCCAAGATTTTGGAGATCCTTTTTTGAGCAAAGCCTTTGTATTAAGAATCCTAGAAGCGACAGCATTTTTTACTATTCCCTCATTCTCAATTAGCTTCAGAGCATCACGAATATACAATTCACGATTTCCAATATTAGATCCAAATGATAAACATATTCTAGTCATATTATAAATCAGAATATTCCGCTCTAGCATTAAACTTCAAACCTTTATAAGAAAGATTACCCTTCTGCACTTCTATAGAAACAAAAGTATCTTGAGAAATATTTGCCTTTATCAATTTATGAAGCTGAAAACACAAATACTCTACTAATTTAAAAGAACGGCTTGTGCAATATTCTTCTACAAGCTTAGCTACTTTTGCATAGCAATTGTACTGTGTTGAGTCATCATTCTCAAATATCTCAAGATTTTTCTGATATAATGTAAAAGATATTTTTATTCTTTGAGGATTAGATCTCTCGTCTTCAGAGACTCCGATTTTGGTATCTATGATTAATTCATCTAAATGAGTTATCAAAAATTCTTTCATGAGTTGCAGGAAGAAGGTCCCTCTTTTAAAGATGTTTTTGCCTGCGAAACTAATTCTTCTATAATATCCACTGCAGTTTGCTCTCGGCTAACCATACCAACACTCTGCCCGGCCATCACTGAACCATTTTCTATATCCCCCTCAATCACAGCACGCCGTAAGGCGCCTGCCCAAAATTTTTCAATTTCTAATTGTGCTTCTAACTTTGATAGCGATCCATCTTTATATTTTAAAATCGCCTCTTTTTGCGCTTGTATGAAGTATGATGTCGCCTTGTTTGACAATGCACGAACAGGTATCACAGAAAATTCTGGGTCAACCTGAATAGAAGTAACGGCATCACGAGCATTTGCTTTGATAAATAAGTCTTTAAATTTCTTATGAGCTATAGATTCAGTTGCACATACAAATCTTGTACCAAGCTGACACCCAGATGCTCCCATACGCAAATAATTTATAATCATTTCACCACGACCTATGCCACCCGCTATAAATACAGGCACTTCATGTATATGTGGCAATATTTCCTGAGCCAATACCGCGGTAGAAACAGAGCCAATATGTCCACCAGCCTCCATCCCTTCAATAATCAAAGCATCAGCACCAAATTTGATCATTCTTTTTGCCAAAGAAAGAGTAGGTGCAAAACATAAAATTTTAATTCCAGAATCTTTGAATAAACTTATATAACTAGCTCTTGGCAACCCTCCAGCAAGAACCAGATGAGTTACTTTCTCCTCTATACAAACCTTTGATAACTCCATAATCTCAGGATGCATAGTGATCAAATTCACACCAAAAGGTTTTGTAGCTTTCTCTTTCGTAAGTCTAATTTCTTTTCTGAGAAGATCTGGTCCCATAGATCCACAAGCTAAAACTCCGAAACCTCCAGCATTTGAAATAGCAGATACTAGATTATGCTCTGATACCCATGACATAGCACCAGCCATTATCGAGTATTTCGTACCCAAAAATTCCGTACCTCTAGACCATAAATTATCTATATTCATCATATAACGCACACAAATTATATTAGTATATTTACACTAAACATGAAGAAATTACTATAATAAAAAGAAATCCACTTAATCTTCGGCAATACAAGCTTGAGCTGCTGCCAACCTTGCTATTGGTATTCTGTAAGGAGAACAAGAAACATATTTCAACCCTAACTTATGGAAAAAATCAATAGAATCAGGATCTCCTCCATGCTCACCACATATACCAAGCTTAATGTCTTTTCTTGTGGATCTAGCTCTTTCCGCAGAGATATTAATAAGCTCGCCCACACCCTCTTTATCTAGAGCCACAAAAGGGTCTTTAGTAAATATGCCTTTCTCGATATATTCAGGAATAAAGCTTGAAGAATCATCCCTAGATAACCCAAAAGCAGTCTGAGATAAATCGTTTGTTCCATAGCTCATATAGCTAGCATGTTCTGCTATCTTATCAGATACAAATGCCGCCCTAGGCAACTCTATCATTGTTCCTATTTCATATTTTAATTTTATATTGCGCTCAGTCTCCACTAGCTTTGCCACTTCCTCAATGAGGTATTTTAAAATTTCCATCTCTTTCTCAGAAGAGATCAGCGGGACCATAATCTCTACTACAGGGTATATATTATCTTGTGCAATTGAATCTGACATAGCTTCAAAAACAGCTCGAGCCTGCATTTCATAAATCTCAGGATATGTAATGCCCAATCTAGATCCTCTATGACCTAGCATAGGGTTTACTTCTTCCAATTGCTTACATCTATGGCGTACTGTAGTAATGTCCATCCCAGAGCACTCAACTAGCTCCTCCATCTCTCCATCAAGATGAGGTAAGAACTCATGCAATGGCATATCTAATAATCTGATATTAACTGGCTTGTCTTGCATCAATTTGAATATCATAGAGAAATCTTTTCTTTGCATTGGCAATATCTTCTCTAATGTTTTTCTTCTATCTTCAGGGTTACGCGCAATAATCATATTCCTAACATGCGCAATTCTGTCGCTTTCAAAGAACATGTGCTCTGTACGGCACAGACCTATTCCCTCAGCTCCAAAACTTAATGCAGCCTTAATATCACCTTCTGTCTCTGCATTAGTGCGTATTTCTAACCTTTTAATCTCATCCGCCCATCCCATAACTATCTGGAAATATTCAGAAAATTTAGGCCTTATTGTGGGAACATTACCCATAATAATTTCACCGGTTTCACCATCAATTGTAAGATGCCCTCCTGCCTTTATTTCAATATCTCCTACTCTAAGAATTTGATCTTGGTAGTCGATTTTAACAGATGAAGCACCAACAACACATGGCTTACCCATACCTCTAGCAACCACCGCAGCATGAGATGTCATTCCACCTTTGCTGGTTAAGATACCTTCTGAAGCATACATCCCGTGTATATCTTCTGGGCTAGTCTCAACACGAGCCAATATTACTTTCTCACCTAAATCTGCAAACCTTTCTGCTTCCGATGCAGAAAACACAATTACCCCAGATGCAGCTCCAGGAGAAGCAGGTAGGCCTTTTGCAATAACATCTTTAGAAACACTAGGATCAAGCATAGGGTGTAGAAGCTGATTCAAACCCTCAGGGTCTACCCTTAAAATCGCCTCCCTTTTATTTATCATTTTTTCTTCAACAAGCTCTACAGCAATGCGAAGCGCAGCTTGTGTAGCCCTCTTTCCACTACGTGTTTGCAAAATCCATAATCTACCTTCCTCGATCGTAAACTCTATATCCTGCATGTCCCTATAATGCTTTTCTAGTTTATCTGCTGCTTCAAATAACTCCTTTGATAAACTAGGCATTGTTTCTTCCATCACAGGGTCCTTTGATCCGATCTCTTCACGGCCAGCTTTTGTAATACATTGAGGGGTTCTAATCCCAGCTACCACATCTTCACCTTGAGCATTAATCAGATACTCACCATATAATTTTTTCTCCCCAGTAGAAGGGTTACGAGTAAATGCCACTCCTGTAGCACTTTTGTTACCTGTATTTCCGAAAACCATGGATTGTATATTTACAGCAGTACCCCATTCCTCAGGAATATTATTCATTCTTCTATATGTAATAGCCCTATGAGACATCCATGAATTTAGTACAGAATTTATAGAACCCCATAACTGACTTTTTACATCGCTAGGAAATTCTATCTCCGATTCTCCTGACACAATCTCTTTAAACTGCACCACTAACTTCTTTAGATGATCTATAGTCATCTCTGTATCAAGCTTAATACCTTCTTCGTTCTTTAATCTCTCTATACATTCTTCGAATAGATAGTGCTCTACACCTAGAACAACATCAGAATATATCTGGATAAAACGACGGTATGTATCATATGCGAATCTCTCATTATTGCTAAATTTAGCAAGACCCAGAACTGTCTTATCATTCAGTCCTAAATTCAGCACCGTATCCATCATACCAGGCATAGAGCTACGGGCACCCGACCTAACTGAAACTAGTAATGGATTGTTGTTATCACCAAATTTCTTCCCTATGATTTTTTCAATATTCTCTAGAGCTGAATTCACATCTTCTTTGAAACCAGCGGGCAATGTTTTATCGTTAGCATAATAAGATTTACATACATCTGTTGAAATTGTAAATCCAGGAGGAACAGATAATCCAATCTTACACATCTCCGCTAGGTTAGCACCTTTACCACCCAATAGATTCCTCATGGAAGCATCTCCATCAGTCTTTTCTTTAGAGAAATCATAGATAAATTTTTTACTCATATTCCTTATAATTATATTGGTGAAAAATCCACAAATACATTAAATATATCTGCAACCATATTAAGCAGAGCTACTCTATTTTTACGTAGTTCTTTATCTTCATCCATTATCATAGTTTTATCGAAGAACATATCAATCTCAGAAGCAATATCTTTAAAACTTTCTAGTGCTAAAGCAAACTCTCCACTCTTTGAATATTTTTCAATCTTGGGCTGGATTTTTAAAATGGCAGAGTAAAGATTTTTTTCCTGATCATTTTGTAACAAAGATATATTTACATCTGAATCGATAGCACTCTTATCAGATTCTAAAATAGCAATTACCCTTTTAGCAGAAAAATACACTTCTTTACCAGAGGTAGTACTCAAAAATTCACTCAGATATTGGATCTTTTTATAATCTTGGTTGATATCTTTAGAGGATTTATTAAATATAGATGCCACTATATTTTCTTTAAAATCTCCTTTTAAGAAATGCCTAAATCTTTCATAGAAGAATTTCTCGATCTCCTTCGATAACTTCTCTTCATCTTTATGAGTAATATTATAAGAATCCAGTGCCGCATCTACTATGTCTTCTAGGCTAACATCCAGATCTAGCTCTATTATAATCCTAATAATACCAAGTGCATTCCTTCGCAAACCATAAGGATCTTTTGAGCTAGAAGGAATCTCACCAATACTGAATAGACCCACTATAGTATCTATTTTCTCTGATATACCTACGATCCCAGATTCTATTGTCTTCGGGCACTCATCTTGCCTGCCTCTTGGCAAATAATGTTCATATATAGCCGTAGAAACCACCGAATTTTCTTTAAATGCCTCTGCGTAATATCTACCGGCGACACCTTGTAGTTCTGGAAATTCTCCTACTATGTATGTTGTAAGGTCAGTTTTAGATAATAACGCAGCCCTCTTCACATTCTCTATGTCTTTTATCCCAAGAGATTTACATAATTTCTCTGAAACATCTGACATTCTAGAAATACGATCAAAAACCGTTCCCAATTTCTTGTGAAACACTACATCTTTTAATTTCTCAACTCTCTGATCTAAAGAAACTTTCTTATCTTCATCAAAGAAAAATTCTGCATCGCATAAACGCGCCTTGAGAACCCTTTCGTTACCTTCAATTATCAAACTATTATCTTCAGAATAGTTATTTGAGATAGTAATAAAATAAGGCGCTACATTGCCTTTTTTATCTTGTAAGGAAAAATATTTTTGATGCAGTTTTATGCTGGTATATAAGATTTCCTTAGGAAGCTTCAAGAATTTTTCAGAAATCCTTCCTAAGATTGCAGTTGGATATTCCACTAATCCAGTAACTTCATCAAATAATTCTGGGTCCTCTACTACTTCTATATTCTGCTTCATAGCTAATTTCTGAGCTTGGTCTAGTATCCTTTTCTTTCTCTCTTCACGATCAAGTATAACAAATTTATTTTTCAGACTATTTTTATAATCTTCAAAAGACTTAACTTTAAAAGCTTCCGGAGCTAAAAATCTATGACCAAACGAAATGTCATTTGCTTTTAAAGAACCAAATTCCACAGGCAAAATATTACCATCCAACAAGCATAATATATTCCTTATAGGCCTTACCCAGGTTACATTTGTATGATCCCACCTCATACTTTTTGCCCAACTCATCTCAAAAAATATCTTTTCTAAGATAGTAGATATAACCGATTCAAATGAATCCAGAGTCTTTTTGATTTCTGCAAAATAATATTCTTGTCCATTTACCTCCTGTATTTGAAGGTCATCTTTTTTTACACCCGAAGATTTCAAAAATCCTTCAATAGCAATTTCTTTTGCGCCTAGCTTTGGCCCTCTTTTGAATTCATTCTCATTAGCTGCATCACTATACCTTCCGCCGCTCACATGCAATACTAACCTCCTAGGAGTTACAAAAGTTTCCAAACTCTCATATTGAATATGCTGCTTTGTAAAATGAGCAATTACTATATTACGCAGATCTTGCAAAGCTTTTTGCTGCATTCTAGCAGGAATCTCTTCTGAAAATATTTCTAGTAATATCTCTGACATCAGCTCTCTTGTTTTTTAATCCATAATTCACAGCATTTCTTGACCATATTCCTTACTCTAGAAATATAGTAAGCTCTCTCGGTAACGCTTATCACTCCTCTTGCATCAAGAAGGTTAAACACGTTACTAGCTTTTATACATTGCTCATACGCAGGCAATACCAACTTACTAGAAACAAGAGAATTACATTCTTCTTCTAGCTCATTGAAGTTCCTGAATAAAACATCTGTATTTGCTTTATTTAGCGCATATTCTGAAAACTCATATTCTGCTTGATGAAATATATCTCTATAGCTTTTTGAATTTTCTTCATCTTTTGTTTTATTGTGGGACAGATCGTATACATTATCCTTACCTTGGATATATAAAGCTAAACGCTCAAGACCATAAGTGATTTCCCCTGGAATCATATTACAATCTATACCACCAATTTGTTGCATATATGTGAACTGAGAAACCTCAGTACCATCACACCATACCTCCCAACCAAGACCCGAGGCACCTAATGTCGGACTCTCCCAATCATCCTCAACAAATCTAATATCATGCTTTTTAAGATCTATTCCTATTCTCTCCAAACTCTTTAGATATAACTCCTGCATATCTTTTGGTGCCGGCTTCAAAACCGCTTGGAACTGATGATGCTTGTATAGCCTATTAGGGTTCTCACCAAATCTTGAATCCGAAGGCCTTCTAGATGGCTGTACATAAGCAGCTCTATAAGGCTTGTTGCCCAATGCCCATAAAGTCGTTGCTGAATGGAATGTACCAGCTCCCAACTCTAAATCGTATGGCTGTAATATTACGCAACCATTATCATGCCAATAGTCATGTAACGTTTTTATTATCTCTTGAAAGGACTTAGCTGACTCCATTAGATAGAATAAATAAAATTAGATCTTCATAATCTCTTTTTCTCTTGCAGAAAGCAGTTCGTCTACCTTCTTAGAGAACTCATCTGTCATTTTCTGAACTTCATCAGAAAATCTACGCGCATCATCTTTTGAGATATCACTATCTTTTTCCATTTTCTTGATTGAGTCCATTCCATCTCTTCTGATATTTCGTAAAACAATTTTACTTTGCTCTGAATATTGCGCAATCATCTTTACCATATCTCTTCGCCTCTCCTCACTCAAAGGAGGAATAGGAACCCTAATCAAATTTCCATCTGCTGATGCGCTTAAACCCATTTTTGATGTATTAATTGCCTTCTCTACATTTTTAACCAATCCAGAATCCCAAACTTGCACTACTAAAAGTTGGCTGTCTTGCACACTCACAGTACCAGCTTGCGAAAGAGGAACAAAATTACCATATGCCTCAAGAGTAATACTATCTAATAAATTAGGAGACGCTCTACCTGTACGCACAGATTTTAAGTCACCATTGAAAGAATTCAAAGCCTTGTCCATTTTTTCTCTTAAGCTTCTATTGATATCTTCAAACATATATTACCTGATTATAGTGAACGAGCCCTTGCTTTTCAGAACCTCTAAAATAGCATCCTTTTTATGGATAGAGAATACTATTAACGGAAGCTTATGCTCTTTTGCAACAGACACAGCTGGCAAATCCATAACCCTTAAGCCCTTACTGATAACTTCATCATAGGTTAGCTGATCAAACTTATGAGCATCCTTTTCTTTCTTGGGATCTTCTGAGTACACCCCCTCAACCTGAGTACCTTTCAGCAATACATCGCAATGCATTTCTATACCGCGAAACACAGCAGCAGTATCAGTTGAAACAAATGGGTTACCTGTACCAGCAGCGAATATAACAACCATACCCTGGCTCATATAATGCAGAGCTCTTTCTTGAGAATAAGTGTCGCATATTGAATCCATTGCGACAGAAGATAAAACTTTTGATTTAATACCTATATTATCAAGCATAGCTTGCAAGCATAAAGCATTAATAACTGTACCAAGCATACCCATATAATCAGCACGAGCACGGTCAATCTTTGTTAGATCCATTGTACTACCCCTCGCGATGTTACCACCGCCAACGACTATACAAAGTTGAATATTTGCCTTTACTACAGACGAGATATCAGATGCCAAAGATTCAACAGCCTCAAGATCCTGACCGTGAGCATACTTCCCTAAGAAAGCCTCACCAGAAATCTTTAACATTACTTTTTGCCATCTTCCCATAAAATAAAGTCTATTACTTCAAAGAATAATTATTTATTCTCTTCACCAAGTTCATATCTAATGAACCCTTTTATTTTAACATCTTTTCCCTGTTCCTTAGCAAAATTATCAACCAAGTCAGAAATTTTAGTTTTATTATCCATAACAAAAACTTGCTCTAGCAACACAACTTCTTGATAGAATTTTTGGATCCTACCAACAACCATTTTTTCGATGATGCTCTCTGGTTTTCCAGATGCTTTAGCTTGCTCAGTGAAAATTTCTTTTTCTTTTTCAACGCTTGCAGAAGAAACGCCGTCTCTATCAAGAGATTCCGGCTTAGCTGCAGCAATATGCATAGCAACCTGCTTACCGAAACCTGCTAGAATTTCTTTATCTAGATCCGATTCAATAGCAATAAGAACAGCTATTTTCCCAGCATTCGGCATAATTTCGTTATGCACGTAACTTACAACCACACCACTCTCCACAGAAATCTTTTCACATCTTTTAAGAGTAAGGTTTTCACCAACAATACCAACATGCTCCGCAACAATATCTTTTACCTTTCTATCACCGCCAGCATATTTTTCATCTTCCAAAGAACTTAAATCCTTAGAAGACAATGAAGCTTTTAAAATATTGGAAAGCAACACTTGGAATTTTTCATTTCTTGCAACAAAATCTGTTTCTGAGTTTAACTCAACAGCAGAACCAGTATTACCATCAACAATCAGACCAACCATTCCTTCGGCTGTAGCGCGCCCGGCTTTTTTAGCCGCAGCTGCATGCCCCTTTTTCCTCAACCAATCTACTGCCGCTTCTAAATCAGCGCCAGTCTCAACAAGAGCATTTTTACAGTCCATCATACCTGCTCCTGTTTTTTCTCTTAAGTCTTTTACTAGACTTGCTGTAACACCAGACATATCTCGATATTCCCTATTAAATTACTTTTCTTTTTTTGCTGTAGTTTTTTTCTTCTCCTCAGCTTTATTATCCTTTGCCTCGGGCTTTGCTTCTGGCTTTTCTTCCGTAGCTGTAGCTTTCTTCGGAGCCTCTTTCTTCTCAGCAACTATTTTCTTTTTTTCTGTAACTTTTTTAGCAGGATCTGCTTTTACTTTCAGAACAGATTTCTCTTCTTCTGAATTTTTGCTTTCTTCTTTAATCTTACCTTCAGACTTCATAGACTCGCTCAAACTACCAGCCATACCTTTTTCTTCAATATCCATTCTAGTAGCTTCAGCTCCCACATTAATAGCCTTTGAAACTATTTCACAATAGAACTTGATCGCTCTAGAAGCATCATCATTACCAGGGATAGGGAAATCAATATCCTCAAGACTTGAGTTAGTATCAACAACTGCAACCACAGGAATACCAAGCATTTTAGCTTCTTGTATAGCAATTTTCTCTTTGTTAGTATCAATGATAAAGATCAAATCTGGCTTACCACCCATATTTCTAATACCACCTAAAGAAGCTTCAATTTTTTGCCTCTTTCTATCGATATCAAGCAATTCTTTTTTATTATACTTACCTGCAGTTTCTGGATTTTTCTCTGCTTCTAGGATTTTTTCCATTTCATCCAATTTCTTTATGGACTTAGAAACGGTCTTCCAGTTGGTAAGCATACCACCCAACCACCTTTGGTCCACATAATACTGACCACAAGCGATAGCTGATGACTTCACTGACTCAGATGCCTGACGCTTAGTACCAACGAATAAAATTTTGTTTTTCTTATTAGAACCAGCAGCCTTAAAAACATTCAAAGCTTTGTAAAGCAATGAAACAGTTTTTTGAAGGTCAATAATGTGAACACCATTACGGCTACCGTAAATGAACGGATTCATTTTAGGATTCCACAACATCTCCTTGTGTCCAAAATGAACACCAGCTTCTAGCATTTCTTTGATTGTGTATTTAGGTAAAGTATTAGTCATAAAAACTCCTTATTTTTAGTTAAACCTCCACGAAGACAACACTTAAATTAATAAGCACTAAAAAAACTTTCGCGTGTGAATACCCATCCTCAAAAAGATGGACTTGTATTTTATAGACGAAACCTAGGGGTTTTGCAAGAGTTTTTTGCTATTTTGCAGAGCTTTTGCTCTTATCAGAACTTGAAGCCTCCGCAGCAGATATCAACATGTTTAGGGATATTTGAGAACATAGCCCAAGCAAAACTGGGTCCCTTGGTTTTAAATTCTCATAATTCCAATGTTCCTTATTCCTTATAGCTGTCACAGTACTCTTTGTAGTCCCAACTAATTTAGCAATTTTAGAATCAGATACATCAGAATAACTTTTGATAATCCAAGCTATAGCATCAGGCTTATCTTGTCTTCTAGCAACCGGTGTGTATTTAGCAGATTTCTTCTTACCACCTTTAAGAACCAACTCGTTTACATTTGTAATTTGCAACTTTGCGGATGGATCTTTTGAACATCTATCTAGCTCTTCTTGAGTAATTTGACCATTGAATATCGGATTTTCAGCCAGAATACCAACAGCAACCTCACCATCTGCTACACCCTGCACTTCCAATGGATGTAAACCACAAAAATCTGATATTTGCTCGAATGTTAATACTGTATTATTGATTAACCACACCGCTGTAGCTTTTGGCATTAAAGGTAACCCCATATTATATATAAAATCTAAATTACTCGATGCAACATCATACACCACATAAAGAAATCTTGCAACATTATTTCAATACCAGGCCCCGTGTTGCAAAATCATCATAACAAGATTAAAAAAACTCACAAACATATTAGATTGCTGTTTTTAATGCTTTGTTAACTTCTGATCCTAATAATATTGAGCAGATTCAACTTATACTATTGCAATGAGCACTAATATCAAAGACAAGAAACGTCTTAATAAATCCGTCAAAGACTCCTTCCCTTTGCACACCGCAATTCTTGAGAATAAAGCAGAAACAGCAAACGAACTCTGCAGAGCAATCAAGTCAGAGAATATTCATATCATAGATGGATTTAATAACAATGGGGACACACCATTAATATGCGCAATCAAAAAAAGCAATGAAGATATAGTAGATATATTATTACAATCTGGAGCTAATCCGGATCAACAGAATATTAATGGAGAAACCCCATTAATATCAGCAACAAGATCCTTTAACTCAAACATCATTACCATGTTGATAGAAGAAGGAGCAAATGTTAACCAATCTAACTCACTAGATGAATCCCCACTGAAAATAGCAATAAATTTAGAAAACCAAGAATGTATCAATTTGCTAACTGAATTTGGCGCATCTTTTGCAAAAAAGTCTATGACTCATACTATAGCACCAACAAATGAGGAGTTCGATTACCAAGAGGCAATGTTATCCCTGGTAGAAAGCGCTATAAAAAGCAAAAACACAAAAGAACTACAGCAGGAATTCGAAAAAAATGTCATCATCCTAACAAACAAGTATTTAGAAAAAAACATCATAACTTCAAAAGATTTCACAAATTCTCAAACAATCTTTGAGCAAATTAGCGATATAAATAAAAATAATTTTGTAAAAAAAGATTCTCTAAATATTGTTAGAAAAATTATAAGCTCTATTAATAGCAGCACAAAACATACATTTCTAACCAGCGATGATACTCAATCCCTATACTTACTAAGCAAAGCAGAAACATCTACAGAAGAGAAGATTACAAAATTAAAATTATCTCCCACAAGCCAACCCGAGACAACATATAAATCAACTGCCGAACTAGAAAAGGAAAATATCCACGAAGCATCTACAGAAGAATTATACAAAAAAACACACGAATCTCAGGAAATGTTTGAGATTACCAAAGAAAAAATGCTCTGCAGAACGTCAAGGCATGACATGGTCTTAACAGAAATAGTCACACTAAGACCTCACCACCCTAGAGTGCCAAAAGACGCAGCATCCTTACTAAAACTTTCAAAAAAGAGAATTTTAGAAGAAGCAAATCTCTTAAAAATCAGCAAAGATACAGTTAAAAAAGAAATATCTAAAATAGAAGAAATAATCAGAACAGCAAAAAAGGAAAAAAGGCATTTTACAAATAATGAAGGTCAACAAATAGACCATCTAAAAAGACCAGGAAAAGCAGAAAGAGTACATATAGTGCATTTCCCTAGCGATAACTTTAAAAATGCAAACAAAGAACTTTTAATAGAAGCACTAGAAACAGGAGCAACTATACATCATTTTGAATATCCAGAATGCGCAGAAACAACAAATGACTTAGTCTTCGCAGGCATCTCTGCTGTAAATAAATTATTAGATGAAAACATTCACCCTGATAAAATAATACTACAAGGAGTTGGAGAAGAAGCAATTGCAGCAAATGAAACCGCTCTACAATTTGAAAAACGGGGAATGCACCTCACACGCATATCTATAGATTACCCCAAAATACCATCCTCTTCTAGTCACAGAGCAATATCTCTTACTACGCCTGCCAAGCCTTCGAAAGAATGCGACCCAAAAATTAAAACCTTCCTTTCAAGCTTTAACAAAATTCTGAAAAATCAAACAAAACCTGAGGGTTCTTATTTTTTAAAGAACAGAAACTCCATAACAATATCACAGCTATTAAATATCTATATCACAAAAACGCAGCAATTCTACCACACCCATGCCAAAGATAGGAATACATCCCTACCAAAAGAACGAGTAGAAAGCATTATTGGGCTCCCCGATATTGACGAAAGCTGAGTCTGTAGTTAACATGCTAAAAACACTCAGGGAATAGGAACGTGGAGAAAGAAAAAAACGCAATACTACAATATAACGGAAAAGAATATAAGCTACCTATCAAAAAGTCCTCCGTCGGACCAGATGCGATAGATGTCACTCAATTATACAAAATGTCTGGAGCTTTTACATATGATCCAGCTTTTATGTCTACAGCATCATGTGAATCTGCAATCACATATATTAATGGAGAAAAAGGCATTCTAAAATACAGGGGATACAAGATTGAAGATCTCGCAGAGAAGGAAGATTTTATGTCTGTATCGCACCTTCTTTTATATGGAGACCTACCAACTAAAGAAGAAAAAAAGGAGTTCACAAAAGCAATTTGCTACCACTCCATGATACATGAGCAACTAAATTTCTTATTCAGGGGATTCAAACGAGACGCTCACCCTATGGCTCTTATGGTAGGAACAGTGGGATCTCTATCCTCTTTTTATCATGATTCACTTGATATAACCGACCCAAAACAACGAGATTTATCAGCTCATAGAGTTATCGCAAAAATCGCCACTTTAGCAGCGATGACCTATAAATACACAATAGGACAACCCTTCATTTACCCAAGAAATGATCTAAGCTACACAGAGAATTTCTTATACATGATGTTTGCAACTCCATGTGAAAAATATGAGCCAGATCCAATACTAACAAAGGCACTGGATAAGATTTTCATACTACATGCTGATCATGAACAAAATGCCTCAACCTCCACAGTACGGCTTGCTAGTTCCTCTGGGGCCAACCCTCTAGCATGCTTTTCTGCAGGGATTGCGTCATTATGGGGACCATCTCATGGCGGAGCAAATGAAGCTGTTATTAATATGCTGAGAGAAATCGAAGATATTAAAAATATACCGAAATTCATAGCGAGAGCTAAAGATCCAAAAGACCATTTCAAGCTTATGGGGTTTGGTCATAGAGTATATAAGAATTACGACCCAAGAGCAGCTGTGTTAAAAGATACATGCCATGAAGTGCTAGAACATTTAGGTAAAAAAGACAATAAACTTCTCAAGATAGCCGTTGAATTAGAAAAAATCGCTTTGCATGATGAATATTTTATACAGAAGAAATTATTCCCTAATGTAGATTTCTATTCTGGAATTATCTACAAAGCTTTAGGAATCCCAACTCAGATGTATACTGTATTATTCGCAGTTGCGCGTACTGTAGGATGGGTTGCTCAATGGATTGAGATGATGGAAAATCCAGATGCAAAAATATCTAGACCAAGGCAGCTTTATACAGGCCATGTAGAAAGGGAATTATAGAGTGAGATTCCCTTGCTGCAGAGGAGAACCCTATCCGCTAAATTTATTCCAACAGCTCCGTGCATTTATAAATGCACCACACTCCCAACATTCCCATATCCAGCATAGGCAAAGGCTGGCTTAAAGTGAGGATTCGGGGTGAATAGATCCTCCGCTGATCTTATAAAACTTGCAGCAATTTGACTGCTCTTTATTGATGTGTCATCCGCTAAAAAAGTTGTGTAATCACTCTTCTAGCTTACCCTGCTTGCGAGCTTCTTCCTCAAGAGTCTTGACCATCCACTGCACCCATTCGTAGTAATCTTGAGGGATTACTGGGCGATCAATCCTGGGTAGTCTATTGCTTATATCGGATATTAACTCATGCGGAAATTCTTTTAGACTCAGAACTTCTTTGGCTTGATCTATTGCACCTTGTATGTGAAAGATTTTACTTTCTTTTATAAAGCTTGATACAGTTCTATTATCGTTCACCTCCTGGTAAGCATCATGATGAAAATCATATAGCAAACTACAAAAGTAAGAATATCGATCTGTAAATTTTTCTCTGCTTATCATTTAAATATCTAGATACAAACTTAATATTTTTACTCCTTCATCTGTCTTCCGTAGGTGCAAAATTGACTCTTTAGAGTGCAATAGTTGACCCACTTGATCTCTCTTCAATCCATGACCTAAAATCTCTTCAAAGCGCATTTTTATCTCTATTTTTGCACTACTAGCTTCATCACCAATCCATTTTATTATATCATCTTTCTTTGCTTTGATCATCTCTTTATAAACCATCTCTGCAGTTGCTTGGTCTTTAAAACTACTTGCAGTTTTCAAGAACGGTTTTTCTTTCATCCTAGCCTGAAGATCATCAATAGAATGTCCAACATGATCTGCATAAGCATGACCTTTATGTGAACCTCCCTCAAAAGACTTTAGAGTAGAACCCTCAAGTTTTTTATACTCAGATGTAATGTATAGGTCATGTTTTAATTGCGCAGCATGAGTTGGGGTCTTGATCTCCTGATCTAAAATGTATTTTCTATCAACAGAACTAATTTCCCCATGACCAACCTTCTCCATATGAGGTTTTGCAATATCATCCAAGCCAGAACCAACCTTACCAGCGCCAACCTTCGTGCCGCCATCATCCACCTTGCGGAATAGCTTGTTCATACCGCCAGTATCAGTAACATCATCCAAGTAACATATACCCTTGCCAGGGATATTGCCGCTAGCTCCCGCATAGGCAAAGGCTGGCTTAAAGTGAGGATTCGGGGTGAATAGATCCTCTGCCTCACCGGCAATACGCAGTCCAATTGGACTGCTATTTATAGGTATTTCAGATTCATATACATCTACAGATGTTTATCTAGAACCTTTTCAAATTTTTCTACCTCCTTTAGCATTTCTATATAAAAGTCTTTTGGATCAGACATATAGAATATCGTTTCTATTTCAGAGCATATCTCCATAACAGAGCCCTCTAATTCTTCACTTATATTATCCAATGCGCTTATATTATTTACAATGCCGTATATTAACTCGCTATGGCTAATTTCTTTATTCTTAAATTTTTTAATGGCCATTTTTATTGTATTTTTTATTGTATTTTGATGATTATTTTCCACGTTTCTTCCTCATTATAGTCACAACCACATTCTCTTCTGTTATAACTCTTATATCACCCAAGTCATGTTGCGCCCTAGTCTTATGGTATTTCGAATAGGTTCTATGAGTGTAAATATTATTTTTGTCAAGAATCTCATTAACCAACTTCGGAGAAATATTTACAGGAGGGTGATTCGAAGTATGACCAGCCATCTTACCCATTCCAGAAGGATACATATTCTCAACCGCATGCCTAGTGTAGAACCAGTCTCCGATCTTAGCATATTCCTTACCATCAACCACAATTTTTTTATAATTACTCCAATAACCCCATTTCTCTTTTGAAGTAAATTGAGCACTCAAATCATCAATATCTACACTCTTAAAACCTTCTACAGAATTCTCTACATGAGGTTTTGCAATATCATCCACCTTGCGGAATAGCTTGTTCATACCGCCAGTATCAGCAACATCATCAAGGTAACATATACCCTTGCCAGGGATATTGCCACCAGATCCAGCATAGGCAAAGGCGGGTTGCTTGAAATACGGATCCGGGGTGAAGATATCCTCCGCTGCTCCTACAAAACGTGCTCCTTAATCTACCTTATATTTCTCCTCTAGTTCCTTTAATATTGGTGTGTAAGTTTTTAAAAGCCTGTTACACAAAATATTAATTTCCTCAGTTTTAGACTCTATGTAATCTTTTAAATCTTTTTTTGTAGTATCTACTTTTCCCCGAATAGAAGACTCTCCTGTTTCTATCTCTTTTTCTATGTCATCAATTTCTGACCAATATAATTTAAAACCAGATAAATTTGGGTCTGCAAGATTGAAATAAATCGTACACAACTGATTCATCTCGTCTATAATTTCTTCGTTAGTAACTTTATTTTCAAGATACATCTCAGCATAACGCAAGAGATCTTGAATATATTCAATATCATCTTCTTTAAGTTTTTCTAATATATTTTTCATATCATTCCCTTCCTGATTTCACTTCTATCACTTTAATCTTAACATCATAGCGATTGCCTGTCTTTATATTTTCTACCCAGTGCGTTTCTACCTTCACAGTATCTCTTACTTTATAAGAGTTACTATGCACCTTAACATAATCATCAGGAACCCCGCCATGTTGCTTTGAAAAAATTTCTGCATCTCTGAATTTATTTTTTACATTTGGACCCGCCATTATACCTCCTTTCTCCAAAGCTTGCCCCTTCAATGCAACATGCAAAGAATTTCTCTCCGCCTCACCAAGATTACCCAATGCCGCTTTGCTTCCATCATCTAATTTAGAAACAATATTGTCTGCATAGTCTGAAGCTTTTTTGAGATTTGTTGTATAAACTTTATTGTCTGTAAATGCACTACCCGATTCATGACCAACCTTCTCCATATGAGGTTTTGCAATATCATCACCCCCAGAACCAACCTTACCAGCGCCAACCTTTGTGCCGCCATCATCCACCTTGCGGAATAACTTGTTCATACCGCCAGTATCAGTAACATCATCAAGGTAACATATACCCTTGCCAGGCAGCTTGCCACCTGATCCAGCATAGGCAAAGGATGGCTTAAAGTGAGGATTCGGGGTGAATAGATCCTCCGCTGATCTTACAAAACTTGCAGCAATTTCATCAGCTTGACTTAATATGATCTTAGCATTAGCAACTACTTTCACTCCCTGCTTAACAAACACCTTACCAGCATTAACGGATACCGTTTTTGCGATTACACCTGCTTCACCTAATCCGATAACGTCTAGAGTTCTAAAGAACATAGAAAATGTTTCTTGCTGAACTGGACTTAAGGTTTTCTTATACTTATCTATATGCTCTGCGATAGGCTTTAGAGTTTCTATAATATATTCTTTTGCTTCTTTTGTGCCTTCTTCACCTACTATTATATCGCTTATATCTTCTAACTTCTCTCCTGCATACCCTCCTATTCCTGAGATTATTGAATCATATTTTTCAAAACCTTTCTCGATATTTGAAGATGCTCCAGGGAATTTTTCTACAAACTCATTTTTAGCAGAAACAAGAAGTGTGGAATAAACATAACCCCAGAAATTCAATAATTGAGGCTCTCTATGAGGATTATTTGATGAAACTTCCAACGAATCTTTAATCCAAGAACGAATCAAACTATCAAAAACACCTGTAGAAGTAGATGGAGAAGGTTCCATATTATTATCATTCGCAGGGGCAGGATGCGCTGGGAAAAAACCATCAGGGATAGGGGTCATACCGCCATCCTCAGGGAAGAAGCCATCAGGGAATGGAGTAAAGCCGCCCTGCTCAGGGCCAGTAACTACATACTCACCATTATTGGCTCTTTTTATAGAATTCATGGCATATTTCATCGGATTCTCAGATATCTCTTTCTCTGCAATGCTCTGAAGATCAAACGCACTGTGGCCTGGTACGACAACAGCAAGAGCAGTGTAGAGATTATTAAATGACAGAGAAAAACCATCCTTATCTACAACGTGATACTGCCCGCTGGCTGCATCATGCACAACAACTATCTCTGGAGCCAATTTATATGGAGACTCAGCATCCGGAATATATAACTCACCATCTTTGATAAACACACTAGAGCCAGACTCCTTCAACCTTATCGGCCTTTTGTGCTTATCTGCGAGTATCTGTGCAACCTCTCCTGGGCTTAGGGAATTCGCTACCTTTACTATCGCTTCTTTCTTGGCTGATATTTTATTGCCTTCAATCCAACCATCTAAACCTGAATTCAATATAGAAAATAAATTAGAAATAATGCTATTCTTTACTGTACCCTCTTGAGAGCCATCTAAAACGCCAAAGAAGGTAGTGGATACTTGATTATCCCACCATTGCTTAAAATCAACATCATCATCCGATATCTCAGATGCTTTCTGATCAGCGTCGAAATGACGCTGCTCCGATGCTTTAACTTTTAGATTTTTTATAGAATCAGATGCAGAATTCACGAAATTCTCAACCATATTATCCAGTTTACTAATTCCTTCTCCTAGACCAATAATAGAACCTGCAAATCCCGCCGCTATACCAACTGTGGTAGAAGCAGCAAAGCTGTTGGTAACAAATCTACTTGCCATGCTACTTGCAGATCCCTTTAGAATTTTTGAACCAGTGCCCTGGCCTTTTTCTGCGTAATTACTCATTATTTTGATAGCCTCTTGACGTAATTCGCTGGCAAAAGACGTAGAAGCGTATTTATCGGAAGCGTATAAAACCTTCAACTCATATCTGAGTTTATTAAATAGGTTAGATAACCCCTCCCTGATCTCTGCCTCCATATCTCCATCGTTCTTGGAATAGTACTTTCCTCCAATATAACTAAATGCACTGGATGCAAGATTTACACCTAGCGCACTCTCAAGCATTGTCTCAGCAGCTGTGCTAGCAGCAAAACCTAGAGCAGCACCAGCAGCAGATGTTATCATTGCAACTGCAAACTCTGCCACTTTCCCCTTCATATATTGGCCTAAAGCAATTGGAGTGTCAGATATCAAAGACATCGCGCTGGAAATTAAATCTCCGACGCCCATTGCGATAAAAGAAGATGCTATCATGTTGGTAAATACCCCTGCGAGTGGGCCTGCAATGACAAAACCAAGAATAATAGATCCAACACCAAGAGCCGCAACAAAGAAGGTGCTCCACCAACTTTCTTGTTTAAGATCAACTGCTTTAATTTCGAATAATAATCCTCCGTCTTGAGTGATTTGGTCATGTATTGGCTCGAATTCACCCTCGCTAAAGCTGCGCTTTAGTAAATCATCTATAGAAGATTCTTGCGCTCTTGCAAAAGGTGTTTCTTCTGATGAGTTAGTGCTGTTTGTTATATTTGTGGCATTTAGACCCTCGTTATGTATTTGCACCAAATCTACTGCTTCTATATGCCTCACTACACGTATCATCTTATCACCTGAAGCTGAAGCATTTTGAGCAATTTCGATATTATTACTCATGCTTTCAGAGACAGCTTTATAAGCAGAAATCTGTGAAGCTTTTGCTTGAATTAAAGGAGATTCACGGTCAACTAAGTTTTGAGACAACAAGAATACAAGCTCTGACTCCTGGCGCGGAATAATTTCATTCTCTAAATTACTCCGTGCTTTTATAGTATGATCTATATAATGGTTAATTGACTCAGAGACCTCTCTGCCTTGATTTTGTTTAGTATATTTTCTCTGGTCATCAAATAATTTCACAACAGAAATAGCATTTTCTGAAGTCCATACAATCACATCCTCTAATACCCTTGCCTCTCGAGTTAGTTTCTGTGCTTCTTCTTCAGGATTTTCTATATATACCTTGCTAGTGTCTAATGTTGCATTTACTGACCTCATACCTTCTTGTCCAAAGAATGAAGATAAAGAATAAACAGCTGATGAGATCATTGAAAAAGCCATAGACATATATGATGATTCTGAAATTTTCTCGTCATATGCAGGATCTTTTTCATGAGTTGAAAAAGGATATTCTAAATCTCTCTTTTCTTGAGAATTTACTACTATTCCATTTTTTCTCTGATTCCCTGCGATGCTCTCCATCTGGTACGCCTTCTTCAACAGATATATAGGATTCTCTATCAAGCTGACATTTTGTATTCTTTGAGCCATAATCTCTGCAAATTTCTCCACCTCAGCAATTGCATTCTCTCGTGTTGTTTTTTCAAGCAGAATCAACTCCTCTTCCGTCTTTGAAATATCACATCCTTTTAGCTCCGTACTGACAGACACCCTTAACCAACAAGCGAATAATTCCTGCATTTGCTCATTTTCATATTTTTTGCTGTATATCTTTCTACTTTCTAACCATAAGCCATAGAGTTTGTTCAGCTTTGTGCTCTCTAGATCCTCTTTGGAGATATGTGCTTCATCTAAGTATCTAGCCTTATCTATTTGTTTAATTTCATAATATTTTTTGTCTTCTTGAGATAAATACAAGTCCCTTAGGAATTCCTCTTCCATTTGTACAAAATTCTTTTCACTAAAGAAACTGGGTATCTTAAAAGATTTCTCATATGCAAGAACAACTCTTTCCATAGTCGTACTTTCCCACATATGTCCGTTATATGCAGAAATGAAATTTATGATCTCATAACTCTGGTATGGCAAACCTTTGGGTGTGGAATTGTATGATAATATTCTTTTGATATTATCAAGCTCACCTTCATCAAGCATTCTTATATAATCTGTAATATCTAAGATATACCTATCTTTATTTTCTTTATTCCAGCTCTGTATTTTTACATGATCATCTTTGAGATATAGATATATAGTATTCTCCTGATTAGCCTGAGGCTCTTCAGAATATGCTAGTACTATATCTGCACCTATAGGGGAATCAGTCCTTCGCACTAAACTTATATATTTTCTGAACAGATCATCTCTCACCTTAGTTTCTGTAACCTTGCAAAAGCGTGCCTCTTTCATGAAATCATCAAACTTCTCATTTCTTGCTTTTTTTAAGCATGAAATCAAATCATCACTATTACAAGATTCTAGGTCCTGAGAATCTTCTTCTAAATTTATTATAAACTGTGCAGACCCCCTCTCATCTTTACGCGCCGCCCTACCCATATTTTGGGCTTCTATCCTTTCATTATTAGGCATAAAGGTAGTAATAACATGTAGTCCACCATTCTCCTCAACAAGCCTGTGGATTTGTAAATCTGTTCCTCTTCCAGCAATGTTTGTTGAAACCACTACATCTCCTGGCTCCAGAACACCAATACCACTTTCCTGCAATGTGAGTGTATCCTTATGACCATACTCCATAACTCTTCCTTGGTGTCCTGATGCGCGAAGCAAGCCTGCAATCAGATGCATGCCTTTAATAGATTTGTTAATAACAAGAACTGCTCTACCATCTCCATTTTCTAGGCCTGTAATATCCTTGATACTTTCTATCACATCACCTAACCACTCTTCGTAGTTATTAGAAAGAATCTCAGGGAATTTTGTAAGGCGCTTATGGATATACTGAGGGATCTCTACGAAATCTACATTGAACATCTCTTTTAAGAATGCTTTATCTGTAGCCCCGCCAAGAGTTCCAGTAACACCGAATATACTAGCGTAGCTAGGGAAGAAAGATATGTAGGACATGTATGTAGAGGCAATACTTCCATCATTCGCGGGAAGACCTTCGTTATACTGAATAAACTGGTGCAAACCATCTGATAGCTGGAGGTTTCTATTGATTATCCCAGTATCTGAATCCACAGTAGAAATAGTCGTCCTATTTTCATATTGATTGTCATCTTGAGTAGAATATTCAACATCTTTATTATACGCCGTACTGGTAAATAATGAGTTAATCCAATTTTTACAATGCTTTGAAACAAACTCCTCTAGATGCTTATAAACTACCACAGGTTTCTTTATCCGATCTAAGCTAGTGTTATATACACCTGTATCATCTAAGAAAGACTCAAGTTGAGCCCCTACAATTTCACGATACGATCCGTTGATATATACTTTAGAGTAGTTCAACGTTCCATTTTCCTCAGATGGAGCCCATATAAAAAGTCTATTTGTTTCGTTACACCAGGAAACAGATTTGCTTGAATATTGAAATGCCCCCCATAAATATATCCTGATTTGCTCTAAACTGCTGAAACCTGGAATCCCGGATTGCAACTGCACTTTCTTTTCAAATTCATCTATTGCCAAGAAATCCACTTCATCTATATTTAAAACATCATGATTTCTACCATGCCTTACTGGCGTCAGCATATCTCCTAATTCATCACCAATGAAAGATAATGGATCTCCATAAAGAACATCTTTTTTATAGCATTCCTTGAGTATTGAATTACCCTTTGTAACAGCGCCAGAGCTAAAACCTAATTTTTTGTAAAAACTCTCTTGTTTCTCTACATCCTTTGCAATCAAAGCAGCGGAACTAGAAGCAAGGTCCACAACATGCCCCTCTAGAGATTTCATCACATTAAACATTGATAATATTTCTGATTTCCCTTCACCAGGTGCAATTTGAGCCACTCTTTTTTCAGATGCAAACATCAGCAACATCGCAAGATTTTGGCTGTTTCTTACAAAATACTCCTCTTTAAATACAGTGAGATGCATCACATAATTAAGGGTTGCCACAATATTAGGCAATTTCTCAAAAGTAATATCTCCTAAATTATTTCTCCAATTTTTAAAATCTTCTTCACCCCATTTATTAGTATAACCAGTTGCTTTATAGATAGCCTCCTTAAGAGCCGATAAACCTTGAGTTTGTCTTGAATGATTTTTTATAGATTCAGAGACAGAAAGCTCTGAATATAATAATGACAACTCCTTTTCGCCTAACTCACTGAGGTCTAATTTCTTCACCTCAGGAATAAATTTACCTTGAACTTTGTAGTAAACACTATCCTTCTCTCCATACAAATACAGCTTACTTCTACTAGTATCATGAGGTTCATTATTCTGCGCTAAAAATATTATTTCTTTCTGCTTTTGGTATCTCAAGCTCTCTTTCTCTATGCTAGCAAAAAGCTGTAGGATATCCCTCATTGCCTTTTCCCTACCATCATTAGAATCGGGCTCTGCTTTTCCATCAAACCTATACTGCAAATCCTTCACTAAGTGCAGAGCAGCATCAGCATCTTTATTAAGATCTAAAGTCTCAGAGACAAGGGTTTTTAAATCTTTGATTGTTACAAATTCGTTATAATCATGTATTTTTTTGATCTCTTTCGACCAAGTTTGTGGTGGTTCCTTCAAAAATATATCCAGGATATTATCCCCCTCTCTACCTACAGAGTATTTTGATATTCCATAATTATAAATTCGTCTAACAGAGTTTTTAAATTGACTATCTACAGAATTGGAAGGATTTAGAGATAATTCTTTGCTTATAAAAGAGAAATCCTCTGTAGACCATCCCAGAGAAGAGAAAGCTGATTGACGGTTTTCTATATATTCTTTTGTTTTGTTCAAAGAGACATCCAAGTTTAATTCATCCCAAGAACCTTCTCTTTCTTTGCTCCCACTGTCAGGATCACCTCCTTGAATCTGCATAAGCAAACTATCTATAACCATAGTATTCACATCAGACACACCCATGCCTCCTAACAGTTTTAAAATATTCTCTGGTATTTCCAAGTGGTGTTTGTGTATCCTTCCCAGGATAAATACAACATCTCTTACGGCAGCATTTTTTTCATCTTCACCTTGTTGCAAATCCTTAATATTATCTAAAAACGACTGGAGTGGTTCTATGATTTTCAATATTTTTTCATCTACAATATCACCGTTAAACTCTATAGCTTTAGCTAACAGCGATATTCTTTCTAGATAATCTGACTCTAAATACAACTCAGATTTATCCATGTATAATTCCACTAATTTAGAAGCCAAACTATAAGGAAGACTGAGTTTTTCCTTCAGCTCTAGACCATACTCTCTATCTAAAACCGTAGATAACCTAGTAAGAATTTCCCCTGAGCTCATGACTCTCTCTATATCTTTTTCAAGAATTCTGTATGAGGATTGCAATAGTAAGTCTGGATAAAACTCAAAAAATTTGTTAAAGAAATTTGTCAGAGGATCAACTACTCCCTCAGAGACAGAATTATAAGCACCACTCTCAAAACCATGTAGAATAAATTCCACAACATTATCTGAATGAATATTTTCTCTATTTTTATCTAGTAGATCCTCAAATTGATTGAATATATTGTTGTCAAACAATTTTCCTCTCAATAAGCCAGTATCAAATTTATCAACAATATATCTTATTTCTTGGTTATATTTTTGATTTGTATATTCATTTTGCACAAACTCAACCAAACCAGGGTGGAATTCTTTCTCAGAGAAATTACCTGCAGAGTAATGAGCCAGGATACGAACAGCCCCTCTGAAGATCGAATCATCAGTAGATTTTTCAGATATAATACCCTTGTAATAACTCGCCGTTGCATTTGATACTTCAACCTCCTGTATAGATATAACCTTGGTTACAGGCCCTAATACTCTCGAAGAGTATGTAGATGGTAAAATCTCTTTAAAAGTTTCGAACATTTCATCCCAATTTTCTAGCGAGTGGGATGCATGATCTAATATCGTTTGGGTAAGTTTTTTATACTTGCTCTTCTGAAAAAAATTCTTCAAAGCATTAGTTAAAATCTTTACCTCATCATTATTAGTCAAATCACCTGATACCCACGTATTGAACATGTCGACATCCAAATCGCTATTAAAGGGCAAGCATTCTTTCAGTACATTTTCTCTATAATGATCTAGCTCCTTGCCATTCTCTATAGGCAAAGATCCCATACAAGAAGTTTTATAAAACTCAGAATCAAATACAAAATCTATAATATCCATAAGAGAAGCTGAAAAATTCTGAATATGAGACGAAATTTCACCATTTACTACTGCGTCAATCTGACCTTGTACTGCATCAATCTGGCTTTGTATTTCATTTTCCTCATGCTCGTATATATAGTGTAATTTCGATCCAATATCTGTGATTTTTTCCTTTAAAGATTTAATGCCATCTTCAACAGCTGTTTTTTGCTCTGATATATAGAAACGTAACAGATAATCGTTGATGGATTTTTGTACTAACTCCATCTGTGTTTTACTATTTCCTAACTCATCTTCTGCCGCTTTTATAGATTCTTTACGCTGAATCTTAAGCTTCTTTACACATTCCTCATCAATAGCACTGATACTTCGACAATCTTCTTCGTCCACCTTGCTTTTTTTTAAAGACATAAAAGCTTTTCTTTGAATTTCTTTTCCAGCCTCCAAGCTAGATTGCTTATTCAATTCTTCCGCAAGAACATCATGATTTTTTAATGTATGGAGTTTTTGTATTTCTTCCAGAATCTCCTCTAAAGATGGCTCCTTGAAACCTTTATCAGTAATATTGGATAAGATAAGAGTCTTATTAAATTCCAATAGCTTTCCTAACTGAAGATTAAGGATATCATTTCTGTGCTCTTCTGATACCAATAGATCAAAAGCATCCTGACTTTTGGCCGAATCAATATAGTTTACTTGTCCAGGCAATAATACATCTTCTTTTACCTCACCTTCCATGAAGTCCAGAACTCCCAGTTTCTTCTCTTTGGCATCTTCTTTCTGACTAAATAATTTTTCCTTATACTCTTCTAATGTTTCTAAATCTGACATACTTCTCTCTCAATTAAAATTCCAACATCCATACTGCATTCTCAGGTACTAATTTTAGTTAACCAAGTCAACAATCGTTAACCCGGCACGATATTGAACAACTATTAACTTGTCAACATAGAGTTGAGAAACCTTTTGATTATTTCCTTTTATTGTGTATTTTATTTGCAACCTGATATTAATTAATAAAGAAATTATGATTGAACATTATGAGAACTCCTCATCCCTAGAATCTAGAATATGCCTAGAAGAAACACAAAATCAACTTATAGAAAACATCCAAGAATCTCTGCAAGATCTCGACAAACAAACTAAACAATTTTCATTCTTTGATTTAGGCTTATCTGATTATGATATAAAAACCTTATCAAAAATTAAAACCGTCCAGAAGACTATCAAGGGTATATATTCTATAGATGATTTGGGGACTCTGTCTGTAGAGTCGGAGGAACTAAACCAAACAGAAACGGGGCATTTAAATTGCATGATATTAAACTTGGTAAAAACAGTAATAAAAGAATCTGGAAAAAATGACGCAAAGATTTACCTGATATTTTCTACAAAAGACGCATTCCTAATCCCAATTGAGCAAATTGATCAAGAAAAACCAGAATACCAAAAAAACTACCATATTGACAAAACTCTTCCAGAATCTTTAAATATGTGCCCAAGCAAAGAAATGTCTGAAGATAAATATGCCTTTGTTATACCCCTAATAGGCGAAACAACATTATATCAATCCCTTACTGAGACACAAAAAGAAATATTCACAAAAAAAGCATATCAAGATAGACGTACTATGTCCTATACAAACAATACAAAAGGAGTAGATCCAGTCCTATACGAAGAATTATTTAGCGATAAAACTGTGCAACGCGCCTCTCCCGGCCATGGATCAGTGCACTTTACAGGCGTTAGAGGAACCTTACATTCTCAGCCAAAAATTGAAAACCAAAGACTTGTAATAGCTATATTTCCAGGTGACACTTGGGCTTTAAAAAAGTTTTATAATTCTGCTAAAAGTGGCTTGGTCTAGAAACTCTTTTGGCAAAGATGTATAAGAAATATATATAAAATTCTGAGTCACACAAACTCTCTGATCGCTTAAACGAAAAGAATATAGGATCTAAGTTTTTGTATTATTTACGCAGAAACATCACCAAGAATTTTTTTAATAAGGAGCATATCCTGCCAGGCAGTTTTCTTTTGAGAAGGCTGCCTCAAAAGATATGCTGGATGAAAAATTGTCATTGCTTTGATCGGCTCATCTAGATATTTATTATTATATTCAAAAATCTGCCCCCTCTTTTTTGATATCGCACCAGTATAGTTCAACAAGGCATAAAGAGATATTGCTCCTACTGCGATAATCAGCTTAGGCTTAACCAAGCTTATATGTTTTTCTACGAATGGAAGGCAAATTTTGATTTCCTCATCTGTGGGCTTCCTATTGCCAGGAGGACGCCAAAAAACACTATTTGTTATATATAAATTCTTCTCCCTAGACATACCTATGGTCGAAAATATTTGGTCTAGTAGCTTACCGCTTTCACCGCAGAATGGCACTCCCTGCACATCTTCATTCGCTCCAGGGGCTTCACCAATCAACATAACATCCGCATTTGGGTTCCCATCAGAGAAAACCGTTTTTGTAGCCATCTTCTTCAACAAACATTTATCGAATTTCTCTACAGAATCACGTAATTGCTCTAAATCTTTACAATGCTCTGCTGGGTGATCTGTCACTTCTTCTACAAACATGCTTTTTGTTTCCTCTATTTCTTCTAGATTATTTGCTTCTTTTGTTCTATCATCGGATATTAGTTCTTTGATATCTTGAATTTGGTACCATTGTAGAATTTTTTCATCCTCGTCTAGCATTGCTAAATAACCTTAACTTTATGAGCAATAAAACCATAGAAGTCACTACAGAACAAGAAAAAAACTCCCGTATAGATAAATTTCTCTCTGACCATCTTGAGAATATGAATCGGAGCAAAGTTCAAAATATGATCCAAAAAGGCTGCGTACAGCTTAATGGAGAGATAGTGCTTAGCAACAAAGAAAAAGTAAAACTTGGAGACAATATATCTTTTAAAGAGCCAGCCTCTGAGCCTCAAACTCTCATACCAAAGGAAATAGATCTAAATATAGTATTTGAAGATGATCATATTATTATCATAAATAAGCAAGCTGGGCTCACAACTCACCCGGGAGCAGGTAATACCACGGATACTTTAGTAAATGGCCTACTTGCCAAATACCAAGATAAATTATCATAAATAAGCAAGCTGGGCTCACAACTCACCCGGGAGCAGGTAATACCACGGATACTTTAGTAAATGGCCTACTTGCCAAATACCAAGATAAATTATCAAAAATCGGCGGAGATTTTAGACCAGGTATAGTGCATAGATTGGACAAAAACACCACAGGGCTTATGGTTGTAGCCAAAAATGATGAAGCACATTCTAAACTGTCGCATGACCTAGCAGAACGCACCATCAAGAGAACTTACCAAGCTCTTATATGGGGATTACCCGCAAAACAAAAAGACAGCATAGAAACTAACGTAGCCAGAAAAAAAGAGGATCGAAAAAAAATGACTGTTGTCGGGGCAGATGAAGGTAAATTAGCTATTACTCACTACAGGGTCATCAAAACCTTCTTAGCAGGTAGAATTTCATTAGTGGAGTGCTCGCTAGAAACAGGAAGGACTCACCAAATCAGAGTCCATATGCAACATATTGGTCACCCTATAATTGGAGATCCAGAATATGGAATCACAAAGAAAAAAAAGAGATACACTCTTCCACAGGATGTATTAGAGGTGATGAAAAATATTCACAGACAGATGCTGCATGCAAAAAAACTAGCCTTTAATCATCCAATCACAAAAAAGGACCTTGCTTTTGAAATTGATCTACCAGATGATATGGGTAATGCTATCAAAATTTTTTCATTTGAATGAAATTAGAATTATTATTATCTAGATCCTGCCTTTGGCTTACTACACTCCTTCCTCTATTCATTATTATGGGAAGAGGAGTTTCAGAGTCTGCACTCACTCTCACCGCCATTCTATTCGTATTCTTATCTGGTATAAAAAGAGACATAAAACCCTTCAAAGAAAAATGGTTTCTGTTTTTTATTGCCTTCTGGGCATATATGATAGCAAGATCTTTTTTTGCAGATGATATAGCACTAGCTCTGAAAAAATCTATTCCGATAATACGTTATGCATTATTTGCTCTATGCTTCCATAAGCTTTGCATCAAAAATTCTAATACAAGCAAGAACATACTTATTTGCCTATCAATTGTAGTAGCCTTTTTATCAATTGATGGGTATGTACAATTCTTCAGAGGAATAGATATTTTGGGTAGGCCAAGCGTATATTCAAGTGGATACTACAGGTTAACTGGGCCTTTTACAAAAATGGTTTTAGGAAGCATTATTGCTATTCTATCTTTTCCACTCATCTATTATTGCATGCACCAAATACTGAAACAGAAGAAAAACATACTACTCAACTCCACTTTCTGTTTTGTAATATACTTCATTATAATGCTTTCAGCTGATCGTACTGCTTTAATACAATCCACACTGTGCGTAGGCTTTTCTCTAATGTTTTTATCTAAAAATCCTCTCAAAATATTTATTTTAGGGACACTGTTATTTTTACTATCCGCTCTCTTGTTACACGTTGTTGGAGGGAAAGGGCTTATAGAACGTCAATTTTTATCTATTCTGCATTCTATAAAAAACTACTCCTCAACCCCATATGGGAGCATATATAATGCTGCCTTCGCAATAATAAAGCAACATTGGTTCTTTGGGGTTGGACCTGCTAATTATGAACATTGTGTAACAATGAGTGTATGCAGCATACATGCTCACCATATCTATTTAGAACTACTAACAGAAACAGGGCTTGTTGGATTAATAATGTTCGGGGCAGTAATATACACAATATTGAAATCAACATTCAGACAAAATAACAGCCAACCTACTCTTCAAGTAATATCCTATGGTATTACGATATTTATGATCGCAAGATTCCTACCTATCCTACCGCATCAAGGCTTATTTAAGAATTTTTATGCGGTACCAATGTGGTTCATGCTTGGGTGGTTACTTCATGTTAATGCCACAATAAGCACAAATAAAAGATAACTTACTTTACTCTCATATAGTGCGCTATTTTATTGCAGGCGTCCTACAGAATTCAAAATCATATATAGACAAACCTGATATTAGAATTCTCCTCTGGACAAGAATGATAGCATCTTGTTGATAGATTTTCCAGCTACAAGCATTCCATGATGTGATGATTGTATTACTACATGGTCTTTCATTCCATCTAGCTTAGTTCTATCCACGGAAACAAAGCCATCATTTTGTCCTTTTATGAGAAAAAAGGAAAGTGGGTTTATGCTTTTATTACCCGATATAATTCCTAGATCATATTTTACTTTCTTATTCAATCCATGCACATAAGATTTATCTGAAATACTAATTTGCCTACCAGGTACTCCTAAAAATAATTGCCTTAGAAAAACATTATCAAACGCCTTAACCATTTCTGCCCCATGGTGAGGAGGAGCCATCATCACAACTTTACCTATTCTTAAGGAATGATATTCCTGTAGCAACTTTCTCACAACAATTCCACCTAGAGAGTGCGTGACAAAATGGATTTTCTTTTTACTATCTAAACAATGGCGTGATACAAAGCCATGCAAGAATTTAGTAGCTATCACTTGTATGCTATATTTCCTCATAGAGCAGTCAAAAGGTATAACTTCGTATCCTTTTTCATGAAGTGATTTGGCGATCATCTTCATAGACCGGATTCCACCCACAGCACCCGGAACCAAAACCACATAATCACCTTTATTTCTCATAGATAGAGACTTTACAGTAAGATTTGCACGAGCAGAAATACCACGAATAATCAAATCGGAATAATGAAACATAGGCGAAGGTAAAAGTTACAAAGTAAGTGTAGCAGGATTCACAATAATTATCATCTTTTTTGAGAGCGCCGCAGAGAAAAGTGCCGGATGATATAACCTCCCCAAACATATTATCCGACACATGGCTGCACTATACACAGTAAACCCACCCGAGCAAGATACGTGCATACTAAAATCTCAATAACATCACTAAAACAATAAATAGTAACATCAACACTACATTTCTCTGGTAGTTAATGGAAACAAATATACCCTTTGTGCCAAAATAATATCCCATTAAGTCTTTAACACCAGAACCAAAAGGGCCTTGCCATTCTAAAAATATCTTATTATTAATATATAAAATGCATTTTTTAAAATAGGAATAAACCCTTCCAAGAAGGAACCGATAAAGCCAATCAAAATCTAAGAGAGTATCTTTTGCTCTTACTACTAAGAACTTTCCTAGCAAGAAGAAGGATGCGAGCACTCCTAACAGCAAAGAAGTTTGATTAAAAAATATAGAATCAAACATTTCTATTTTATTTCCCAACACTATCTCTGGGAATATTCCAAACATCATTACAGATAGGGCTAATATCTTTAATGATATAGCACGCAGTGAAGTCATCACATAAAGCTTACCCTCATCTTTTGTCTTATGGTAGAATTTTTTCATAAATACAAACACTGGAAGTTTTATACCAACAGCAAAAGCTGTGCCAGCTGTCAGCGCAGAAATCCCATATCCAAGCCATGGGTGACTCACAACAAATGAGCTTTTATACAAAAGATATTTCGACACATAGCCTGGAGTAAAAGGCACAGCAGAAATAGAAGCAAATGCTATGATAGAGCACACTATAAGTACAGAAGAAAATTTTGTATTTATAGGAATCTGGAAATATCTTTTTACCCTTAAGGATAGTATAATCGACCCAACACACATCATTGCCAAAGCAATATATAGTATCTCTGTTATAATCATATATTCAGATATCTTTCTTTCTCCTATCCCTATCGCAATCAGAATAACTCCTATCTGACTGATAATTTTTTAGTTGATTATTCTTCTCATATTAGACTCTAAAGCCGCATATATCAGACCGTATATTCCGATAAATATTCCGATATATATTAGGCAATTCAAGCCCAGGAAAAGCTTCATGAGTATGATCAAAGATATCTTCGTCGTCACAACCGATAAAAATACACTCCCAGAAGGTGTAGTAGCAGAATAACCTTCAACTAACCAATATGAAAATGGAGGAGATGCCACGTTAATCAGTAGAGCAGCTAAGATAGTATAATTCAAAATTTGTTTGTCTGAGACAGTAAAATCTAGAAAATTATGATCTAGCAAAATAAAGTTCCCATAAAGAGAGTAATGTGTAATTGTTCCTATCAAGAATAAAACACCCGCAAAGATATGTAGTTTAAAATAAGCCGCACCCGCATTGAATGAAAGCTTGTTTCCTCCATTGAATATCATGAATGTTGCCGCAATCAACATTACCTCAAACAAAGTAAATATAACAAAAAGATTTGAAGATATAATTACAGATATCCCCGCTCCTACATATAGCAGCGCTAGGCGAGCATTGTCTTTATCACGAATCTGAGCTGTATATGCAAATAACACACCACAGAAAAGTACTAGCAACAGACCAGATATATAGAAAAACTCCATTTGGTTGGCATTAAATATTTTGATCATCAGAAGGAATGAAACTACTGGAGCAGATATCAGCAGATATTTGCAAAAATTTCCTTTTAACAAATAGCTAAAAAAATATAAAAAGATCAGTATTGCACCAGGGTGCCTAACTAATTCACTCAGAGTTTCTATCATAATATTTCGTGTCTTTTTTTATAAGGAATGACAAAGTTAAAGATAAGATAACAAGAACCACAGATGAGATGACTCCATAGAAAAAATAATGAAAGCCTTGGTATAAATAAGCGCCCACTACAAACAACACACTTAACAACACAACTAAAAGTAATTTTCTATCCATATCAATACTGAATTAGACTCATTAACTGCAACATGTATTCATAAATGAATACAAAGCATATAGTTCCAGTAGAAGTAATTATAATAGCTACTGTCATACTAGAAAGCAGTTTATGCTCATATTCTATTTCTTTTTTTCGAGAAAGATGAGCAGGCTGCTTATAAACATTATATAAAATTTTAATAAAATAGTGAGCTGTCATTAAGACGCTCACCGTTAATACAGACAATACTACATAGTTATTCCCATTAGAAAGAGCTGCATAATATATATAAGCCTTACTAATAAACCCTCCGAATATAGGCAATCCTATTATAGAAAGAGCAGCAATGGTAAAAATTACCATTATCAATTTCATCTTCTTACCAAGACCCCTAAAATCTTGCAGGTTACTAATCTTCGAATTACAGTAAACATAACCACTCGCAAAGAATAAAGTGATCTTACCAAATGCATGACTAACCATATGTATGGCCGCAGCTTTAAGAGCAACGGGGTAGAACATTGAAAGAGATAGTAAACATATAGAGAGTTGGTTTATTGTTGAGTAAGCCAATAGCATCTTGATCCTAGTCTGATATAAGGCAAGCAAAGAAGAAATGATCAAAGATATCGCAGCCAATATTGTAACAATATTAGTACCACCAAAACTTAATATATTTCCCCTTAAATAATCTAATCCAAATGTATATACGGACATCTTGATCATAATAAATATACCAGATTTCACCACCGCAACAGCATGCAGTACCGCACTTACAGGGAAGGATGCAACCATAGCCTCTGGAAGCCATGTATGCATAGGAACAACTGCAGATTTTGCCACTCCATAGAAGCATAGTAAAAATAAGATGGTCAAAGTCCCTCCTGGCAAGAATGAGGCTATCCCTCCTATAGCAAAACTAGTATGGCCAATACTATTCATCAAATATAAAATCGCTGGCAAGAAGAGTAAAAGAGAGCCACCCATAAGGGTGTATAGATAGTATCGCGCTGCATTACGTTCTTTCTGCCCACCCAAATGAGACACTAGAGGATACGTAAAAATTGTCAGCAATTCATAAAATACAAACATTGCAATCAAGTTAGGTGATATCGCTAGCCCGAGAGTACAAAAAATTGATATAGATAGAAACAAATAGAACTTACTCGGTATGATCTCTTTATTCATTTTTAAATAAGAGAGCGAGTATAAATTCGTGACCGACCACAAAGAACTCACCATCAGGATAAACACCAAAGTAATAGGCTCTATATTCGCAACCGCTCCCCATAAAATAGTAACATTCTCAAAATGCAAACCTGCGCTCATAAAATTCCTTATTAAGCATATGCTGGCTACGGAAGAAGCTATGCTTACAATAAAGATGGGAATACTCATATATCTTTTGAATCTAAAAAGAAGCAATGATAATAAGGCACATAGCAAAGGAGTGCACATTATTATATTAATTAAACTTTCATTACTTTGATTGAAAAAACTCATAATAATCAACTAACCAACTTATTTATAAAGTCAAAAAACTCTCTGAAAAATACACTACAAGAGATATTCACTAATGTTATTTTTCCAAGAGAAAACATAGACAGATATGTCATGTGTCTAGGCAAAGTGAATTTTGCTGGGTATCTTTCATGTGAATCTATTCGTCCCCTCTTATCATACAAAAAACACTCTACCACTCTCCACATATATAGTAACGACATAAACGAAGAAACAAGAACTAGAGATAACATCAACCACATTTGCCCTTCAATTAAGCTAGTTATTAAACCAACTTTTGCAACAAAACCAACTGTAATTGGCACCCCTACTATACTTGCTCCATTAATGATAAATAAGAATACTGCTACAGGAATTTGGCGTTTTATGTCATATAGCTTGGATATAGAGTAACTACCTCTAGAAAGATAGATATGAGAAGATAATATAAACATAGATGTTTTTGCTAGAATATTACTTATCAAAAAGATAATCGCAGCTACTATACCAGCTTTACTACCTATACTGATCGCTATAAAAATATATCCAATTTGAGAGATGCTAGAAAATATTAGTATCTCTCTAAGGTTATTCTTAGAGAGCGCTGCAAATGCACCAACCAACATTGCAAGCACCCCAAGAGTGCCTAGTATTATTGAAATATTTGTCCCTTCAAAGCTAAACTTAAGTCCAAATATCATAAATACCAGCTTAACCACCAGGAACATATATATCTTCGATGACGTACTACTCAAGAAAGGTAATATAAAAGCGCTGGTAGAGCTGTAAGATTGAACAAACCAATTATGTAATGGAAATAATCCGGATTTTACTAATAACCCCGCTAACATCAAAACGAAACCTAACTTTATCGACATATGATCTTTTAATAAAGGTAGCTTTAAAATAAAGTCACTAATATTCAACGTTCCTGAAGCTGCATATATATAACCTATACCAACCAAGATAAAGGTAGCTGCTACAGTCCCAATAATTAGATAATAAAATGCCGCTCTAACAGAAGCTCTATTCTTACTAATTGCCACTAATGCATATGTTGCAATAGAAGATACTTCAATAAACACATATAGATTGAAAAAATCGTTAGTAAGAACAACCCCTATAAAGCCAACTACAGCAATTAAAAATACAGCGCAAAACACATTGATTTTTTTGGCTTCAACTTCATAAAAGAGGATTTTCCTACCCTGAACGAAGGTTAAGAGTGCTACTAGCGAAACCAACAGAACAAAAAAGCTGTTAATCTTACTTAACTTAAACTCAATACCTATAGGTGGAATCCACCCTCCAAAATGGTAAAGAACCTCGCCATGCTTTAATATTTGGTAAAATGTTATGCATGACAAACAAAATAGTACAATAGTAGTGAAGCTTGTAATTGAATATGCAAGATTCTTCCTACTACCTAATAGCAAAATCCCAGAAGAAGCCAGTATAGGCAGCAAAAACCCTAACATAAAAGTAGCTTGCATCATCTATTTACTCCCCTCATCTTCTTCTATTTTTCCATATTCTTCACGAATTCTTATGATTAAAGCTAAGCCTACACTTAGCGTCGCAACACCCACAACAATTGCCGTAAGCATTAGAACATGTGGCAAAGGGTTAGCAACTATTTTTGAGCATTTCTCTATTTCAACACATTCCATAATAGGAGCTGATCCCCCACTAACCTTTGCTAGCGCAATAAAGAAAATAATAGCCCCGGCCTGAAAAATGCCTAGACTCATCAACTTCTTCAAATAATTTTTATTTATTGCAATGCCGTAAACACCCACTAGCATTATTGCAATAGATATAAAATAAGGAATTTTTCCTATCATTTATCCCCCCTAGAATCTAACAAATAATACCCTATGCTAAATACAGAGAATACAGTCATACCAACTCCCCACTCTATCAATGATATTCCTAATGTTTGTTTTTCAAAAAGCCTGTTTTCTAGAAGAGAATAGTTCAAAAACTCTCCTCCCATCATTACAGATATAAAGCCAGTTCCAGCGTATAAAATGACTCCCAAGGAAGCAAGTATTTTCATTTTTTTCAAACTCAAAACCTGCACTGATTTTTTTGATCCAGAAATTAATGAAAACAATATAAACGCAGAAGCCATAATTACTCCCGCTTGGAACCCCCCTCCCGGAGCATTATTACCATTAATTTGCACATAAAAACCCAAAGCCAAAATAAATGGGAAAATAAATCTAGATACAGTAATTAGGATTTCATTTTTCATTTTTTTTCTCCTGATTCTTCTTTCCTAAGATTAATAGTAAAGATACTCCCGCCACAAAAATCACAAGAGTTTCTCCAAAAGTATCGAACCCTCTATAGCTAGCTAAAATAGAATTCACAATCGAAAGTAACCCGGTATCTTTACCAAAATTCTCTTTATAGTATGCAACCGCCCCACCATTAGTGAGTGAATCAACATACCCATACTCATGCAAACCTAAAGAATGAAATATAATCGCAATAAATAAAGCAATGCATATACCCATAGATAAATAATCTATGTTCAATTTATCTGTGTCTTTATTCACATATTTCAAGGTAGCCAAAAGAAAACAAGTAGTAACACACGCACCTATCGAGGCCTCTGTAAGAGCAACATCTGGAGCTGCCATAATCGCATATAAAAGAGCGCATAATATACTCATAGCTGTAGTTAATATTACAGCACTCAGAAGGCTAGTGCTATGTACGATAGCAACGGCTATACACAGTATTAACATCATTATAAATATATCAAGAATCATGATCTCTTCTTACCATCCTTATGAAACTTTGCATTCGCTAAAGAGTGCGTAGCAGTAGGGGAAAGTAATATTATCAGTATTACTAATATTGCAAGCTTCAATGAAATTAAGTTCAAACCATTTATCATAATTAACCCTATAAGAACTATAGGCGCCCCACAAGATTCTGCTATACCAACAGAATGCATAATCATGTAGGTGCTGCGCATTCTTATGCACCCAAAGGCGCTGATCAGCATTAACAACACACCAAAACCAACTATACAAACACCTATATAATAACTCACTACCCTCTCCCTCTTCGGAAAAATTTTAAGAATGCTACGCTAGAGATAAACCCTAAAGCACCATAGACAGCTGCGATATCCAAGAAGAAAGGTTCAATACCCTCTATCACTACCATCATTGCAATCACAACTACCACACAAGAAGTTATACAATTTACCAAAACAACTTTAGATAGATGGTCTTTTTTTATAAAAAGACACAACACCATTAATAGCAATGCAGTAAATATTATAAAAAACAGCCCTATTATCATTCTTCTATTTTATTAATTTTTCTCTCCATTTTCCCATCTTTGAGATCTTTGTAATGCTCACTAGTAACAGAATGCACTACGAAGCTTTTATCTCCCATCTCCAATGTAATAGTACCAGGAGTAAGTGTAATAGAATTAGCATATTTTACATTAGATAACTGACTCATATTTGTAGAAATATTTTTAATAAGTGGCTTTACGCTCTTACCTAATAAAATTATTTTAGACATTATTATTGCTGATAAAAACACTTCTTTAAGCAACCAAACCAAATACTTCATTAGTTTAAAATTTACTTTAAATCTAGATTGAGGCCTATGCCTGTAAAAAAACACCTCGTATAAAGCACAGGATATCCCAGAAAAGAACAAAGATTTTGCAATACCTCCGTAGCTAATATCGGAAAGCATAATTAAGAAAAAAATAGATACGCACAAAAAATGCTTCATAACCACAAACCTTTATATCTAGAATTATATGAGTAAAAATTACAAAAAGAAACTTAAACTATCCTATTTTTTGAGGTAATTGTTGACCCTTGCGTTGTCTTTACTATAGTTAACTACCAATACTATAAATAAAATCTATGACAGATTCAGAAACGCAACCTAGCGTTAACTCTGAGTGCGAAAACATGCACACAGGTTACAACTCAACAAATTTACCTTGCGAGACAGCTAGCCCTACCCTAAAAAGACCTTTCAGCTCTAGATTCTCTAATCCTAATGCAAACGCAGTGGCTTACACTGTTGAAAACACCAAAACCATCGATAGGACCGCCAATGCTGCTTTCAATTTTCTTGGATGGGATTTTGAACTTAAATTACATCAATATAAAGATATGATATTAGCCTCTCATATCACAGCAGGATTCTATGACTTTATCTACGGAGACAACTCTCCATACTCATCACTTGGCAGTATTTTTTACGTAGTAAATGAACAAACCAACTTCTTTTCATCTATAGGAAATATACCATTAAAATGCACAATAGAAGGAAGCTATGCCTTTCTACGAGGATACCCTTCTATACCATCTTTATTCACCCCATCCTCTGCTCTTGCAGGAGCTCTAATCAATTTCTCTCTATGCATGAATAAAGAAACAAAATTTGGAGCATCGCAAGGCCTTGTAGACTTAACTCTACAATTCATCAAATCAATGCTTCAGGCACAAAACTCTATATTTCATGCTATGGCTAGAATGGACAATCCATACCCTACATTAAAGAACATACATCAAACGGGAAATTTCTTAGGTGATTTCAAAGAATTATGGCAGAATAATGATCCAGCGCTAGCCTCCAAAATATTGGCACACATAAAAGCATTCTGGATTTTATTTGACATTTATTCTTACTTCGATACTCCTTCAGAAAATATTCCTTCCAACAACCACTCTAATTTTGATGAAAAAACATCTGTTATTGCAGCAGAGGATAATCCTTCCAACAACTACTCTAATGATGACGAAAAAACATCTGTTGGTGACACAGAAATTGTCAATGAAGCATAACTCTATTGCATAGAATTATAAAACTACTTTACTTCTTGTGATAAATACTATAAATATTTGTCCATTGTTACATTCCGGGGGTGTAGCTCAGTCTGGTTAGAGCGCCTGCCTGTCACGCAGGAGGTCGCGGGTTCAAGTCCCGTCACTCCCGCCATTTATGGAATATTGATATGAGAGCAAAGCCGCCAATCGCAAAAAAAATTCCTCACCAATACACAATACACAATAATACCATCACAGATAATTACCATTGGTTAAGAGATTTTAATTGGCCTAAGGTTAGTAAAGAAGATGTTCTTGAATATCTAGAAGCAGAAAATAACCATGCAGCGCACTTCTTTGATCCCAAGAAAGACCTATTAGATAAAATATACAAAGATCTCATAGGAAGAATTAAATTAGATGATATCTCCACCCCTATGAGAGATGAAAACTATTACTACTACAGCATCACCAAAGCAACACTAGATTACTCTATACTTGCAAGAAAAGACAAAAATGGAAAAGAAGAGATACTTCTAGATAAGAACGAAGAAGCCAAAGGCGAGAAATATTACAGAGTCGGCGCAGTCTCAATAAGCCCCGATGAAAATCTCATGGCTTACTCAACCGACACTTCTGGTGATGAACATTTTAAATTAAAAATAAAAGACCTAAGAACAAATAAATTTCTAAGTGACGAGCTAGAAAATCTCATGGCTTACTCAACCGACACTTCTGGTGATGAACATTTTAAATTAAAAATAAAAGACCTAAGAACAAATAAATTTCTAAGTGACGAGCTAGAAAATATCATGGGAGATGCTGTGTGGAACGAAACTGGAGAAGGTTTCTACTACACCAAGTTAGATGATAAATGGCGCCCAAATACTCTATACTACCATAAACTAGGCACCGACCAGAAAGATGACATTCTTCTATACAAGGAGGAAGATCATATCTTCCGCATCGGCGTAGGAATAACAACTGATAGAGCGTATATAATACTCGGCATATCAAGTAGCACTAGCAGCGAAATAAGATACATGAAGTCTGATGACCTCACACATAAAATACACATCTACATACCAAGAAAAGATGAGCATTTATGCTCAGTAGATCATATGCATGGCGAGTTCTACATTGAAACAAATGACAAAGGAAAAAACTTCAGATTAGTGAGAACTAAGAATCACAAAAAATTTGATGACTTGGAAGAATTGGTACCACATCAAGATGATGTATACTTAACAAGTTACTACTTATATGAAAATCATATTGTAACTCAAGCAAAACAAGATGGCCTTCCTAAAATCACAGTCCAAGATTACAAAATGAACAACAAGGATGTATTAGAATTCCCTGAGCCAACCTATACTGCTGGGGTATCCTACTCATGTCATGATGACGATGGAATGTTTGTTGGATACACATCCATGACATCTCCAGGTACGATGTTTAAATATGATTTCAAAACCAAAGATCTAAATATAATAAAAACACAGGAAATACCTTCTGGATATGACAAATCTGAATATCATTCCGAAAGAGTATTAGCTTTCTCTCGCGAAGAAGGAATCACAATACCTGTGTCTCTAGTGTACAAAAAATCTCTGTTTAAAAAAGATGGAAGCAACCCTCTGTTCTTATATGGATACGGATCATATGGACACGCAGTACCTCCTTCTTTTAACTCCAACTCTCTATCCCTCCTAGATGAAGGCTTTATATACGCAATAGCGCATATTAGAGGTGGAGATGATTTAGGGTTTAGTTGGTATGAAGATGCAAAATTCTTGAATAAAAAAAGAACTTTCAATGACTTCATAGATATAGCAAAACATCTTTCTAAAGAGAACTACACGTCTGAAGGAAATACCCCCATCTCCGGAGGCAGCGCAGGAGGAATGCTGATGGGTGTAGCACTGAACGAAGCACCTGAATTATTCAAAGCAGCAATAGCAGATGTTCCTTTCGTAGATGTATTAAATACGATGCTTGATCACACATTGCCACTAACACCTGGAGAATTCAAAGAATGGGGAAATCCACAGGAGGAAGAGTATTTCAACTATATCAAATCTTACTCCCCATACGAAAATGTAAAAGAGCAAAACTATCCAGCTTTATATATATTAGGCGGATTAAATGACCCAAGAGTAACTTATTGGGAACCCGCAAAAAAAACAGCAAAGCTAAGAGATTTCAAAACTGATTCTAATGTGATTATTTTTGAAACTAATATGGATACAGGTCATGGTGGAAAATCAGGTAGGTTTGAAGCCTATAAAGAATTAGCTAAAAAATACGCTTTCATACTCAGCATCTTCAATAAAGCTTAGGCTTCGCTCGGTATCTTCTTTTTACGAATCACCTCTCTATGCATAAGAGCAAGACCAGATGCAATAATAAACATATAACCAATCCAGGATGCAGGCTTTGGAGATGTACCAAATATCGCGAACCCATATATTCCAGCCCATACTGCCTTGAAATAAGCAAATGGCATCACAACAGAAAATTCTCCGAATTTCAATGCATTAAATAGAGATAAACTATGAGAGAAGTAGCATATAGCCATCCCAAGAATTAGAACAACATGCTTCCACTGTAGCCCTATTTCTGAAAATTCTGCAATTCTTGTAGGAAACCATATTGATCCAAAAGATGTTTTAACAATACCCCAATCAACAAAGGCAACTGGATATGTGAAAATCACAGAAAACAACAAAAGATAGAACATCTGATTTTTTCCATTGCTTTTCAATCCAAGTTTTTTAATAGTAACGTTATTGCATACCCATAGTAAAATGGATCCAATAATAAACATATACCCTTTATTAAATTGCTTAGAAAACGCACTGAAACCAGCTGAAGAAAAAATATCTGGTCTAACAATGATTAAAACTCCCAAAAGGCTTAAGAAAACACAAGCAATTTTTGTCTTAGTAGCTTTCTCATGGAAGAAGAGCATACCAATAGCAACCAATAGCACCTGCTCTATATTTTGTAGAACCGTTGCATCTATAAGACGAACGAATTGAAGACCGTACATAAAGCACAAAGATCCACCTACACTAAAAAAAGCCCTGAGCAAATGTATTTTAAAATGCTTCGTTTTTATATTATCCAAACCACCTTTATGCAGAATCCAAGGCAAAGCACAGATTAAAACAGCAGATTTATAAAGAAACACAATATGGCTAGATGAAATATCTTTAGTTACAAACTTTACGATAGCATAAAGAGTAGCTACAGATAGAGTATCAAACAATATGCAAGATATGCCTAAAAAATTATTATGCTTTGGAACGGTCAAAATGACTAACCCTTTAACTAACTAAAATCGAGAGATATTAACATTAAAACGAACCCATTCCAACTTTATTCTACAGCACACAGGAATTTAAACCTAGTATTTTTTACTTATATTATTTTAGGTATTTTTAATCTAACGTTTTATTTCGAGACAAGGCTCAAAAATTTGGGTTACGTCTCATACCTCTCTCAGCAGAGTGCGTCTCACGGGTGAGTGCACTCTGCACACTTTACAAACAAATATCAACTAATTTTTAAAATGGTTTTGGATAATTCTTTTGGAGAAGATAGGTAAGGAGAATGCCCAGACTTTAATTCCACTATGCTACACCCCGATTCTACCGCCATTTTATTCTGATCCTCCTTTAAAATACATTTATCTAGTGTGCATTTTACATAGAGTTTTGGAACCTCTCTAAAGCCCTTACCAATATGAACTTTATCAGAAAATGGCTTCATGGGCTGTAACTCCCATGTTTTTTCATCCTTCTCTATATCAATCTCATCGCAATCATTCATAAATAAATCTCTTAATGCTTGCCCCTTTTTCAAATCGATATAACTTTCTTCAAAGTTAAATATCATATATGGCTTTATACCTTCTTGAGAAAATGTACGAGTTCTACCTATTAGCGAATGACCATTCTTTGGAATGATTGCACTTATAAAAATCAGTTTCTTTATCTTTTTTGGTATTCTCTCAACAACTTCAGAAATCACAATACCTCCCATACTATGGCCAACCAAAATCACATCTTCATATTTATTTGCTTCTGCAACTACCGTATCAACATAGCTCTTTAAAGTAACATCATTAAAATCAGCTTTGTTTTTTCCATGGCCAGGTAAATCTATAGCACTGGCACTAGCATCCCTCTTCTCCATCAATGTCAAAATATTTTTCCAGCAATCACTATTCCTCCAACCGCCATGTATAAAAATATAGTGTGCCATATAAACCCCTAAATCTTTCAAAAAAAACAATGCACAATGTTTTCTTTATACTGTATCATCTTTTGGAATTTATAATAACTTTTGTAAAATGAAAATATTTTTACTAGCTGCTTCTTTAAGAAAAGAATCCTCAAATAAAGCGCTAATCAATATTTGCGCAGAGCATCTAAAACATAATCACGAAGTGGATCTTGCAGAATTCTCTGAATTTGACGTTCCTTTATATAATGGTGATATTGAGGAAAAAGATGGAGTTCCACAAAATGCTCAGAATTTCGCTCAAAGAATATGTGAAGCAGATAAGGTGATTTTCTCTGTACCGGAGTATAATTATTCCGTTCCTGGAGCATTCAAAAACCTTATAGACTGGGCCTCGAGGATTAGGCCAATGCCTTATAAAGGCCTAAAAACCCTTATTTTGACAGCTTCTCCTGCTGCTTGCGGAGGAAACAGAAGCTACTGGCATACCAAAATCCCCTTAGAAGGATGTGGAGCTTTTGTATATCCCGGAACTTTCTCTCTAGCTAAAACATATGAAACCTTAGATTCAAAAGGAGAGCTAAGAGACGCAAAATTATTACAGCAACTACATTCACTTTTGAATGAATTCACATCACATTAATCAGGTATCGCAATGAATAAAATAACTATCAAACTTACAAAAACAGAAACAGGCACAGGTCTACCTACTCCAAAATATGCTACCGAAGGAAGCGCTGGAATGGATCTATATGCAGATATAGAAAATAAATTTGTGCTACATAAAAACACCAGAACATTGGTATCTACTGGAATTTCCATTGAGCTGCCACAGGGTTACGAAGCGCAAATCAGACCAAGATCTGGATTAGCTGCGAAAAATGGAATCACAGTACTAAACACCCCAGGCACTATAGATTCTGACTACAGAGGAGAAATCAAAGTAATATTAATCAACCTTTCTGATCAAGACTTCACAATAGAGCGCGGCATGAGAATTGCTCAAATGGTAATTGCCCCTGTTACAATGGCAACCATTAAAGAAACTGAGGCCCTAGAAGAAACCGCAAGGGGAGAAGGAGGTTTTGGATCCACAGGAGTAGAAGCGTAACTATACTACCAAATAGAAAGAAAAATAATGCATAAATAGCTCTGGGAGAATATAATATAGTTATACTCCCAATTGTTTTAGGTCATCAGTATGCATATTGTCGCACTCAAGATGCTAGTTGGAAATAGAGCCAAATATTTTGGTTTGGTTTTCGGCGTTATGTTCGCAACTTTATTGATGTCGCAGCAAGTATCTATGTTCATAGGAATATTAGATAGAACCTCCAGTCAAATTCTTGATATAAGTGAAGCAGACATCTGGGTCATGTCGCCCGAAATGAGTTATGCTGATGAAATCAAACCCATGCCAGAGTTTGAATTATATAAGATTAGAGGTGCCGAAGGAGTCAAATGGGCAGTCCCCTTATTCAAAGGAATGATGAGTATAAAAACCTTCCAAGGTAAATTACAGCAAATCATATTAATGGGTGTGGATAACCAAACACTAATAGGAAAACCTCCAAAAATGCTTGCTGGAAAATGGGAAAATCTTAGGGAGCATAATGCTATCATCATGGATAAATCTGGTTGGGATTATATCTGGCCAAACAGACCTCTAGAACTAGGAATAGAAATCGAACTAAACGAAAAAATAGCAAAAATAGTTGGAATATGCCAATCTAGCCCACCTTTCATGACATCTCCCGTTGTATTCACTCAGTTTAAAAACGTTAGAAAATACGTGCCTAGTGGAAGAAAGCACATGTCTTTTGTGGTTGCAAAAGCTGATGATGGCTTTTCTCCAATAGAAGTTGCAGAAAACATCTCCAAAAAAACATATCTGCAAGCTCTTACATCTAAAGAATTCCAATGGAGAAGCATCAACCATTACCTTACAAAAACCGGCATACCCATTAACTTTGGCATAACTGTAGCATTAGGATTTATAATAGGAGCCATTATTGTAGCTCAAACACTTTATATATTCGTTATAGAAAATATAAAACAATTTGCTGCGTTGAAAGCAATAGGAGTTACTAACAACCAAATCTTAGTTATGGTCCTCATCCAAACTGCTGTTGTGGCTGCCATAGGGTTCAGCATTGGAATTGGACTAGCTGCACTATTTTTTGAAAGCACCGCGCATTTGAATACAATGAGAGGCTTTTATCTATTGCCAGAAGTAGTTATGGGAACTGCTTTAACAATCATCGTTATAATGCTTATTGCCTCTTACACAAGCATTAGAAAAGTAATGTCCGTAGACCCTGCAACTGTATTTAGGAATTAAATGAGCGAATTCATAGCAAAAGCAGAAAACATCAAAATGTTCTTCCATTCTGATAATGAGAAAACACAGGTAATACACGATGTTTCTCTCAAAATCCCATCCGGCAAGATAACAATGCTGGTTGGACCAAGTGGCTGTGGAAAAACAACATTGATTTCCATACTTACAGGCATGCTAAAACCATCCTCAGGAGAGGTGTTTTATAAAGACAAGAAAATATCTTCCCTCTCAGAGAATGACAAAGCAATCTTAAGGCGTAAAGAATTTGGCTTAGTTTTCCAACAATACAACTTAATTGAGACACTTACTGCCGCAGAAAATGTTGCAATACCGCTACTAGCTGATGGCATGGATTTTAATAATGCAATAAGACATGCTGTCAGAGTTTTACAAACTCTGGATCTAGGAAACCGAGCAGATTTCATGCCCTCAACACTATCTGGGGGGGAGCAACAAAGAGTAGCTGTTGCAAGGGGTTTAGTGCATAACCCAAACCTTGTAGTATGCGACGAACCCACTGCTGCATTAGATGCAAAAAATGGCAAAAATATTATCGCCCTACTATCCAAAATCGCAAAAGAGAAACACAAATCAGTTCTAATCGTCACGCATGATAATAGGATTTTTGAATATGCAGACTTAATAATTCATATGGATGATGGTAGAATAGAGAAGGAAGAAAATAAGCCAGGTACACAAATTGAAAAATAACCCTTTAGTACATATATTCCTGCCTTTATGCGCACTAGTGTTCCTAGTCTTCACATTGGTCTCTGTAACCAAAAATCGTGTGCCAAAACCTCGAGATGCAACCGTAGAACCTCCAAGCGCTCATTTCCAGCATAAAATTGCAGGACTAGGAATCGTAGAATCAGAAACAAGGAATATAGAGATAGGATCACATAGCTCAGGTGTTGTATCCAAGATATATGTCCACGAAGGAGATTTGGTAAACAAAGGAGATCCGTTATTTAGCATAGATGACTCAGAAATAAAAGCAGAGATAGATCACGCCAGAGCAAAATTAGCAATCACACAAATTCACTATGAAGATATTTCGCATAACCTAAATTTATTTGAAAGCATAAAAGACAAAAGAGCTATTAGTTATAGCGAATTAAGTAGCAAAAGATTTGCCGCAAAAAAAGCACATGCACAGATGATTGAAGCAAAAACACATTTGAAAGTTGTAGAATCCCGTTTCAAAAAACTAACCGCGAAATCTCCTGTAGATGGGCATATTTTGCAAATCAATGCAAAAATTGGAGAATTTTTAAACAATAATAACACCCCTCCAATTGTATTAGGACATCTAGGAAAAATGAGGGTAAGAGTAGAAATAGATGAAACTGATATACATAGGGTAGATCAAGATGCTAAGGCTATAGGGATGTTGAGAGGAAATTCTCAAGTGAAGATCCCTTTAAAATTTTTAAAATATGCACCCTATATAATGCCAAAATCCAACTTAAGTAACCGTGTATCAGAAAGAATTGATACCAGGGTAATTGAGCTTGTTTATGGCTTTGACAACTCACAAGCAAGTGCTTTACCGGGACAGAGAATGGATGTCTTTATAGAGGAGACTAGGTAATGACGAAATTAACTGCATTTCTTATATCTTTTATCTTCTTGCTTTCAGGGTGCGTGCAAAAGCAATCTACGAGACATAAAAATTTAAAAGTTTCAGATAGCTGGCATAACAAATCTGAAATGCAAAATATTTCTACATCGGAGAAAATTCCTGAGTTACAAATATACTGGTGGAAAAACTTTAAAGATCCTCAATTGAATAAATTGATAGATCTAGCCACAGAAAACAACTTAGAGAACAAGATTGCTATTGCTCGGGTAAAGCAAGCAAGAGCAGATTCTAATGTTACTTATACTGACCTACTTCCTGAATTAAACCCCACAGAATCGTATAGCTACTCCAAAAAAATTACCTCTGGTGCAACCTCCTCTAAAACAAGACTCATCACCACAGAATTAGATTTATCTTGGGAGTTGGACTTTTTTGGTAAACAAAGGCACCTTACACAATCAGATGTTTATTCGACAATGTCATATGAATCAGATAGAGATCAGATAATGCTCACTTTGGTTTCAGACCTTATTGCGAATTACATAGATTATGCAAAGACAATAGAGTTGATTACAATACATAAGAAAACCTTAGAAGAATCCAAACATTCTTTTGATATCGCAAAATCAAAGCATTTATCCGGAATCACACATTCTCTGGAACTAGAAGCAGAGAGAGCAAACTATATTCAAAGCTCTTCAAAATTAAATGACCTACAAACAGCAGCGAAGAAAACCTTATACAAGATCTCTACATTATGCGGAATACCGGCAGGACAGTTAGCGCTAGACGACAAAGAAATAGCTATACCGAAGATAAAAGAAAAGATATTCCTAGATACACCTTTAAACATCATCAGACAAAGGCCTGATATAAAGAAAGCAGAATATATATTACTCTCCAGCACTTCTGCAACTAAATCATCAATAGCATCCCAATATCCACATATTTCTTTAGCTGCTACAATTGGTTATCAAGACTCCAACACATCCTCTCCAACGGGCTCTTGGAGTATAAGCCAATCTTTACTCGCACCAATATTAAATTTCAAGAAGATTAGAGAAACAATAAAATCCCAAGAAGCACAAGAAGAGCAAAGCTTCCTTTCCTACCAAAAAGCTATCTTAACTGCAATTGAAGAAATTGAATCCAATTTAGCATCTTATAACGATATGTATAAGAATTATAATAACGCGTTAAAGATTACAAAATCCAGAGCTCATATTTTAGAAATGACAAATCATTTATATGATAGCAAAACAAAATCTTACCAAGATGTTATAACTGCCAGAAAAGAGCTCTTAACCGCTAAAACAATACTTGCGGAGAAGCTAGCTGCAATATCAATAAACACAGTCAAGCTTTATAAGGCGCTGGGCTACAAAATAGGGAACTCCTAAAGCTCTGCTTTTACCCTTCTGTAAACCTCTTCAACCTCCAAATCCCTTAAATCCTTTACAGAAAGAGCTTTAAAATTTTGTGTCTCTATGCTGGTCTTTTCAGGGGTAGTATGAGAGCCAAACAAAACCAAACCTTTGCATCCCAAATGTGCCGCTATATGAGCAGGACCTGTATCGTTAGAGATAACAAACTTCGCACCTTTTATTACCTTCGCCATTTGCCTTATATCTATTGCCTTACCATTATATAATTGAGGGG
>Ga0206124_10000074_pt1 | contig 74399 bp, 53 predicted proteins | sample Helgoland_Spring_3_FD_148671 | JGI IMG/M metagenome (GOLD analysis project Ga0206124, IMG submission 148671) | Pelagic subsurface seawater microbial communities from Kabeltonne, Helgoland, North Sea - Helgoland_Spring_Bloom_20160321_2 | ecosystem: Environmental > Aquatic > Marine > Epipelagic ... | reverse complement strand
TGGGTCATGTCCTTCATGCGCTTCAAAGACGGTCAAATCATTCTCATGGAAACCGGTGCTACGCCACTTTCCGATGACTACAAGCTCGTCGGCAGTGAGTGAACGCCACTTTCGCCTTTGTTCAGATAAGCGAAGGTTGAGCCGTACTTAGCCTTGGAAAGCAGGGTAGTACTGTTGGGTGTACTGCAGAGCACTCTCTTGAGGATAACCTTGAGCGATCAAGCCGTTGTAGTATTCTCGAGCCGGGTCAGGTTGAACTGGAGCAGGTTGCGCTGCTGGCTGGGCTGCTTGAACCGGTTGTGCTGCCATGTTTGGCATGGCAACAGCTGCGGCTGGTTGAGCGGCCATATTCGGCATACCACCGGCAACCGGTGCTGCTGTGTTGCTGTAATTCGGCATCAAAACCGTTGGTTGTGCTGCCATGTTTGGCATGGCCGGCATTGCGCCACCCATTGGAGCAAAGTTACCGTCGTTCCAGTTCTTGTCGACAACCTCACCATCCGGCTTGCGAATGAAGAAGAAGGCAAGACCTGCAATGACAGCGAGCGCAACAACAGCACCAATTCCGAGGACCAACGTCGAGGATGAAGAAGCCCCGTCGGTTGAAGAAGCGTCTTTTATCCAGCGCAGAGGGTCATCGGGGTAAGCGTCAGCTCCGTCCTTGACCTTCCAGTCTCCTGAAGGGTTCGAATAGCCGTCACCGTCCGCATCAAAACAACCAGTACGGTCTGCTGTTGAGTTACCCGCACCCGAGACACAGGCATCAGCACCATCGGCGAGCGTCCATGAACCATCAGGGTCGGAGTAGCCGTCGCCGTCGGTGTCTGCGCAGCCAATTCGGTCAATGCTTGAGGAATCTCGGACGGTCGGGCAAGCATCCGGAGTGATGCCAAGCGGATTGTCGCCAAAGCCGTCACCATCAGCATCCGACCATTGCGAGGCTTCGTCGGGGAAAGCATCGCCACCTAATTCGTAGCCCCATGTGATATCAGCGTTGGAGTAGCCATCGCCGTCGGCGTCCATGCATCCAAAGCGGTCAACAGTTGAGTTACCAGGCAGTGCTGGGCATGCATCGGGTTGGTTTCCACTTTCGTTGTCACCAAATGAATCCATATCGGTATCTTCCCATTGTGTCGGATCGTTATCGAAGGCATCCATGAAGTCCGCCCATCCATCAGAATCGGTGTCAAGACATCCAAGGATTCCTTGTTGCCAAGATGTACCAAATTGGTTTGGACATGCATCCTGTTCTGTGGCGCCATCGACGTAGATTCCGTTCCATGAGGATTTACGGTCGTCCCAAGTTGAGTTCCCCCAGTTATCGCCAAATCCGTCTTCATCAGAATCTGCCCATTGGGTTGCATCGTTTGGGAAAGCGTCTGCACCGTCTTCGATGTACCAGCTGGAATCAGCATCCGAATAGCCATCTTCATCTGAATCAAAACAGCCCAGTCGGTCTAAAGTTGAAGTTCCAGGTACTGTGGAACAATCGTCAGGGGAAAGGCCTTGCAGGTTGTCTCCATAGTTGTCTGCATCTCCATCGGCCCATTGCGTTGGCTCGTTCGGGAAAGCATCATCGGTGTTTGACCAGCCGTCTCCATCGGTGTCAGGGCATGCATTCTTGCCGCCAAGTGTTGAGTTACCGGCTTCAGTCGGACAGTCATCGTAGGTATCGGACCAGCCATCGCTGTCAGAGTCAAGGCATCCAGTGGTACCAAGTAACGATGTTCCTGGAGTTGTAGGACAGTCATCTTCAACGTCGTCAAAACCATCAGCATCGTCATCGACGTCTTCGTCAGAATCACGGCAACCGTCACCATCGAGGTCGTTTGAGGAATCTGAAACCCATGTTGGCCGTGGAGGGTCATAGGAAGTGTACGGGCATATATCGTTGACATCCAGAACTTGGTCGTTGTCGTCATCTAAATCTTCAACATCGTCTTTGCAGCCGTCGTTATCCCAATCGCTCGAAGCAGAGGGGTTGGATGTGTCTTGCATGCTTGTCCAATTGAATTCGCCACCACGAGGACAAAGGTCAGGGAAGTTATCGGTAAGCCCATCGTTGTCATCGTCCGAATCGCATGCGTCGCCTTTGTCGTCCATATCGGTGTTTGCTTGAGTCGGGTTTGAAACCGTAGGACAATTGTCGTCGACATCGACAATACTGTCGCTGTCGGTGTCTTTCAATGCGGCAGGGTCAAACGACCAAATGAACGCATCTCGTCCACCGGTTGAAGTAATCGATGTGCCATCGTGGGTCATCGAACCTGAGTAGGCTCCACCGACGCCAATTGAATCGGTGTCGTTGACCGCCAAATCCCACACATAATCGTATTGAGAGCCACCGACTGATTCAGCCCATTCCGCTGAACCAGAGTCGGAAAGTCCGACCACAAATCCATCGTGATTGGAAGGTGTAAGCGTGTACGAACTGGCAGTGTGGGAAGCAATCATGTATCCACCATAAACAACCTTACCGGTCGTGGTAATCGCAAGGCCTTGAGGCTCATCTGCTTGACTTGAACCAGAAACAAACGCCCAGCTGTTGGAAGAAGAAGTCGCTTCACGCACAATAAAAATATCGTTTCCACCGTAGGAAGCAGTTGCAGACCAACCGGTGCCGGTCAACGATCCACCGAATGTACCGGCATAGTATGTGTCTCCATTGAAGTCAATATCGATGTTCAAGATGATGGTCTGTTCATTTGGAGTACCGTATCCAGTGAGTCCGAGTAGAGCACCGCTGGGGTCAACTTCTACGATGACTGCATCAACAGTACCTTTCGCAAGGTAGCTGGTCGTTCCCCATTGAGAAAAACCATCCGATATGGTGGCGAGTTTCACGCCGCCATTTGTTGTTGGTGCAAGGTCGAAAACACGGTTAACACCGATTCCACCACCGTTGAGAACCCAATTCAAACCGCCGCTGCCAAAATCATAACTCGCGACATAGATTTCGGTGTTGGTGACGTTCAAAGGAATCCCACCGAAGTCAGTTTCACCTTCGAACTCACCGGTCAGTAGAACATCACCGCTTGCAGAAAAGGCGACGCCAGATGTCGAACTGTATTCACCGGTGCCGTTCACCAGCGTTTCAAGGCCTCGAACCCACTGCCAATCTCCGTTTGGGGTCAAAGTAGCAACGAATCCTTCAAAATGATAACCAGAATTGGTGTTGGACAAGATAATATCTGGACCCGAACTCCTTGGGAAAGAGATTTCACCGTAATAATAGCCAGAGATAGCGATATCTCCTGAGATGTCGACAGCAATATCAGTTAGAAAAGAAAGTCCACCCGCTCCATAACTGTGGTCGGCACCAATGACGGAGCGCCACACACCAGTGTCATCGACCATCGCCAAGAAAAATTCACCGTAGTTAGCGAACGGCGAGGTGGGTTGGAGCGTATTCGTTCCAAACGTGAGTGAAGTATTGAATTCCGAACCGATAATCCATCCAGCGCCCCCAAGTGCAGCAATATGTCGCGCATCGATGCTTTGACTGGTGGAACCACCTGCTGAAAGGTATGAGTTGGATGCACCTCGACCTGAAGTGAATTGAGGTTCTTGAGATTCAGTTTCAAGAGGGTGTTCAACCAAGTCTGGTGATTCCATCACCATGATTGAAGCAAGCATCAAGAACGTGAGCAAAAGTGCTGAGAAGGTTCTGTTCAATGGGCGCATAGCGTCACCACTACGCCGAGTGACATCAAACCTTTGCTACCAAGTGCAGGCGATGAACGCCTGAAAACGGCCATCATTCAAGGTTGGTTTCAAGCTGCAGCAAATCACTGTCACCAGCATCGATGATGCTGATTGTGGAAACCGAAAACGGCTTACCACAAGCGGTTCCCAGTTCGCGATTTACCATGTTCGCACGGAATTTGGTCACTTCAGGGTGATTGGCGTGCAATTCATCGATAAATTCGCTTGGGCAGTTCGCAGCAAAAATTACGACTTTCGCTTCACCACGAGCACACGCATCGAGTGCTTGGCGTTGTCCAAATCGTAGGTTTCCAGTTGCAATTGCATTTTTCAGTTGTCGGCTTAGGTCCATATTTTATTCCTCCATACTCCACATCGTTTCTCATGGGTAGAAAATCATCATTCAGGGATGTAGTAGAGTTCAACACTACCGGTTCCAAGTGAAATTGGTTGTCCGACAATAATGTTCTCTGCAACACCAGTGAGGTAATCCTTCTCTCCGATAACACCGGCCTTGAGCAGGTGGTTCACGGTAACTTCGAAAGCAGCACGAGCAAGAATACTGTGCTTTGTACCTGATACACCGTGTCGACCAATAGCACGAACTTCACCTTCAGAAGTCATAACGTCAGCGACAAGGAGCAAGTGGCGAACGTCAACTTCCAAGCGGGCCCCATCGAGGGTTGCTTGAAGTTCGTTGACAATGGCTTGTCGAGCGGCTTCAATTCCGAGGAAATCAAAGATTTCGATGATGTTGTTGGTGTAGGTTCGGTTGCGATCAATGGTTTCAATCTCGCTGACACGGGTCAAGTTTGATCCGATGGTCGAGAGGTAATACTCGCCCGTTTTGTCGTCAAGTTGGACGTTGGCTCGAGCAATGTTCGGAATTCCCTTCAATCGCATGTCGCGAATCTTCTCTTCCAGTTGCAGAAGCATGGTGTACGAAGGTGGGTTCTCAGCCAGTTCAGCCAAGTCTTCTTCAGAGTGCACACCCGGAATCATAGTGAGGGTTGATGGATTCTTTTCCTTGTCCGCTTGGACAAAGAGACGTGTAGCACGTTCGAGTTTGTCTTTCACTTCAGCACCGGTCATGTTCTTTTGCTTGAGCATACCCTTGTTGAGCTTGAGCACGAGACGTCGTTGAGCGACGTCCGTTTCCAAAGAAGCAATGTTCACAGTATGTGTTTCTTCAATGGCTGCTGCAAGTTTTTGAGCTTCATTCGCATCTGTCATCTTGTCCTTCGCCAAACGAATAATCATCGTCGGCGTGTTTGGAACTTTTCGTGCATCGACAATTTCGATAATACGAGGGAGACCTTGAGTGACGTTGACTGTCGCAACACCCGCATAGTGGAACGTACGCATGGTCATTTGTGTACCCGGTTCACCAATCGATTGAGCGGTGATAATTCCAGCAGCTTCGTAAGGATCGATGCTTGCACGGTCAAGCGCAACAACTGCTTCGTCAACAACCTTCTTTGCTTGTGCCTTTGTTAACTTCTTCTTGCCACGGGCATGAATAGCAACGGTAAGGTCGTGGAAGATGCGGTTGGTAAATCGAGCAGAGCCGTTGTCTTCAACAGCAGCAACGAGCGACTTGAAGATTGGGTCTTCACACAACTCATCCTCGTACTCCAGAAGTTTGGATTCAAGATTGTATTCAGTCATGGCGACCGAAGTCTTGGCTCGAGCAATAGAGCGTCCAGTACGTCGAAGTCGAACCGAGGTTGTCGGTCCGGTGTTTTCGCTGTTTGAATCTCCGCCTTTCTTGTTTGCAGCATCAATGGTTGCTTTGATGGTTGCAGCAGTTTCAGAATCGGTTTCACACAGTTGTGCGATTTCGCCTGCAGCGAGAATCTTAACATCGTCCCACTTCTTGTCATCTGCAAGGGTGTGAGCGTAGTTTTCTGCAATGCCCAAATCCATGAGCTTCTTCTTGGTTGCACTCTTTACGACCATCAGTTCTCACCTCCATCGGTTCCAGCATCTTCATACTCAATACCGCCAAAGTCTTCTTCCTTCTCTTCACGTTCAAAGGAATCACGCTCAACGACGGTTGCGCCTTCAGTTCCAAGTGCTTCATCGACGATAACATCGATGTTGAATGGGGAACCGTGCACACCACGGGACGGATCAATTCCGTCTTCACCGTAGCTGAATTGGATGATACGGTTTGCAGTGTTTCGAACAGAGAGCATTGAGTCATCATAGACCTTCAAGTCATCCATCGCGTTGATCAATCGGCGTTGCATGTAACCGGACTTTGCAGTACGAACAGCAGTATCGACCAAAGACTCACGGCCAGAAATGGAGAGCATAAAGAACTCCGTCGGCTCAAGACCACGCTTGAATGAACTCGAGATGAAACCACGGTCTGCAGCTGCACGTCCACCACGGCGGAAGTGAGGCAAAACTCGTTCATTGTATCCACGCTCAAGTCGCTTTCCACGAACCTTTGCTTGTCCGATCGAACCAGCCATCATGTTGAGGTTGTCCATGGAACCACGAGCACCAGAAATCGCCATGTTGACTGCAGCGTTGGTCGAACCGGATTGAGCCAGTTCGTTCTTTGCTACGTCACCCGCTTCTTGCTTACCTTGGTCAAGAATAACCATGATGTCTTCTTCGAGGGTTTCACGAGGGGTACGTCCAGGACGCGTTTCGTATCCACGACCTTCCTTTCCGAACTTATCGAGGGCTGCTTGAACAAGCACACCCGCTTCGATGTTGGCGTTCTTAATCGACTGAAGGGCCTCAGCACTGAGATCTTCATCATCAATACCGGTGGTAAATCCGAGCGAAGTACATGCAGCGATGGAAAGGCGGGTAAAGTCATCAAGGAATTTAGCACCAAGTTCAGGGCCATTGGTTTGAACGATGGCGTCGAGAAGACGTCCGTCTTCAGCACCGATTGCACGCTTATCCAATGTACCTTCAACCATTCCGTTCTTGACGACGACATCGTCATTTGAACGGCTGCGGAATCGCAAGTGGATGTTGTCCGGAATAATCAATGAGATAATGTCCTGTCCACGGAAGCATTCCTTGCCGTTTTCGTCCTTGACAATTTCCGGGATTTCACCGATATAATCGATGCTTCCAAGCATTTCAAGGCCGTGGCGACGGTTGATGAGTGTCCCAGGTCGGGAAAGCAAGTAAGCACCAGAAATGTGGTCGTGTATACCACCAATAACTGCTCCACCGTATCGAGGGGTCAAGATGTGCTCTTGAACACGCATCAAGATTTTTGCTTCGGCTCGAGCCTCTTCTGACTGAATGACGTGCAAGTTCATTTCGTCACCGTCGAAGTCAGCGTTGTACGGGGTACAAACTGCGAGGTTGAAACGGAAGGTGTGACCTTCCATGACACGAACTTCGTGGACCATCATCGACATTCGGTGAAGCGATGGTTGTCGGTTGAAGATGGCAACATCGCCGTCGATCAAGTGACGTTCGACCAGAAGACCAGGTTTCGGGTTTCCATTGCGGTCGATGGTCGACAATCGGTCTTCGACACGAGTTTGGTCGCCCCATTCGTCTGACGGGCTACCACAGTGAGGGCAACTGATTTGCAGATGCTCAGGGTGTGGATCTGGGTGAACCTTGTCTGCTTGAGCCAACTCGTGCATCCAGCGGTAGTGGAGTTTTGCACGTGGGTCATCTTCAGCAAGTTTCTGTGAATCGATGTCTTCACCGCGTAGGTTCGCAAGCGTTGCTTCGTCGTCAACGACGTAGGTTGTCTCTTGAGTTCCGTCAGGGTTGACAAAAATTTCCGGCTTGATGACAAGTCCTGGCAAGAAGTTCGGCGCAGGTAAGCACTGATGCATGTCTGGGCGAAGTGTTGTTTCTTCGTTACATTCAGGGTTGTGGCATCGGAATCCAGCGTTAATCAAACGGCTGCGTTGGTTGATTCGAACACGTCGGTTGTCACCACGAATGATGTAGTTGACACCAGGGTGAACATCAGGACCACGTAGAATCATTTGACGCATCTGTTCACGGTTACGGGAAGTCACACGAATTGGTACAGTCAGTTCCTTAGCGATCTTCTTTGGAACACCAACTTCGTTGACGCCCAAGTATGGATCCGGAGAGATAACCGAACGAGCACAGAAGTTCACACGCTTTCCGGAGAGGTTACTACGGAAGCGACCTTCCTTACCCTTCAGTCGCTGAGTGAGCGTCTTGAGCGTTCGTCCAGAGCGGTGACGAGCTGGTGGAATTCCAGAAGTTTGGTTGTCGAAGTAGGTGGTAATGTGGTATTGCAACAATTCCCAAAGGTCCTCAACAATCAATTGTGGAGCACCAGTATCACGGTTTTCACGCAATCGCTGGTTGATTCTCAATACGTCGACAAGTTTGTGCGTCAAGTCGTCTTCCGAGCGGTCTCCGCTGTCCAAAGTAATCGATGGTCGAACAGTAATTGGAGGGACGGGTAGAACCTTGAGAACAATCCATTCTGGGCGGTTTTTCTTGTCCATACCAATGAAAATCAAATCATCAGAAGGAATGGCGCTAAGCCATTCTCGAACGTCACGAGGATTGAGTTTACGCTCAATCTCTGCTTTTCCTGCACCTTGCGACTCCAACTTTTCCTTGAAAGTCGTCGGCTTGTCGAGCATAATCTTGCCTTGCATAGCTTGGCAGTGCATACACTGTCCACGGCGAGTTCCAGTGGTTACCTTCTCAACTTCCTTGATAATCTTGGCAAATTCTGTTGAACCAACACCGTGCTTAATTTGGATATCACGGATACGAGTTCTGTAGTAATCTTGCTCACTCAGTTCAGGGTTTGAAGGGTGGGTGCTCGGGGTGTCGTGCAACAAAATTCTGCTGCACTTTGAACAGGTAGCCTTCAAAGCAGTCTTGATGAGGTTCACGAAACCAATGTGGATGACAGGAAGTTCCAGAGCGATGTGGCCGAAATGGCCAGGTGACTCGTCGTACTTGCAGTTGTCAGTTGGACAAACCAATCCAGGTTCGATGACACCCATGTGAGGGTCCATCAATCCTTGACGGTAAGCGTGTCCGTCGTCCTTGTATGTGTCAGCAGTTTTCACTTCGACAGCTGACATTTGGCGGATTTCTTTGGGTTCCATTAGGCCAAAACGAATCTGTGCGATACGCTTTGGAATCATTGTGTTTGTTTGACTCATCTTCGGTCCTCCAGTTCAAGACGCATGGCCACACCTAAACTCTTCATTTCGTCGAGGAGCAGCTTGAATGCGTAAGATGTTTGTACTTTGTACACTTCTGCGCCATCGCCGTGAATCGGGCTGACGTAAGTGCGTCGCTTTGGATCGTACCAAGCAATGTGACCGGATTGAGCACAGACGTACATGTCTATTCCGTCCGATTCATCGAGCAGTCGGTCCTTGATGACCATTGATGCACCGTGTGCAATCAAACAATCACGTTCCATTTCACCGAATCGCAGACCACCTTGGCGGGCACGACCTTCAGTTGGCTGTCGAGTGAGGATTTGAACACGGCCACGGGAACGGGCGTGAATCTTCGAGGACACCAAGTGGTGCAAGCGTTGGTAGTAGATACAGCCGATGAAAATATCAGCAGGATAAACTTCTCCAGTTTCACCGTTAATCATGGTTTCACGGCCGGTGTGAGCAAGTCCATTTCGAACAAGTCCATCACGTAGGCTGCCTTCCTTTTCTCCACGGAAAGCGGTCGCATCAATTCGGCGACCTTCCATCGAACCAACTTTACCACCAATCATTTCCAGAACGTGTGCAACGGTCATTCGAGATGGGATAGCGTGCGGGTTGATGACCAAATCAGGGACGATTCCATCAGCAGTGAACGGCATGTCCTCAGGTTCAACAAGGCGTCCAATGACACCTTTTTGACCGTGTCGAGATGCGAATTTATCGCCAACTTCCGGGACCTTGTGGCTTCGAACCATAACTCGGACCAAGCGGCCTGAGTCAAGGGATTCTGTAACGTAGACGTTGTCGACGTATCCCTTCTCACCGTGTCGGACGAGCATCGAGGATTCACGTCGTTCTTGTGCAAGAAGGAAAGCGCCACCAGCGGATTCTTCGAGGAAACGAGGTGGGCTGGTCTTACCGACCAATACATCTCCACCTTCGAGGTACATCTCTGGCAATGGCAATCCGTCCGCTTCGAGGTGTCGGTAGGCCTCTTCAGGTTTGAGACCCTTGACTTCTTGCAATGAGCTGCCAGGCTTTTCGATTTCTTCGACTTGACCACCAGGGAATCTACGGCGTTCTGCATTGTAGGTTCGGTTGAAGGTCGAACGTCCAAGAGCGCGGTCAACTGAGCCCTTGTTCATGATGACAGCGTCTTGCATGTTGTAGCCGTGAAGCGACATGATCGCAACGATGAAGTTTTGCCCACCAGGACGGTCATCGAAGTGCGTCGATTCCATTGCTGCTGTTCGAGTAATGGAACGCTGTGTGTAGTGGAGAATGTGAGCCCGGGTATCGGGTCGCATTCTGTAGTTTGAACTTGGTAGACCAAGAGATTGCTTGACCATTGCTGTTCCGCCGGTAACACGAGGGGTAGAGTTGTGTTCAGGGTATGGAATCAATGAAGCACAGACACCCAAAACGAGTTGTGGGTCGATTTCACAGTGTGTGTATTCATCATCGTACAGCAGAGGCAGAGAAATATCTGCGGATTCCCAAGCACCGTTTGGCATTCGGACCTTGGCAACGAGTTTGGCTTCCGTTGCACCAGGTTCACCGAGGTTCACCCAATCAACGTTCTCGTTGGTCAATGGGCGACCAGCGAAAGGACCGGAAGGAACTGTTTCAGGGAGGACAAACGGACGAGCGGCGATGAGAAGATCTTCTTCTTCTTCAGCATCGACCCATTCAACGACTCCATCGTTGACGAGGTCTTTGAACGTCATTTCCGAATCTCGAAGGGCTTGGAGGTGTTCTCCAGTCAAACGAGGTGCGCCATCGTAAAGGATGACCAAAGGTCGTAGAATACGTCCCTTGTCGGTGTTGATGAAGATGTCCTTGTTTTCCTTGTCATGTCGAATCGAAACTTCAGCAGGGATCGTTCCACGTCGGCGTGCAGATTTGAAGTGGCGAACCAAGTTCTTTCCGTTCTTGTGAATACCGTAGATGTCACCGTTCACGTGGATTCGGTCACCGGAACTCCAATCTTCAAGTTCGCTGTTCACATCAAGTTCATCCAGTTGCTCACGAACTTCGACTTCGCTGATGTGTTCAGAGATGTCAATCATTTGAGCGGCGTTCTTGACCAGACCACAGTTTTGTCCTTCTGGGGTTTCGTTTGGACACAAGCGGCCCCATTGAGTCGGGTGCAGGTCACGAGCTTCGAAGTGAGGTTGGCTTCGAACAAGTGGCGAGGTAACACGGCGCATGTGGGACAACGAAGCGAGGTAAGTTGTTCGGTCGAGCAGTTGGCTAACACCAGATCGTCCACCGACCCAGTTCCCGGTAGCCAGAGCGTGCATAATCTTGGACGTCAAAACGTCAGGTCGCAAGCAGGAAGTGATTTTCAGTTCTCGCTTGCGGTTGTGGTGGCGTTCAAGTTGGTACTTGAGGTCACGAGCAAGTTGACCGCTGGAAACGCGGAACAAGTCTTCAATCAAATCGCCGGCAAGACGAACACGCTTGTTTGCGTAGTGGTCCTTGTCGTTTGGTTCACGGTTGGTAAGCGCCATTTCGAGAACTTGACGAACGATTCGGCCGAGGAAAATAGCCTTCTTCTTACGGTCACCGGGCTGGTCTCCCAAGTGCGGAAGGAGTTCACGGTCAAGCAATTGGTTCACCCGTTGTTCACGGTATTCCTTTTGCTGGCCTGCTGCGAATTTCTTCTGCAACCATTCGTGAGCTTCATCACGTGATTGAACAGCATACTCTTCGTTATCGTTGACTTCATTGAGGTTGGCAACGATGTACTTGAAGGTCTCAGTTGGTCCAGCAACTGTTTGGAACACTTCTTGATCGTTCTCGATACCGAGTGCACGCATGAGGAGAACAACTGGGATAGCGGTTGTTCCTGCAGTGCTGATCTTAACCATGAGCATTCCATCTCGGCGCTTTTCAACGTTGAGTGGTTTGCGCATACCGTCTTTCTGTGAGAAAATCTTTGCGACTTCTGTGCGCTTTGCGTATCGCTTATTGATTTCAACTGTTACACGGTTCGGTGCAAGGTCTTCCATCGAGATGAGGACACGTTCTGTACCGTTGATGATGAAATAGCCTCCAGGGTCAAGAGGGTCTTCGCCTTTCTTTCGGAGCATGTCATCCCAAAGTGCGGAATCTTCGGTCGAAGTGGTTGGATAAAGTTGGCGCTCTCCAGCAATGTGCTTGGCGTGGAGATTACAGCGAGAAGAACGAACCATAATGGGCATGCTTCCGACTTGAACTCCAGCCTCAACAGGTGAAGGAACACCGTTGCGGGAAATCTGGAAGTCGATGGTCACCGGTGACATGTAAGTAAGCTTGCGCAGACGGCATTCCATTGGAGTGGATGGGTGTTCTGCACCGTTGGCTTCACGGATGGTTGGTTCACCGAGTTTGATGTTCTTCAAACGGATGGTGATGTCATGGTCGACTACGTCGAGTTTGATGTAACCTCCAAGGTCATCATGAATTTCTTCATCGGTCCCAACACGGATGTTGCGAATGATTTTCTCCATACGGGAAATCGAGTTGTCTCCGGATGGGATACAATCGTCGTATGAAGCGAGTTGGTGGTTGACGAGGCTACGTTCTTTGAAAAATGATTGAATAATTTCTTGCATAATTTACACCTTCCCTCAGTTACCCTCTACAATTAGTCGGTAGGCAACTGTTCTACCCGCAGATGGGGACTTGCGGATAACTTTCAGTACGCGGTCGGCGATCCAACCTGCAGCGAGTGGTTTGTGTTCAGGGTCTGCTGCAAGACGAGCGTTGTCTTGTGCTTCAGCAGTTTCCTTGATGACTTGAACGACCGGGTCCGTAATGAGGATTTTCGGAAGCCATTCCTTGGCAAGTCGTGGCTCGCCGGTTTCGTCATCGGATTGAACCATTTCCCAAGGAGCGAGTTCTTCGCTCTCAATGGCAAATTGTTCTTCGACAGAGATGTTGGCGTCTCCAACCAGTTCCTGGTGAGGGACAAGGTCGTGGTTGAGTGCGTTGAAACGCATGGTGATTTCAGGGCGATCGAAGTCATCGATAGCCTTTGCACGGATTGTGATTTTCTTGCTCTTTGATTTTGAGCGGCGACGGGAACCTTGTTCTGCGATAACAGACATGGTGTTGGTGAATTGTTCTGAATCCTTAGAAACGCCAAGTGTGGATGCGACTTCATCAGAGGACATTGCCTTGATGTCGGTCATGTTTCGGTCTGTTGCTAATTTGTGTGCGAACTCTTCGGAGACTCCAAGCTCCATGAGTCGCTTCTTTGTTGCGCTTTTTACTACCATCCTCATACCCCGCTCATGCCCAACTACTCAGGCCTGTAAACCCAGTCAGGCGGGCCTGACGGGGTTCGAACCCGCGACCATCGGATTAAAAGTCCGACGCTCTACCTGACTGAGCTACAGGCCCAAAATAGCAACTTGGGCTTTTTGCCCGACTTACCAACTGTTCTTATAGGTTACGCAAACCATGTTTCGTCGAATCTGGCCGCATCGGAGGGCCAACAGTGCATGATGAAATCCATCAAAAATGAAGTTTACTGCCTGTGTTGCACGATTTGACAACCTCGGATAGGCCTAAATGCTGCCCGAGTCTGGGTGAAATTGAGGCAAATGGGAAACGAGGAAATCTTCGGCCCAAGGGATGCCGAACACGAAATTGGACGTTTTGAAAGGAAGGCGAAACAGGTGTTTTGGAAGACGCCGCAGAACCGAGAAATCGACCTTCTCATTCCATCAACAGTTTACCCTCCTCGAGAAGACACAGATCTCATGGCACAAACCATCGCAAAACTACCAAAACCAGGCGCGAAACGCCTGCTCGAAATTGGATGTGGCTCTGGAGCAATTTCGGTTTTTGCCGCGCAACTTGGATTCACCGTTACCGCATGCGATATCAACCCATACGCAGTTGCTGCTAGCCGGCATGCTGCCGTAACAAACGGCGTCACATTCGAGGTTCGTGAAGGAGGTCCAGGCCCAACTAGAGACGGCACTGTCGAACAGTGGGCTGGAAGCAAACCGCATGACATCATCGTGTGGAACCTCCCCTATCTGGCCCATGACAGCGAATCTCAACTGTTGGGGCCCATGGAAGAAGCCGCCCTTCTCGATACGGACCGGAAAGGTCTTGTTTCACGCCTACTCAAGCATCTTCAATCAAGTAAAATCCTCAGTGAAGACGGATTGGTTTTTTTACTCATTTCAAACAATCAAAAAGGAAATATTGCCCGCAAGGAATGTTTAGCCAATGGATTTGCAGTTCGAGTTGTGGCCTCGGAAACATTCGAGGACGGGGAATGTTTGGAAGTGCTTGGCATCTGGAGACCCTATCACTCAAAGAGCATCAATTTCGTTGAAAGTATTCCATCAACCAACACGGCCTTGTTGCAATCTGACGATGACATCGGGACTTTGCTCCATGCTGGAGTTCAATCATCAGGCCACGGTAGACGTGGACGCCCTTGGTCGCATGAAGAGCAAGCGTTTGCAGGCTCCTGGGTCCTCGATGAGATTCGAGGCGTTCCAAATCCAAACCAATTGCAATTGAGAGCAGGATTAGCCCTGCATCAGGCGATTGTCGCAATGGACATTCCGACCGAACTGGTCGCTCTCAAATGGCCAAACGATGTTTTACTTCGAATTGGGGGGGAAACGCGCAAAGTTGGAGGCGTGTTGATCGAAAGTCGTAGCCAAGGTAAAACCACCCGTATTGTCCTCGGCATCGGATGCAACATGACAAGTAAAAACCACCACAAGAAGGAGTATTCGTTGGCCTCGATGGCTGAGTTATCAGAACATGCATCGACTGAAAAATTCCTCCCGATAATCCATGCATCGGTGGCCTCTTGGCTTGAAGATAAGGAAGGTATTGAGGCGGTAAGAAACGACAACGTTATTTCTCTTTTTGAAACCCAATTTTTGGCAAGTATCTCCTCGCTCGGAGAACCTATCTATAGAAACTCTAAGATGCAATTTCACTCTATGAACTCCGACGGAAACATCCAACTTATCGACCAAAATCAGCGCCTCCATCTGATCAACGATGGCGAGGATGTGGCATGGGCAAAGTTCCGACCGATTTAGTCGATATCTTCGAGAACTGCATCAACCGATTCGCCCATTTTCTCATCCTTTCTTTTGTACAATCCAAAGACGAGACAAAGTGCTCCTATAGGATAGATGATGAAATCAATCAAAAGTTGACGGTCAACATCGACGAAAACTTCACCTTCTCCTTTCGTAAAATCAACAGTGTAGGAATAGTATCCACTTCCTGCGGCTTCAAAATCAGCCGAATTCGAGTCGCCCGGCCCGAGAACCATCGATTCAGTGAAAACGGTGCCTTGGTCTTCGAACATAATTTCGATGAGAACGGTCGACTCATTGTCCGCATCAATTGTAAATTCCAGTGAATCACCTTTCAATAACGAGGCCCCGTTCGAATACGGTTCGCTTTCTTCGGTAACCGTTTCAGAAGATGCAAGCCCGTGGATAAACAACCCGCCGATTAAGAAGGTAACACCAAGAAGAATGAACAAATCACTCATCTTCATTGCAGGTGCAGCACCTCCTCCAGCCATGAGTGGGCGTGAGAGCGTAAACAAATGAATGTGGTGGTGTCATCGTTTTCTCGATGGCTTGGGCATACCCATGCGTTCACGAACCAGTCGGATTTTCCCACTGCTCGTGCAACTGCGAAGCAAGTTCAAGGCCATTGAATCTTCATCCTCGATGCACGCACGCAGGCGGGTGAACGCAGGATGGGGAACTTGTAGAACAGCGTAGCCCAGAGATTGTGCATCGCCGAGTGTCTGAGCGATTTGTTCAACTTCGGGCGATGATGACGGATAGAAATCCATCAACCGAATGTTTGAGTCGATACCAATCGAAGACCAAAGCGACTGCATATGAACTTGCAACGATGAACGGTCCTCAAACTGAGCTGTGCATGCGATTCCAACCCATCGGCGTTTACCGCGCAATGCTTTGGACAAGCGCTTAGCCATAACTGAGTGGAGGCGCACCACCTTCAATACCTTTGATGTCGAAAACGTGCATAGTATGAAAATAGAGAAACGGGAGGAGACGCCATGCAGGGGGAGCCAGGTACTGAGCATAAGGCCGACTCCTCTGAAGATATTTTGAAGGAACTCGCATCGAACGAGACATCGCTCCTCGCCCTCATCAAAACGCTCCTCTCGCCGAAGACATTACCTCATTTACTGATGATTGTGGTTCTTTCCACTGCCCTTTACTTTGTCGCGAATTCCAACAACGGAGAAGATATGGCTGCACTCGGATTCATCTCTCTTTCTTTAGGATACGTCATAACGGCAATTTTCTCGACCAATGAAAAGGTTCGTTCTTGGATTACCATTGCCCACGAACCGGATGTATCTCAATTCAATCTTGTTCAAAAAATTAAATCAAGCATCAAAATCTGCGCCTTCCCTATTTCAGTATCTGCAGGTATTGGCATACTCATCTTGGTTCTGTTCAGCCAAGACTCAGCGACTGACCTTCCAGCCGTATTCCCAATCAGTCTCGCCTCCTTATTTGTGATCTGGGCTGTCGCTCAAGGAAGGTCGTTTAGTTCATGGGCATCTTCGCTTTCAGCGAAAAAACTACCTGAGAAACAGGCCACAACTGGAAACTTAGCCGTCATGAATGCGATTCAATTTGCCATCATCATGGCTTTGTCGCTGGCAGGAATCATCGGTTTTGAGTTCCTCTACGAGAAAGAATGGGACTTGAGCAATGCAGTTGTTTCCAATATCTTGTTTTTGGTAATCGCATCTACAGCCTACGGATTAACTGCGTTTTGGACAAGAGACGCCCGGCGTACAGCCATGCACGATAAGGCATTGAAAAAATTCTCTCGACGATGGACTCTTTTAGCACACATCTTCGCAACGTGGCACCTCTTGACCGTATGGCGTCAACTGGTGATGTCGCAACAAACCATCGAGATTTTTGTCGAAGAAGTTCTGTTAATGATGTTCACTGTATTCATGGCGATTTGGACACTTACCTCGCAATCCATCGGCCCAAAATTCAAACTCCTTTCGACTGAAAACGCCCTGCCTTGGGGTCTGGCCTTCGGATATGCTTACGCAGGAAGCGTTGCTATGCTTGCGACTGCTCTGGACGACATCACCTACGTTATGGTCACCGGGCACATCATCGCGTTCCTCACCATCACATGGATGCAAAGGAGTGTTCTGCTCAAGGTGCTGTCCAAGCACGATATCGACGTCACTGTACAGCGACGCATCGAAGCGCATGCATCGAAAGTCGAGGCCTCAAAACAGACCAATGAAGAATCTCAAACCGTTGAAACCGAAAACGATGATGCTTGGCAAGAGGACAAAGACGTACAGTGGAGCGGTGAAGTTGGCAATACCATTGGCGAAGATGTCGAATGGAACGAAGTCATCGAAATGGACGACTAGGACTCGCCACGGATACCTGAAAGAAGCGTAACCACTCGAATGGTGTCCTCTAAATCTTCGCTGACTCGAGCACCGAGGATAACTTGAGCGTTCGGATCCAATGCTTCTGTGAACATGTTGGCAACTTCATCAACTTGCCCTATCGTCATACCAATACCTCCTTCGACTTGTATCAAACATCCTTGAGCACCACCAACATCCAATTCAGCAAGGGGTGCCATGAGAGCAGAGTGCAGAATGCCCTCTGGGTCGTCAGGTCGTCCTGTGCCGACCAAAAGCGTCGCTTCTCCTTCCTTTTCCACAATAGCTCTCAAATCCATGAGGTCAAGATTGATGAGCCCCATTCGCATCAATGTTCGTACCAAACCTTCGACTAAATCTTCGACCCATTCAGCGCCCATTTGCCATGCTTTACCCCGCTCTCGCGCCTGACGAGCCAGCCGTTCTAAGGAGAGTCGGACCGTCACATGAGCAATGTTTTCCAGTCGATGAAGGCCTTCTTGGGCGATTTGTGCACGGGTCTCTTGAACATCAAAAGGAAGGGCTGCAACGGCGACAACAATCGCTCCAGATTGCCGTGCTTGGCGAGCAAACTCATGTGCCGCTCCTGTACCGGTTCCGCCGCCAAGTCCAGTCAGTAAAAGGACCAATTCAACCGGCTCAAGTACGGTCCGAGCAAGAGATGAATATCCCCGCATCCTTTGCTCAGCAAGCGGTGGAAGTGCCGCACAACCAACCGAGTCAAGGGCGTGACCAAGGCGCAAGAGGTGTGCAGAACCGCTGTCGGTGAAACTTGCGTCATCAGCGTCGACTAAGCAAAGATCGGCGTTGCCTTCACAACGTAAATGAGCGCCTTTCGCCCACGAACAGCCCAAGCCGCCCACACCAGCGATGAGGATTTGGGAGGCTTCCATGAACGAGCATTCAGCCGAACCTCAATGAACTTTGGCCGAGTTGAACGTGCTCAAACATATCGAAGATAACGTCGTCGAGCGTCTCTTGCCCATGCGTTGTCTGGCTCAAGAGAAAGGACTCGGTCGTAGTATTCAATGGCGGTCTCAAACTCGGACAGATGACGCCCATAGAGGTGACCGAGATTGGACAGAACCGGTATGCACTCTCCGTCCGCTTCGAGCATAGAAAGCAAAAGCCGTTCTGCTGCACCAAGGTCATTGCGGAGCATCATTTCTTCAGCTTGGTCGAGCTGTTCAAGTTGCTCAGTACTGAGTTCGTATGTGTTGTCGAAATGTGCAGCCATGTGAGTCCCAACTTACCCAACCATCGTCGATTGATGAACTCTCGTATGAAAAGTGCTCAATACAAGGTAATTTCAAAGGAAATGATGGAGCCGAGAACGAACGGTTTAAGAACCCCCGATTTCGATTATAATCGACTTACTGCGTTGATGTTGTTGATGCGTTTTACTGGGAATGTTTAAGGGGCACTTGCGGGTGGGTCCAATCACATGGGTGAGGCTGTGCTAAGGAACTCATTTTCCACACGTTCGGGAGTAGTGCTTGCGCTAGCGGTTTTACTCCTCGTCCCTGGCTTTGCAACTTCGCTCCACAGCGGCGTTGGAGGCTCCCAGGACAACGCTGGAGAAACCATCGATGACGTTGCCAAAGAAGGCTGTCTTTGCCACAATGAAGCGGCAGATAACTCCGTCCAAATCATCCTTGACGACGTACCTTACGGCTGGATTGGTGGCGAAACATACACCATGACGCTCCAAATCATCGGCGGACCACCGGCAACGGGCGTCTACACAGCAGGATTTGCCATTCGTACGACCGACGGCGTCCTTGGCGGTGAAGGCGTCCAGAACTGGGACGAAGACGTAACAGCGCTCACGCACACCGAGGCATCTGCTGACAATGCAGACCGAATGTGGGTCATCACTTGGCAAGCGCCAGAATCTGGCTCCGATACAGTCAACTTTTGGATCACTGGCAATGCTGTTAACGGCGACCAACTGAACAATGCCGGTGGACAGGAAGACAAGTGGAACCAACTCCTGTTCGCCCTCCAAGAAGGCAGCGATTCAACAACCGCACTTGGCACTCGAACTCTTTTCGCTGGCGATGGAAATGTCAGCCCTCCAGAACCAGCCCACCACGGTGTGGACCTCGAGCACATGGGTGCTGAACTTCGCGCTCACTGGCTCGGTCTGCTCGGGTTCGGCGCAGTCATCTTGGTGATTATTTTCGCTGGATTGATGCTGCGATACAGCTTCTCTACATCCTACACCGGACGAACCAATCAACTCCGATTGCGATACAAACTCATGCGAAGAGGTGACCAATGATGGACGATACAATCACGACCCTACTTCGAAAGGTTGCCAGTGGCAAAGTCAGTGTCGAAGATGCACGAACTGCATTGGAAGATGCTTCGTTGACCGAAGACCAAATGCAGTCAGCGATTGACCATGGAGTATTCAACCTCGCCGAGTCAGGAACTATTGTCAGTGCATCCCTCGCTCCTTCCGGAGCATCCAATCTGATCATGATGTTCTTCGTATGGGGAATCTTTTGGTCGTGCTACTGGGTCTTTTCCATGATTTACGGCCTGGCCAAGGGATGGGACCAACAACAGTTGTCGTACCATGTAGCCATGATGCTCATCACGCTTTGCTTGTTGGGCATGGCTTACCTCAAATTCGTCTTGCCAGACACAATCATCGTCAAGCACGGAATGAACAAGTTCGTTCCTGAACACCAGAAAGACTGGAAGGAATACAAGTGGTGATCTCAAATGGCACGTGAATACGATCTCAAACCAGCACCTTCCGCTGCCGAAACCGGTTCAGTAACGACCTCTTCGTCGATCAATCGACGGCAATTTCTTCGCTACGGATTCAATACAGCAACTGGAGTCTTAGCCGCATCACTCGGCGTCCTCGGGTTCGCATCCATCCTCCTGCCTCCAGGCGGTACCAACGAAGGCGAACTTGGCGTGAAGTTTTGGGCTAAAGGCCGTGAAGATGAAGCGTGGTACGGTGCAAAACACGAACAGTTGATGTTTCGACAAGACTTCGTTGATGAAGCTGCGAAGTCCAGTACAGGAACATCCGGAGCTGCAGGAATATGGAACGGCGTGCCAGTTGTTGTCACCTACGTCACCCACAGCGAATACGCTACGACTCCACTCTCAAACGGTAAGGCACGCTTCCAATTTACTGAAGGTGTTGACGAGACGGGCAAAACCATCGGTCACTTCGAAGACTTGAGCGATGCAGACCCCCGACTCCTTCCTTCCGACAACTTGGTCATGATTTTCGGCCGATGCACTCACCTTTGCTGCATTCCCGGATGGCAACTTGTATCGAACTCGTTCACAGAAGATTCATGGACGCCGGGTGGAGGAGACGACGGTGGTACCAAACTGTTCTGTATTTGCCACTCCTCGAGATTCGACCCCACTGTATTGGAAATGAACACCAACCGAAACCGTTCAAACGGCTCGACATTCAATTATGCAGGAATCCGTAAAGCAGGAGGGCCTGCTCCTGTCGGACTACCCATAATCCCCATTCAATTGAATGGCGATGCAATCGAGGGCATCGTAGACTATCTCGACTGGTACACATACTGTGACTGAGGTGAACAAAAATGACGACAATGTTTTGGGTTCTCTGGTTTTTCATCGCCTTTGTTGTGGTGCTTGTTGCGTTGACGCTTCGTCAAGAAAGCAGCGATACTCCACGCCGTGAGATTCTACGTGCAGTGGAATCAACAGGAAAGATGGGTTTTGCTGAACGTCTGTTCCTTTGGGTCTTTTCTTGGCTCGATACTCGTTTCAGACTTCAAGATTACTGGAACATGTCAAAGGGTGCATACTACAACATGCACCGACAGATGCCGCTTTCCCACGCTGAGAAATACAAGCTTCGAATAATTTGGTACTGGTACCCGCTTTACTGCTTGGGAGGAATATCGTTCCTCTCGTTCATTATCTTAGTCGTCACTGGAACCGTTCTCGGAATATACTACGTCCCCGGTGGAGAAGGCGACCCATCTCCTGCCTATGCGAGCATGCAATTCATCATGACTGAACTTCCGTTCGGCTACATCATCCGTGCAGTTCACCACTGGTGTACCCACTTCATGGTCGCCAGCGTGTTCCTGCATATGTGCCGTGTCTACTTCACCGGTGCATACCGAAACCCTCGTGAACTCAACTGGCTTATCGGCGTTGCACTCATGGCATTGACCATTGTTTTTGGATACTCAGGCTACCTCCTTCCTTGGGACACACTTGCATACGGTGCGGCAGTTATTGGAATCAACTTGGCAAACTCGAGCCCATTGGTTGGGAAATACATCGCAACCTTGCTTTTCAGTGGCTCTTCCTTGACCTCTCGAACCGTGACTCGGATGTACTTCATACACGTGTTCATTCTACCGGTCATCGTGACAACACTGATCATCATTCACTTATTCATTGTCTGGGTACAAGGCATTGCAGAACCACATTGATACTCGGAGGATAAACCATGGGACTAATCGAAAATTTCGGACGTGTTGCTTCTTCATACATGGAGGAGAAAGAGCAATTGCAAGAGGTCGCTGGAAAGCGTACTCGTACTCGAACGGGCCACGGTTTTTGGCCGCATGAAGTGTTGCGTGACACCATTCTCTTGTCGTTTATGGCAGCGGTGTTGCTGTTTTACGCTTGGTTAATTCCCCCACCGCTCCACGGTGCTGCGGACCCTTATGCACAAGCCGGTTTCGTGTTCCCTGATTGGTATGTTCTGTTCTCCTACGGTTACCTAAGATGGGGTGAATACCTGCCACAATTCACCGTCCCAACTGGATTCATTGGTGAAATAGTTGGCCAACCTGTATTCCCATGGAACGCTGCATGGTGGGGCGCTGCTCTAACCGGTATTCCAGTCAGCATTCTCGCACTACCGCCTTTCCTCGGCGGCCGCGAAAAGCGTCCAGTTGAAGACCCATGGTTTGCAACTGCTGGTGCCGTCTACCTGGCTCACATTTGGTTTATCTCTGTTTTCTCAATCAACATCTTCTTGGAACTGTACGAAAAGAACCGTTCAGATTACTGTAAACTGGACAGCCATGGCGACCTCTTGTGTGGTGTAAGAGAACCATGGGTAGCTGAGGCATTCAACACAATACCATGGGTTATGACTGGCGTGTTAGCATGGATTTGTTTCTACTTCCTTGCCCGTGGAATGATGGTGAAAGCGTGGGGTGCTGGATTCAAGCCGAGCCATGCAAAGCAAATTCTTATTGGGACTCTACTGGTCTCAACAGCCGGGACTGTCGCCACATGGGACACCTATGACGACGGTTTTTGGGACCAAGGTGGTTTGTTAACCATCAAAGGTCTAACACACGACTACTACCCTGAACTCGAAGCAATGCGTACACAACCAACAGATGTTCACGTACACGCTACCAACGAGTTCACAGACGAACGGGGATGGAGTGAAACTGAAACGGTACCAACGACCGCTTGGCTGGATTGGATGATTTACCAACCTGCCCGTTACATCATTATTGATTTCAACGATGCGAACGGCCATCAAGACGCTGCAAACGGCATCAACGCTGCTGCAGGCAGTACCACCTTCAACGGTGGAGAGGGATGGACCGATTCCGGTACATTCACAGTGACTGAAGACACCTCACTGTTCCCGGATGGCCACCATGAATCCATCGAGACACTGACGACTGACCTCAGTTGTGAGTACCGTTCATCAGAGCGAAAGATCAACGATGTTTCCACCGTGACCATGATTGCAACGACATTGACCGTTACAAACAGTCAGAACAAGGTCGTTTCAAGCTTTGACAACTGTGCAGGGGCAACTGTCGAACTACCTGTTGGCACCTATTCATACGAATACACCGTCGCAGTAAGCGGTGCTCTGGCTTTGAACAACAGCATCCAAACGGAAACAGCCTTCAACATTGCAACCTTCCAACCGCTCCTTGTCTGGGGCGAGAATGCTCCTGGAGCACTTGCTGGAACGACAGTGAATCTTTCCAGTTCGACGGACATGGCAGCAGGTGGAACCAACTTTGCGGCCATTGAAAACCCAACCTACCACACCAATCCTAAGGCACTCGATGCCAAACTTACCTATGCAATGTTCATTCCATGTTTGACCTTTGGTGCCATAGTCTTCGTCGTCTTGCGCTCGATGGGTCGTGGATACGAGTTTGAGATGAACAAGTGTTACGGCTGTGACCTTTGTGACGATGCGTGCCCAGTACGTTTGTTCAACGGTGGAGACAAACTCAACATCATCTACAACTCATGGAACAATGAAGACGACGGTGTTCCGCTCTATTCATGTTTGACATGTACCGCATGTACCAACGCCTGCCCACAACTGGTGAATTACGATTCATACGTGGACATCCGCCGCTCACTCATTGTCGGCGGACCTCAAGCAGAAATTGCACACACCGTCCTCCAAGCAGTTCTCGCTGCTGAAGCAGAAGAAGCGGCAGACGAAGATTTCGTGGCAACAGAAGATTACCCATTGACCTCAAACATCGGTTACTATCCTGGCTGTGTGGACTACCTCGACCAAGAGATGGTGTTCTCGCATGTCAACGAGGGAGAAATGAACCTTGGAGACGCTACGACATCTGCATTCACGCTCTTTGATGAGATGGAAATGGATGTATCCTACCTTGGTCGTGACTTCCTCAAGTGCTGTGGTCACGATCAAAAATGGCAAGGTCTTGATGAGGTCTTTGAAAAACTCAAGGCGTACAATCAAAAGAAGATTGAGCAATCTGGAATCGATACTTTGGTTTCATCATGTGCTGAATGTTTCCGTACCTTCGCTCGAGATTACGAACTTGAAGGCGTCAAGGTCATGCACACGACCGAGTTCCTCATCGAAAATGGATTTGATATGAACCTCAAAGCCGAAGAAGAAACAACCGTCACCTACCACGACCCGTGCCGTCTTGGACGACAAATGGGAATCTATGAAGAGCCTCGTGAACTCATCGCTGGCGTTGAAGGTGTGGAAATCGTCGAGATGGAACACCACGGTGAAGACGCAATGTGCTGTGGCGTATCAAGCATGATGTCGTGCAATGAAAATGCCCGTTCACTTCGTGTCACTCGTATGGAAGAAATCCGAGCTACTGGAGCAGATACCATGCTCACCTCTTGCCCAAAGTGTGTATCTCACTTTGAATGCCTCAAATTCGAAGGTGATGAGCGCTACGAAGACATCGAAATTCTCGATGTTGTATCGTTCCTTGCACGGCAAGTCGAAGCAAAGAAAGCAAAGGCTGCTACAGAAGTGACCTCAGTCACCGAAGTCGAAGCTTAAGCCTCTAAACCGGAAGAACATATATTTACGCTGTATTTACGCAGTAGTTCACACAAGCCCATGGACTACACAGGAATGACCGTCGTTCAACTGAAAACGCTCTGTAGAGAACGTGGACTCCGAGTTTCCTGAAACAAAGATGAAGTCATTATCCGATTGATGGAGAACGACGAATCACTGGCCCCAGTTCAAACCTATGCTGCACCTGCACCGCAACCTATGCCAATGTATCAAACGCAACCGATGGGCGGCTATGTTCAGCCTCAGCCCCGATACATCCAAGTGCAAAGCCAAAAAGAGGAGATGTCAAAGACCATTGGTGGGTTTGTCATCCTCTACGCCTTCTTCAGGTTGTTTTGGGCCATGGTATTCTCGATTGGTATCGGAGGCAGCGATGAATCTTGGCTCCTTTCAATTCCAGCATTCCTTATTGGAATTGGTTTCCTCGTTGGTGGAGCAATACTTTACTCAGGATACCGAAACGGAGTTTACTTGACCTTGGGTGTATTGGTTGTATCTGGAATGTTGAGTGTAATGTTCCACGGCGACAATCCGAACCCGGTGTCTGTAGCGTGGGGCGATCAGATGATTTTGACATCCATTTTTTGTTCATTCATTTGCATGGCACTCGTTGCTCTTCCAATATTCATGTCACAGCTTAAACCAGGATGGCCAGCCAATATTGAGCGCCTCTTGGGACAAGATTCCACCACGAGTTCCGGAAAAGACAAGGTTCAATGCGCACATTGCAGTGCAGCACTCCAAGTCCCAGCGGGGTACTCTGGCAAGATTCAATGCCCGTCGTGTCAGAAAGAAATGCGTGTTTAATCAATCGCCTGAAGGTGGTGACTGACCTTCGTCCATCCCCGTGATTTCATAGTTCGAAGGAAACAAGGCAATGAGAACACCAAGGATGAGAGAAGCAAGACCCCAACCGAACATCTGGCGTACAAAGAGCATTTCAAGCGCGATGACGACAAGAAGCATTCCACCGATGTTGGAAGTCCAAACTAATGTCTTGAAGGTCGACAGGGAGACTCCAGGCGTTCCTTCCTTTCGATAAGGACCGAACTCTCCACCAAAACGTTGCGCTGTATCTTGTTTATCATTTTTGGACATTCAAACACCTCATCTGTCTATCATTGTGATTGCATCGGTTGGGCAAGCCAAAACACATAATCGGCACCCAGTGCAATCATCACGCAAAATTTTCGCTTTTTGATTTGACTCGACTTTAATCAGTGGGCTTGCCATTGCCACTTTATACATCTCAATGGCATCATCGTCACAAACGATGGTACATTGATCGCATCCTATGCAAAGGCGCTCTTCGACAAATGCGACTGTCGATTCACCCCCTTTAATCGAAGCACGTTGCTCGCCTCGAAGACGATTAAGAGAAGTTCGAATACGAACCGCCTCTTGCTCACGGCGCTTGCGCAACTCGTCGGAGGAGGTCATACATGAACCTCCAATCGGTCCTTCCCTTCAAACTTGACGACGGCTAAATTCACCAAGAGGTCACCTAAACAATAGAAGGAACCCACCAAAAGTGGTGGATTCCACGCAGTAAGACCGGTCCATGGGACCTCACTTGCCCAGGTCCAATTACCGAGCGAAGTTCCAACAATCTCCATGGCTAAAGCAGCCCAAACCATTGCCGCATACAACCGAGGCTGCGGGCCGAGTCGAATGAACACGAGAACAAGTACGAGAAGAAGGACTGCAGAAGTATCGCCACCGGTCCATGCCCCATAGAAGACAATCGGAACCAAAGGAAGAAGCAACGGAAGAGCCCAATTCTCTTTCATTTTATCAGCACATATTCTTCCAAGGTCGAACAAAAAGTAATGTCCTGCAGGAACGAAGAGCGGCATTAGATCCCTTTGGTATTCGTAAATAAGCCATACTTCGCTGAAGAAAAGTTCCATCGGCGTAGCAAAAGCAACCACCGTCAGCATTTCGATTCTCTGTTTACGGTTTCCTGAACGGTAGTACCAAGCAAACAATCCCCAGCACCAAATATTCACGGGCCATTCAGCGTACTGGTCAGGCAAAAGACCGTTGCAGGACGTCGCCGAAAACCAAAGCCCGAGGGCAATGGTTCCGATGTACATCCATGCCCTGTTCATGATTGCCGATGAGGTTCTCCTCTTAGCAGGTACGGGTTACTCCGCGCCGCCGTACGAGAGCAATTCTTTGCCCATAGCCAACATGGAGAGTTCTGCAACAAGGGCATGCCAACCATGGGCATGCTCGCCGTAGCGACGACCGGATTGAGTAAACGATTCAAAAGTCGCGCTTGGAGAATTCAAATTTTCGATGTCTGACCGCTTAGCATTAATTCTATAGAACCAAGAACTTGCCTGGCCATCTACCAAATAAACCACGGGTTCGACGGGCGCACCATCATCGGTTTTCAATGAGGTAGGGATTCCTTCTTGAATCAAAAAATTATCAACGTTAACTCCACCTTTGGAATACATGAGCTTCTTCATCTTACGGTTGGAAAGTTCAAGCAACTCAGTTCCGCTGTGAACCGCCATGATACCAAGACCGTATGTCCCTCGGTCGTTCTTGATGAAGGCGACCGGTTCTCGTTTGATTCCAAGAGATTGGTACTTCGTTCGAATTGAATCAAGGAAGGCATCGACTTCAATGGCCAAATCTTTTCTGCACGCTTCTTTTTCGAGGCATTTGTCGTTTGAAACAAACCAATCCGTCATCAGGTACCACGGGTCGATTCCTAGAAGTTCCGAAATTTCTTCAACATAGCCTTTGAGAACTTCATAGTGTTGAGATTTGCGCCGGCGATGCCACCCCATTGAAGGGGGTGGAGATACGACTTGGTTACCAAACCCTTCAATCAAGCCCTCTGTCAGGTCGTTATTCAGTAGAACCAAATCTGGTTTCAAGCCATTAATCAGCAATACATCTTCTCCATCAACTGTTTCTGATGCAACTGGGTCCAATTTGAGTGGTCCAGAAAGACCAACGAGGTGCCCCAAGTTTTCGAAATCCAATGAACCAACAGTGCATTTGAAACCGCCAAGCAGGAGCAGTTCCTTGAGTGCGGCAATGTTTTCGATGTACCCCTTATTTCTCGTGTGCGATTCTGGATACAGATGCACCCACTTACAGTGGTTGTACTCTCTGTTAATGTGGTTCTGTAAAAGTTGGGCCAATCTCGGTTTATCTTCTTCTGAGACGTTGTTGAACCCTGCTGGGAAATGGTTTGCATCGACCACTCCAATCTTCCATCCAGCGTCTCGAATGTCGACGCTACCGTAAATCGGAATGGGGATATCCATACGCTTTACTTCCATCCAAGCCGTGACTTCTTCACGCTTACTTTCGAGAAGTTCGGTTAAATTATGTACAAATGTCACCCGATCACCTCGTTGAGCAAATCATAGGTAGAGCCCATGGGTTTTCGACGCCCATCACCAAGAATATGCATTGCTTCAAACAATCCTAAACCAAGTGCTATTTCATGTTGAGTGTTCAACGCCCCTGCTAAAAGAGGATACCGTGCAATGATGGCTTCGGATTGTGGCTTGAAATCATTCAGTAAAGAATCAATCAAACTTGGAGAAGTCGCTCTTCCTGCAGGTAATTTCGGACGATGAACAATGTTCCGAGGGAGGGAGGTCAAGCTTGCTGCTGAACGGAGTGCGGCTTTTTCATCACCGTTTACTGGAAGGCGCCAATCCATCGGTAATCGATGACTGGCTTTGCGATGTGAAGACGAAAGGAAAGGCACACGCACTTCAAGAGAATGAGCCATTGAATGCCGGTCCACTAAGCGAAGTTGGAAATTCGAGAGTTGGCCGTGGTCAAGTTCGAATTGAAGGAAATCATCAAGCGAACCGGTATGGCTTGAGCCGGTATGGTCTGAAGTGTACCAGTGCTCTCCGGTTGGAAGGACTTTGTTTTCGATTTGGCGAGCGAGAGGATGTGACATTGAAGCCAAACGTGCATCGATTAAATCGCTGTGTTGCTTCAAATCACGGTAGCGTGGATAACCTGCATGCAACTCATCTGCACCTTGTCCGCACAGACCAACTTTCACATGCTTCGACATGTTCTGAAACAGAGGTTGGAAGAACAAGACGGTCACATCGAGGTCTTCTCCATGCCAAGCCAAATCTGGTAACTTCGTTTCAAAAGAGTCGGGTTCCAAAATATGCTGGTGGTGTTCTAAATCAAAGGATGAAGCAACCTCTTCTGCCGCAATCCAATCAGGATTGTCTTCACTTTCAGCAACCGTCCAACACGCTGGAACCGGTTGTTGTGCACGTTCCGCTGCTTCATGTGCTACGGCGGCAACAAGAGATGAATCAAGACCGCCGGAGAGAACAATTCCAACCGGAACATCCGCCATCAAGCGTTCAGAAACACCCTCAACAAAACTTTCCAGGAGCGATGCGGCATTGGCATCAGGATTCCATGATGCTGAAGGTTCGACGAATTGTCGCTCAATCACTGCTGAATCGTGAAGATAAGGCCGACCTTCATGATCGAGGCACCAGACTTCGACTGTGCCGGGTCGAACTTGAACCACATCCTTGAACAACGTCGTTCCGTCCAGTGGATATTCCCAAGCAATCCGGGCAATTAAGGCAAGTTCATCGATGGCAGGAACATAAGATTCATGCGCACGTAATGCCTTGGTTTCACTCGCAAATAGCAAGGAGCCATCCACATGGGTACGAACAAGAGGTTTGATTCCCATAGGGTCTCGGGCAAGGATGAGTTGCTTTGCTCCTTCATCCCAAAGAGCGATGGCATACATACCGTTCAATCGATTCAGCCATTTTGCATGTTGCCCAGCACTGAGTACCCCGTTGGACTTGCTTTTAGCAGAATGAAGCAGCGAGAGAATGGACTCAGAATCGCCTTGAGTGGTCCAACGGTATTGAGAATGCTGTGTTCGTAAGGATTGATGATTGTAGATTTCACCGTTCACGACAAGAACTTCACCTGCAGGACCAAACAGAGGTTGAGCACTTCCAATCAGGTCGACAATGGCAAGACGTGTGTGTCCCATAGCGATTGATTCATCGCTCCATACATCGCTGCCATCCGGCCCTCGATGAGAAAGAAGTGAATTCATTCGGTGAATCACCGAAGTATCCGGTTGACCGAACATCCCTCCAATGCCACACATGAGATAAACCTCAGAGGCTACCTTCTTCAATCATTGCCAAATTAGAGGCCCCAAAGTGGGTATCTAACCATGGAAATAGCCAGAAAAAGAATCGAGAGTGAAAACACGACAAAATAGGTAATTTGTGGAGGCTCGGACCCCTTCGTCTCTTCGCTCATACGTATCACTCAGCCTTCCCAGTTTGAACCAACATTTGAACATATGGAAACATCTTGCTCGCACAGAGCCTTACAACAACCCAAGGAAGGGTTCCAACAAGAGAACCATACCAAGTGGAATCAACACCATAGTTGCGTTATCATCAATGTACCTCAGACGAGGCCACTCTGATGCCACACACAGTGGTGCGAAGAGAAAGGCCAACCAGAGTGGAGTTTGGACGAAGTGCCAACAAGCAACCCAAACAAGGAAGAGAAACAAGGTTGAGGATACAATGACGTTACGTGTCGTCATACCTTTTCGTCGCATCTCACCAAGGAAAGGGTCACCGAGTGACAGTGAGAGAATTAATGGCCAAATGTATTCTTCTGTTGGTGCCAGAAGGAAAACCAAACCGATCCCAAACGCACCCCAACCCAACGCTGAAATTTGCCGGGCCTCGTATTCCCTTTGACCGTAAATGGTAAGTCCGAACTTGAGGCGAGTCCCTTCAGCAGCAAACAAAAGGAAAACGACGCAAGAGACAAACTGTGGCAACGTCAAGTCCAGTGAATCCGCAACACTTTCACCCCACTCAAAATAGATGAGTGGGAGAAAAGACATCCCAAGGTGAATTGCTCTTCGGAGTATATGGCCGCCCATCCCACCAACTGAAAGTTCGACTGGGTTTGTTAGTTCGACGTGTTCACTCATCGGCAAATCCACCTATGAGTCTCATGGCTTCATCCAAATGAATTGAACCCTTCGCTAATTGATGGAGTAAATCGTCGAGTTTTGGAGACTCCAAAATTTTCCGTTCATGGAACGCCAGTAACCTCTCTCTCCATCGTGCCCGCACTGAACGGCCGGATGAAGGAAGTTGGAGAAGAATGGTTGCTGCTTCATCGACTCCAGTTCCGTGAAGGGCTGAAGTGAGAGCTACAGGAGGCGTAGAGCCAATACCTAATTCAAACGATTCTCGGATTTCATCAGCGTGCAATTCGGCTCCCGGGAGATCGGATTTGTTGACAAGAACTGCATCAGCAAGTTCGAGCAAGCCCGCTTTTTCTGCCTGTATGCCGTCACCGCGTGCTGGGCCTTCGACCACGACAATTCGGTCAGCCAAAGCGGCACATCGAACCTCAGATTGACCTGCACCAACCGTTTCAATGACCACTTTCCCCCATCCGAGAGAAAGCAGAACTTTCGTCATGTCTTCGACGATTACCGGTACACTGCCTGACGCTTTACGTGTCGCTACAGAGCGGAAGTATATTTGTTGGTTCAAGTCCTTGTCATCAACGACGGTCATCCGAACACGGTCACCCAAAAGCGCCCCGCCCGTACGAGGAGAAGACGGGTCAACAGCCAAAACAGCAACGCGAAGACCTTGCTTAGCCCAAGCGGTGAGTAATCCATCCAATAAGCAAGACTTTCCGACACCCGGTGCACCAGTGATGGCCAATGTTTGCCAGTCATCTTCAGGTAGAGAAGGCACAGGACCCAGAACATCAAGTGCATCCTCAAGTTGAAGCGATCTGTTTTCGATTGCACTGAGCGTTCGAGCTAACGATCGGCGATCTCCAGACTTTGCATCGATAAGAAATTCTGCAGTCATGTGAGCACCTCATGCCGATGAGGTCCAGTACCAGTCGCTTCCTTCTCCAACACCAGCGTCCTTCACTTCGACTGCTTCGTCAATAAATTGTAGAATCTCAGCTGTTGGTGTACCTGGGCCAAAAATTGCTCGGATTCCACAGGCAAATAGGGCGTCTCTGTCGTCAACGGGTATAATTCCGCCACCGAAGACAATAACGTCATTCAAACCTTCTTGCTTGAGCAAATCACACACCTTTGGGAAAAGATGCTGATGAGCGCCGGAGAGTGAGGATAAGCCGAGAAATCGCGCATCTTCGTCTCGAACAGTGTCCACAATTTGTTGAGCACTGCGTCGTAGACCGGTGTAAATGACTTCGTTCCCAGCGTCTCTCAACGCTCTTGCCACAACTTTAGCCCCTCGGTCGTGACCGTCTAAACCGGGCTTGGCTACTACGATTCGCCATGGTTCGCTCATGGTTGTTGCAGGTACTGCCTCCCTATCAACACACCCCCGTAGATACGGATGAGAGGTGCAAACGGCGAGCGTTGAGTTAGAGTGAAAATACCCTCGTTTCTCAATTCATCCATAGGCAACGCATAAGGGCGGGTTTTGCGTAGACCACTCGGGGAAGCCTATGGCATCGACTGAAGAACGACTTCAAGACCTACGTAATCGCAAATCTCGAAGTGAGATTGGCGGAGGCCAAGAGCGAATTGATAGGCAGCACCAAAAGGGGAAAATGACGGCACGAGAGCGTATTGAAGTTCTTCTTGATGAGGGCACATTCCAAGAAATTGACGCACTGGTTGAACATCGGTGCAGAGATTTCGGCATGGACAACGACATCATCCCTGGTGATGGAGTTGTCACGGGCCACGGTTCGATTAACGGCCGTCAAGTGTTCACATTCGCTCAAGACTTCACTGCATACGGCGGTTCACTGGGCGAAATGCATGGACTCAAAATATGCAAAGTTCTCGATATGGCACTCAAAACTGGCCGACCTGTAATTGGTTTGAACGATTCAGGTGGCGCCCGTATTCAAGAAGGGGTGGCATCACTGGGAAGTTATGCAGAGATATTCTTCAGAAATGTTCGAGCATCCGGCGTAGTCCCACAAATTTCGGTCATCATGGGCCCATGTGCAGGTGGTGCAGTATATTCCCCTGCCATCACTGATTTCATCATCATGGTCGAAGAATCCTCATACATGTTCATCACCGGGCCAGAAGTGATCAAAACGGTTACCAACGAAGAAGTGAGTTTTGAAGACCTTGGTGGCGCATCAACGCACGGTACGAAATCTGGCGTATCCCACTTTACAGTCGCCGATGATGAAGCAGCAATCCAGATGGCACGAGACCTGTGCGACCTCCTGCCGCAAAACAATCTTGAGCGTCCTCCGTCGAAGAAGACCAACGACCCAATCGACCGTTCATGCGATGCGCTCGACTCCATCATGCCCGACCAAGCCACAAAGGCATACGATGTGGTTGATGTCATCACGGAAATTCTTGATGACGGTGGATTCCTTGAAGTTCAAGCCGATTGGGCGCAAAACATCGTTGTTGGTTTTGGCCACCTTGGTGGACACACTGTTGGCGTAGTTGCGAACCAACCCAAAGTTTTGGCAGGCTGCCTCGATATCGATGCAAGCGACAAAGCGGCGCGCTTTGTGCGGTTCTGTGATGCGTTTAATATTCCAATTATCACCTTGGAAGATGTACCTGGATTCCTACCTGGCACCAACCAAGAATGGGGTGGGATTATTCGACACGGAGCGAAACTCCTCTATGCATTTGCAGAAGCTACCGTGCCCAAACTTACCGTGATTCTTCGGAAAGCGTACGGCGGAGCGTACGATGTCATGTCATCAAAGCATATTCGAGGAGATTACAACGTCGCATGGCCGACGGGGGAACTCGCCGTCATGGGTGCCGATGGTGCTGTGGAAATTATTCACCGCAAGCGCATCTCAAGTTCACGAAATGCAGAACAGGAGCGCCAACGACTGACTGAAGATTTCAATGAGAAATTTGCGAACCCATACACCGCTGCAGCACTTGGGTACCTTGACGATGTCATCGAACCAAATCAAACGAGAAACAAACTTTGCAGAGCGCTTGAGATGTTAATCGATAAAGAAGAACTGCGACCTGCTCGCAAGCACGGCAACATCCCGTTATGAGGCGTTTTCATGACCAAAACGAACGATGAAACTTTGCGAATGGCAGCCATTGCAGCGGTCATGTCTGTACTTTCTCAGTCCGGAGAGGACCCTGGACAAATGGCCCGTAAACCTGGCCTTGCTTGGTCTCAAGACCATCGCCGAATGAACATGGGACAATCCTCCCTTATGCACCAAAGAGCAAGCCGCTCACCATGGAAGTGAAACGATGTCAGAAACGAGAAAAGTAATTGTTGACGGCGTCGAATTTGAAGTCGCCATTGAGGGCGAAGGAAAGACTTGGTCGGCCACAGTTGAAGGAAAAACGTTCCAAATAGAAATCCCAGATGCAGCACCCGTTGCTAAAAAGAAGAGAACCGGTGGAGGGAAGAAGAAGAAATCCGGCACAGTTTCAGCAAATATCCCGGGCAAGGTTGTCACGGTTGAAGTCAATGAAGGTGACCAAGTCACTGAAGGACAAGTGATCCTTATTCTTGAAGCAATGAAAATGCAAAATGAAATTCAAGCACCCATCACCGGCACGGTCACCATCGTTCATTGTGAAGAAGGGCAGGCTATTGAAGCAAATATCCCGCTTGTCGTGATTGAACCTGCACCGGAACCAGAGTGAAAAATACGGTACGAACAAAGTTCTCAGGTACGACCAAATACGACCCTTAAAGACCTGTCAGCGCTAGTCTCGTCTATGGCCGGGACAGCAGTGTGTGATTTCCCCGGATGCGGAGTCGAAGGTACAATTGTCTCCCGACTCTCTCCTGAAGGATACTTGGTCGCCACCGGCAAGAAAGCATACTCCTTTCGAGAAGCCTATCGGCGTTTCCATTACTGCGATGCACACCATGACGAATTGATGAGTGGGGTCTGGTCTCGTGTTCGAAAACCTGAGGACAAGAATGAAGGGCATGTGGCACCAACAGCCATTTGAGATTCAAGAAATTTCTTCGCCAACGGCATATTGCACCCTACTGCTCCACAGTAATCATTCCATACGCTGATAAACCAGTATGCTATGGTTTGGCTATGTCCACTCACGAACGTAAAACGGTTTTACTTCAAATTCGGGCCAGCCTGATGACCACAATGCTTGTTCTAACAAGCTTGAGCCTTGGTGCATTAACTGCCTCTGCAATCGGTCCAAACCAATCTGACCTTGGATACAATGGAGACTTGCCAGACAATTCAACTGCAGTTATGAGCAGCCAGGCGGTCATAAATGTCAGTGGGCTTGCACCGTTTTCATCCGGAGTTTTGTACGGTGAATTCGATGTTGGTGATGACGAGGATTGGTTTACAGTGCAACTCAATGCAAATGAAGGACTAACTGTTGAAATAAGTTATAACACCACGTACACATCAGCAAACGGCACATCCTACTTCAACGATTTTGAATTGTGGATGTATGATTCTTCGATGAATGTGATGGATTCTTCAATCGGCAACAACCCAGAAATTGTATCAACAAATTCATCGACATCAGGGCATGGAGGCACTGCATACATACGAATGGTGCGGTATGATGGATACGGTTCATACGGTCTTGAAATGTGGTCATTCAGTACCTCGTCGACCGGTGGCAATGGCTCATCGGGAGGAAGCAATGGAAGCTCCATCCCAAACCCATGCACGGGAACTTCCACTTTCCCCGACATTTTAGAACCGAACGACACACCTGCAACAGCAACCTTAGCCTCAATTCTACCCATCGATTGTACTGGCCTAAGTGTTGAAATAAATTCGGCAGGTGTCGCCAATGATGATTATTACGAAATACAAATGATCAGTGGAGTGACCTATTACTTCAATTTGACATTCACGCACACCAATGGGGATATTGATGCTACTTTGGAGGATGCGTCTGGAATGTCTCTTTCTTTCAATAATTTTGTCTACATGACTTCTTCTTCAGACAATGAAGCCGCAGAATACACTGCGACGACAAATTCAACGAACTACTTCAAGGTGTATCATTATTCTTCATTCCCTTCTGGAGCAGTATCAAATGTCTATGACGTTGAAATAACGACGGACTTACCCGGAGGCGGACAAACCATTGAATCACTGGGCGTAACTCAAACATCTCTGACGTCCTCGGAAGTGGATGTGTCCGGACTCACATCAGGCACCAACTATACTGTTTCGTATTCATCCTATCAAGATTTCATGAACGGAACAAGGTCAACCAGCACTTCGAATACCGTACCTTTCACAGCAAACGGAACTCAATACAACACGACATTGACGGTGCAAAACCCAGTCATGATTGAATCAGAATACTGCACGAGTGTCTCACTTTCTGACGCCTCAGGTGTGCTTTCGACAGATGTTGACTGCACCATTATTGAACTGCTTATATCGTCCGTACTTTCAACAACATCCGGCTCCCATTCAGCGACAAACTTGACCGTCAATACCGCTTACTCCCTTTGGTGGTTCGTTTTGAACGATGTGGAGTTCGAAAACAATTTCACTGCTAGCAATGACATTCATCTTGCTATAAATGCTTCAGTCGTCGACCAAGGATATGAGAATTTTACCAGCGCATCGACCAGCGAAAGTTGGCTCATCAATTGGAGCGGAATAACCACGATGGATGAACACATCCTTGTCAGCGTACTTTACATCCAAAATTCTGTGATCAACTTCACATCGGGTGATGGATACATCGGAATCCACGATGACAGTTTCATACCGCAACTTCCTGGATTAGAAATTGACAGTTTTTCATCAAGCAGCACTGCGGCAACAAACGATGTCGATGTGACTGGTGCTGATTTAGTGACCGGCGATTCGTACAAGTACCTTATACGCGTTACGGACGCAGGTGGAGCAAGCATCGCCTCCAGTCCACTAACAAGCTTCTCCGCAACGGCACAGAACATGAGTTTGCCAACCTTTACCTATTCCACACCGAACATTTCGGGAGTGTATTGTGCCGAGGCTTTGCTTTATTCCAACACCAATGTGCAACTGATTGGTGACAGCGGATGTTTCAACCTTATCTTTGACGACGACAATGATTCTGTTGCAAATGAAGACGACCTTTGCCCGAACTCCGCAGCAGGTGCAATCGTCGATGTCGATGGTTGTGCATCATCACAAAAAGATTCAGATAACGACGGTTACAACGATGAAATCGACGCATTCCCGAACGATTCAACCCAATACTCTGACATGGATGGAGACGGATACGGAGACAATCCTGCTGGTAATGCACCCGATGCATTCCCGAACGATTCTTCACAGTGGTCCGACTACGATTCGGATGGATACGGCGACAACCCGAACGGCAACAATTCCGATGCATTCCCCTACGATCCAACTCAATGGTCGGATTCCGATGGAGATGGCTATGGAGACAACGCTTCAGGAAGTTTTGCGGACGAATATCCTGCCGACAGTACACAATGGGTAGACCAAGACGGAGACGGATACGGTGACAATCCGAACGGAACCAACGGCGACCAATTCCCTGTTGACAACACCCAATGGGCTGACCAAGATGGAGACGGATATGGAGACAACCCAACTGGAAACTCTCCCGATGAGTTCCCGACCGACAGCACGCAATGGGCTGACCAAGACGGAGATGGATACGGAGACAATCCAACTGGCAACAATGGGGACGCATTCCCGGCCGACGGTACACAGTGGTCTGACATGGATTCAGACGGCTATGGAGATAATCAAGCAGGTAACGACCCAGATGCATTCCCAATGGACGGCACTCAATGGGCCGACCAAGACAGTGATGGATACGGAGACAACCAAAACGGAAACGATGCGGACAGATTCCCTAACGAACCATCGCAATGGTTTGATGCTGACGGTGATGGATACGGAGACAACGCCAACGGTGTTTTACCCGACCTGTGCCCCGACACACCCGCAGGGCAAGCCGTCGATTCAAACGGTTGTTCTGAACAACAAAAAGACGATGACCTCGATGGTGTTTCGAACAGCGAAGATGCATGCCCTTCCACCCCAGCTGGTGAAACGGTAGACTCTACAGGTTGTTCTGGCTCTCAAGAAGACGCCGATAACGATGGCGTGATGGATATGTTTGACGCTTGCCCGCTCACCCCACTCGGCTCTGAAGTCGACGCAGCAGGTTGTGCAGACACGCAACGCGATACGGACGGTGATGACATCAACGACCAACTCGACCAGTGCCCTTCAACAACACCTGAGATGCCGGTCAATGGCGTCGGCTGTTCAGCGGCTCAGCGAGACACTGACGCAGACGGGGTCAACGACATGATGGATACCTGTCAAAATACTGTAGTCGGTTCCGAAGTGGATGAAAACGGGTGTGCAAACGCCCAAAGAGACGATGATAATGATGCCATAAACAACGACGATGACGCATGCCCGGATACGGAAATTGGAATCATAACAAACGCAGTGGGTTGTGCAGAAAATCAACTCGATGCGGATAACGATATGATTGACGACACCATTGACTTGTGTGCTGCAACACCGGCTGGACAACAAGTCAATTCAGTTGGTTGCGCCGCATCTCAACTCGATCAGGACAACGATTCGGTCAACAACGACAAGGACTTATGTCCCGACACAGATGAATCACACAGTATCAACTTGGACGGATGTTCAGGATACCAACTTGACGATGACAACGATGGGGTGTTCAACATTGACGATACGTGCCCATTGACGCCCGAGAGTTCAATTGTCTTTGATGATGGATGTGCGCTTTCACAAATGGATTCTGACATGGATAATGTTAACGACGCTGAAGACGACTTCCCTCTTGACCCGAACGAAACGACTGATTCTGACGGAGATGGTATCTCAGACACCTATGACGACTATCCAAACGACCCAAATAAATCCGAACGCGAAGTTGAATCTGGCGGAATTGGCCTTACATATGCCATCTTGGCATTGCTGGTCGTTTGTGGTCTTGGCGCATTACTGGTCGTTCGAAAGAATCAACAATTGCCAGAGAATGCTTCACCCTTTGCAGTAGAAAACAACAGAGATGCTGCTTCTGAAGCGTTCATGAGCAATGAATCCACAAAGGAATTACCGGAAATTCAAACCGAGTCCCAAGAATGGGAAGAGAACGGTGTCAACTGGTCGAAATCAGCTGATGGGAACTTGCATTACTACGACAGTGAATCAGGTCAATGGGTTCTGTACCAAGCAGAATAACACTTTATTGAACTGAGTTGAAGTTATGGTTTTTCGGCGAGTTCTGTTGATGCGTCATGCGAAGAGCAATCACGATGCACCAAGCGACTCTGAAAGACCATTAACGCCTCAAGGAAGGCACGATGCTCAAAGGATATCCTCTGAGATTCATTCACTCGGTTGGACTCCAGACAGAATAGTGGTCAGCAATTCGAAGCGAACATTGGAAACTGTGGAAATGCTCTCCGAATGTCAGGGAGTTTCAAAAGATTCGAGAGCAGATTTGTATCTTGCCTCTTCCGAAACAATTTCCGAATACATAGAGAGCACTCAAGCATTGGAAACTTTGCTCATTGTAACCCATAACCCTGGTTGTGAACGGGTACTGTACCAACTCACCGAGGTATATCATGAAATGTCGCCGGGCTCATGTGCATTGCTTTCTGATTCGAAAGGGAAATGGATATGCGAACGGATATTGAATCCCGGTGAATAAAAAAATTAGTTACCTTGGGCAAACAAAACCATCTTGTCAATTGGCATGTGGTCAACTGTATCTTTACAGTAATGAGCCTCTACGATTTTCCCATCTGCTCCTATGAGGATGTCAACCGGCAACGTCGAGAGCTTGGCAGGTGAGAGCGTCAGTGGAACATACCCCTTTACCAATGTCTCAAGGAACGTAAGTGGCGCTCGAAGTGGAGCCAGCATCACACGCAGGAAAGATTTGCGAACACCGTTGCTGAGAAAATGCTCGTATGTCTCATCAGCCACGAGTGTAAAAGGCACCTTATGCTTCTTCATTCTCTTTGAAAGATTACTGATGCTTGCATCAAAGATTCCAACCATCACTGTATCTTCTGGAAATTCTCCCCAACGCTTGACCAATCGGTGAATTCGAAGGTTACAAAAAGGGCAGGAATCGAAACGGAAGAACGTCAAAATCACTCGCTTACCTTTGTAGGTTGAGAGATCAAAGGTTGAGCCGTCGGTTGCAGGCAGCACGATTGAAGGAGCATCATCTCCTACCATCAATTGGGGCATATATTTTCCATTTCTTGGAGGTACTTAGATGTCGCTAACCAGCGATTCGCTCGTCGAAGTTGATTTCGGCAATCAAACGACGCCTTGGGCAGTCATGGCTTCAGCGATTTTCAAGAATCCAGCGACGTTTGCGCCAAAGACGTAATCGCCTGGACGGCCGTACTTCTCCGCTGTTTCTGCTGCATTCTTGTGAATATTGACCATGATGTTGTCCAGTTTAGCATCGACTTCTTCACGGGTCCATCCCATTCGCAAGGAGTTCTGTGACATTTCGAGACCGGATGTAGCGACCCCACCAGCATTGCTTGCCTTTCCTGGAGCAAACATGATTCCATTCTTCTGGAAAACTTCCACTGCTTCAGGGGTGCAAGGCATGTTTGCACCTTCTGCAACGGCGATGACGTTGTTGTCAACGAGCATTTGTGCTTCTGCACCGTTCACTTCGTTTTGAGTTGCGCATGGAAGTGCAACATCGACGTTAACGCCCCAAAGACCGTTGGAAGACGGCTCAGGTGCTGAGGGAGTGAAGGTTGCGCTGCTGAATTCAGCAGCGTATTCGGAGATGCGTCCTCTTCGGTTGTTCTTCAAATCCATAATCCAAGCAAGTTTGGCTCGGTCAATACCATCTGAATCGTGAATAAAACCACTCGAGTCCGACATTGTCACTGGTTTTCCACCGAGATCCAATACTTTCTCACAAGCGAATTGAGCGACATTTCCGGAGCCTGAAAGAGAGACGGTTGCGCCTTCAAACGACTTGCCCTTTGCTGCAAGCATTTCACGAGCGAAGTAAACAAGACCGTAGCCTGTTGCTTCAGGTCGAATCAATGAGCCTCCGTAAGAGAGTCCTTTACCGGTAAGAACACCTGCTTGGAATTCGTTTCGAAGTTTCTTGTACATCCCAAACATGTAGCCGATTTCACGGCCTCCGACACCGATGTCTCCTGCAGGAACATCGCAGTTGTGACCAATGTGTCGCCAAAGTTCCATCATGAACGATTGGCAGAAGCGCATGACTTCTTCATCGGATTTTCCTTTCGGGTCAAAGTCTGAACCACCTTTGCCACCGCCCATAGGCAGACCGGTCAAGGAATTCTTGAAAATTTGCTCAAAAGCGAGGAACTTGAGGATCGAGGCATTAACGCTCGGATGGAATCGTAGTCCACCCTTGTATGGGCCAATAGCACCGTTGAATTGAATACGGAATCCACGGTTGACATGAACTGCACCAGCGTCGTCGACCCATGGGACCCGGAAATGAATAAGTCGTTCAGGCTCAACAATCCGCTCAACAATAGAGCGGTATTCTGGTTGTGCTTCCAATACTGGTTCAAGCGATTCGAGAACTTCCCACACCGCTTGATGGAATTCAGTTTGACTAGGGTCGCGAGCGACCACGGATTCGTAGATTTCTTTTGTTATACTCATATTAGCACCAGTAACTATGTGTTAGTCGGCCCAAAGTTAGACCCTTTCTAAGTATTACCGTCGATAGTATCGGTCAAGCGGGCGTTTAGACATCAGCAGGCGTTTCTCAAAATGGGCATACCGTCATGTATCTTTGAAGCCGTTCAAGACGACGAACTCCGTCTGCATCTACTTCAGCCATTGCGTGAATGGCTTCCTCAATCATTGTGTGTTGATCTTCTTGAATGCCGACGATCGTTCGCAAAGCAGTAAGCATTGCCCACTCATCTTCAGTGATGACCTCATCGTCAAGCGCAGCCACTAACGCACTTTGGTATGTAGCCACGTCACCAGGATGATGTCCTGAATAATCGAACTCGGTTCCGTCAAAGGGATTGGTTTCCTCGCCGCGAACAACGGAGAGACAAAATGCGGTATCACTCGGGAGAATCCCAAGAGCTTCGGCAAGAATATGGAGAATTGTTGCTTCATCATCGGTTAGGATGGAATCGTCCATAGCAACTGTCAATGTACGCAAATAAAGATACAGACCACGAGTGGGTTCGAGTGCCATGAAATCTGCTGAAGTCCCCCATATTAGAATGTTCTACTGAGACCCATACACTTTCAGTCGTATACGGCTGAACGGCCCTCAAAACTCCTGCGGCACACTACAGCAACGCAGTAAAGCGTTTTCTATTGTCATCATCTGTAAGTCATATCGTCATCATTTGAGTTACATTGATATACTATCTTGACTACGCAATGCTACGGAGGAATCAGAATGGCCAACCCAAGCAACCTTGTCTCACTCAGAATTACTGAGGAAGAAATTGCTTTGCTCGAAGCACGTGTCGGAATTGATGGGGCACGAACTCGCTCAGATGTCATCCGAATGGCCATTCAACAATTTCTCAAAGGACAACCTTTACTCCCTGGAATGGACTCAATACGCATTCCACTTGGATACGGCGACAAAATGTTGCTTGGCCAATTGTATGAACTTCAAGGAACAACACCTGAAGCTGCAGCCCAAGAAGGGCTTTCACTCTACATAGAACAAGCCATCAAGGCTCGTTCTGAAATGACACAACAACTCGATGAACTCCTTGCGGAAGCAAAGAGTTCAACGACACGACGCGAAGAATACCACGAGTGAGTGGGTGAGAGTGCAGGAGGGGATGGGAATGAATTGGCAGAACGATGATTGCGAGTCTCGGGATGCCACCTTCAATGCCGTACGGGATATGTCCAAGCCGTACGGATTTGCCGCTTTGCGTCTGCGTGCCCGTCTTGCACGCGCTGGACGAACCGGTTCTTTGAACCAAAACCCAACACACCTCCCCTCGGAAGACGGGCGGGGGGACTCAGATTCCACACCGGCTTGCTAAGTTGGTTGGTTCCCACGTGCTCAGGACCCCCACATACCTGGGCACAATGATTCACAGCAGTGCAACCGCTGCATACATTTGCTCCCCAATCCTTTAGAGGTGTCGACGCAGAACTCACGATATGACAGAGGGGGGGAGTCAAGGCCAAACAGAGGTGTTTGAATATCTTGCACATGAAAAGCCCCGTCCTGGACAAGTCGAGATGATTCGTGAATCAACTGAAGCACTTCGGAGCCGAGGATACCACTTGGCTGCAGCCCCAACGGGAATTGGTAAAACGGCTGCAGCATTATCCGCTGCCTTGGAAATAACTCAAAAATCTCCTACCAAAAAGCACGTCTTTTTCTTAACTTCTCGCCAAAGCCAGCATCGAATTGTCGTTGATACAGTCCGCCGTATCAATCAGCGACGGGTAGGAAAGGAACCCATCACCTTGGTCGACATGATCGGTCAATCGGGAATGTGCGTCCAACCGTTTGCCAAGGAATCCAACCTCGTGTTCTCAATGATGTGCAGCACCGCTCGGAAGACAAAGTCATGCAGGCCATGGATTACCAGTGCACCTGGCCTTACCAAGCGCATCCTTGACAGCCCACTCCATGTTGACGAACTTGTTGAATTAACGAAAATACACCGTGTGGGGGGTGAAATTACTCAAACTTGCCCTTGGAAGGCTGCACGCGAAGCTGCAGGACTCGCCGATGTATTTGTCGGAGACTACAACCACATTTTCGATGAAGGTGTGCGTAAATCCAGTCTTGAAGCCATGGGTGTCGCCCTCAAAGACATCATTGTGATCGTTGATGAAGCCCATAACCTCCCCGATAGAATCCGTATGACCATGGAGCGCAGCATTACACCAACCATCGCTCGCAATGCGACAATGGAACTTGAGGAATACGTCGGAGCACTTACTGCAACGTATCAACAAACCAATTCGGTACCGGTTGCCCTCGAATTAGATGTGGCAACATGGGCCTTTGAAATCATGAAGATTGCGCGAACCAAAACAGCAGACTTGTTTCGTCAATTGCATTCAGACCTGATGCGAGATAATGAGGAAGACCGTGTAGAAGTGGAACGCTTTCTAGAGATCATTCACCGCTCGTGCGATGAGTATGAGGGACTGACTGGTCAGAAAACGCTGGATGGAAAGAGAGACGGAGATGATTTGGCGGTCGAGAGAGCGCATCGATTACCGAGACTCGCTGACGTGCTGCTTCGAGTTGAAGTCGAACTGGAAACGGGAGACGACGAAGATACCATGGAGCCTGATGCGCACAAGATGGGTCACATCCTGAAGTGCATCGAAATGTTTGGAAAAACTACTGCACTCAGCCTTGTGTTTACTTCCAAAGGTCGAGAGGGAAGAATCACTTCGCATCTTCTTGACCCCGGGTTGGTTTCAGGCCCAGTTTTTGAATCCGTACATGGTGCAATTCTTATGTCGGGCACCTTGTATCCTCCCAAAATGTATGCAGATATCCTCGACTTACCCACCGAAAAGACGACCAAGACTGCATATTCATCACCGTTTGCGGGAGAACGACGACCCGTATTAGTCGCAGGAGACGTGACCACAAAATATTCGCAACGCTCACCTGCAATGTGGTCGAAAATCCGCAATCATCTCCAGGCCCTCATCGACGGCACACCCGGTCACATCGCAGTATTTGCACCATCGTATCGTATGATGGAAGAGATATTGGCTGAACATCGCTTCAAAGGTATTCGAAAGATTATGGAAAGCCGAGAGTGGAGCAAAAACGACATCGATTCACTTGTCGAAAACCTTCGAAGTGAGAAAGAAGCTGGGCAGCGTGTGTTGCTGTGTGGTGTATACGGCGCCCGACTTTCAGAAGGTATAGATTACAACGGAGGAATTCTTGATGCAGTTGCCTGCATCGGCATTCCAAACGCACCGCCTTCTGTTTTATCTGACTCATTGAAGGCTTACGCCGGTGACCGATTTGGTAAAAACAACGCTTGGAGATACACCGTCACTCAGCCTGCGATTAACGCCATCCTTCAAGCCATGGGCCGTCCAATACGCTCAATTGGAGATCGAGCGTTGATTCTCTTGTTGGACCAAAGACATACTGACCGCACCTACATCAGTTGCTATCCGAGTGATTTGAGGATGAACGCTACCAACGACCCTCAAACTACGGCAAGTTTTGCTCGAAGGTTCTTCTCCAAGGTCCACACCATTGAAGAAGTGTAGAATCAAGTGAAACTTTGGAGGACGAAGGTTCATGGAGGCCGCACACAACCGAGGTACCATGTCGACATGGGAACCCGTAGTGTTCGAGACAAATTCTTCGGAAATTGAAGATGTAAAAGAAGCGCATGCAAGCCCAGTAGGTCTTGACGCTCAACCCGAACAATTGCATGCAGACTTCCAGGTTCAAGCAGACCATCTTTCCGAAGTGCAGATGAACCATCAACAGGTTCTTGTTGCTGCCGGAATGATTCCAGAGTCCCACCTCGCTGAAGTCGCCCCCGAGCGCCAACTTGCTTGGATGGTTGAACAATTGCATGGGACTGTCAACCCAGATGGTCTGATGATTCCTCTTCATGGTGCAAAGGACAGCGATATTGAAGTCTCGACACTTCAAGGTGAGGCACACCGCAAACTTCGACTCGTTGTCAAGGAAGCAGAACACGACGATCTCCTACGAATCGTCCCACTTCCACCCGGTGCAGGAGAAATCAAAGCCCATTTCATCAACGGCCGTCTCCATCTGCGATGGTGATCTTCAGAACTTGGCTCATTCGTGTTACCAACTGCTGTTGGTATCGATGGCATCCTGACGTGAACATTCAGTTTACAGTCGTCGAAGCTCATGAAGCATTTTTGCTTCAAGCATCGGCCCTGAGAGGCATATGTGGAACATTGCAAGGCTGTTACGTACGGAAAAACATCACTCTTATTTCTGTGACGTAAATTCACGAGGAGGCACCTTCGTCAAACTCGAAATTTCTTCACTCATTCGACCGAGCGCTTGTGTGGCAGCTGCTTGGTGCTGTTCTCCCATCTCTTCGCGGCTGTATCGTGCTTGCTCAAACATGTTGTCAAGTGCGAGCAGTGCCTCGTCAGAGATCTGTGGCATTGCTTGGCGAATCGCCATCTCAAACTCACGAACTGTTTCGAAATCTCGCCGTAAGAAGCCGTTCTGCTGGAAGATAGAGCACAGGTTCTGGTAGCAAGTGAAAATGGTTTCACGTATGGAGTCACCCGCTGCAAGTAATTCAGCCGTGTAGGCAAACACTTCAGCAGCCTCTTGAAGCAACTCAGCGGATTGGCGACGACGGTACATGACCACACCAGCGGTAACCAGTCCAAGTAGAAGCAGTGTCAAGACATAGGCCCACGACGGGATTTGCTTTTCTTCTTCCTGGAACTTATACGAAAGCATCGAGGCTTGCCCTGCGTCCAAAGCGAACTCATCCAGTGTCTGTTGAGAGAGGCGGGGGTCATTGATAAGAATTTCAAGAGTAACCATGCCCCATTCATCGACATCCCCGTACGGAGGGTCCGACTTGAAATCGAACTCTGCCACACCGTCTGCATCCGTCAACGGTTGCAGTGGATTCGAAAGCTGGGTGCCGTTCTCAGAATACATGTAAATGGTAACCGTAATTCCAGACACTCCTTGCTTTGTGTCTTCAGCGGTAATCAAAATTGAGCCTCCGATATCCTCTTGTTCGTTTTCGACAACCTCATCCAAAGTCACCAAAATATCGGCGTTGATTTTAACGTAAATCGGATGGGCTGAACTTGCAGCATTGAGATAGTGCTCATCATGCCGAGGTGTTTCCAAATGAAGATATTGAGAGCCGGCTGAAAGGAACGGTGGGGCGGTTGCTGTCAAAGTGAAGTTCCCATTTGCCCAGTCAATAAGCAGATTATCCAAGCAACGAGCCCCGTCTTTCTGAGCTAAACATTGTGAACCATTACCCAAGTACAAGGTCACATTATCGAATACTTCTCCCAATCCACCAATCTCTGAAATAGAGCCGGTAAGAACGATTGGAGCGAACGTCGAATCGGAACGAACAACGATGTTCGATGATGTTTCATCGATTGTAATTTGAGCATTTGCCCAAACTGTTGCAGTTCCGGTAGACTGTGTACCCAAGTGGGCTTGTGTGCCTTCGAAGTAAACGGTGAAAAGGTGGTCACCACGGAGAAGATCAAGCGTTGCCGGGACTATCGCCGACCAACTGCCATCATCTTGAGTGGTCAGAGTCATCAATTCCACATCATCGAGTCGAAGACTGAGTTCCATGTTCGCAAGGCCATCGTTGTTGACCGTATCAATATCATAAAGCCGTCCGGACAGCGTCCAAAGATTTCCACGAGTTGCATCCTTTCCGTCATCAAAGATGAGTGTTACATCCGAGCGATGTGCCAAGAAGAATGTGGTATTGCCCGTGTTGGAACGATAGAATCCTTGGGCTTCGACAACTGCAAACAGCGAATTGTTACCAAATCCAAACGTATCTGGAACCGTCCATTCGTAGGTGAATGCACCGGTTGAATCGGTCAAAACGGTTGCAATGACCAAGCCTTCAACTTCGAGTTCAACTTCCAAGTCAGCGACACCGGTCAATTGATTGTCGACAACTGTTCCAGTGATGGTGGTGTTCTGACCAACGGCCACTGGGCTTTCCATTGAGACACTTACCAGAATCGGGCTGAATACATTCCATGTACCAGTGGCATTGCTTGGAAGATAGAATGGAGTTCCAGTGAAACGGATTTCCAAATCAATTGGACCCAGTTGAGCATCAGCAGGAACAGGGTAAACAGCAGTAAACAAGCCGGTTTCATCGGTCGAGACATTGGTCATCCATTGCCCACCAAGCCAAACCTCAACGCTGAGATTGTCAAGAGGTGAATCAACCAAGTCCAATAAACGGCCTTGAATCGTCATCAATGCTTCACGATCGACTTCACCGGTAGCGGTCAAGAGAAGAATCTTCGTTGGAACACTGACGTTAAAGTCGACTTGCGCACTGCTGGGCAGATAGTAATCAGGGTTCCCGGGGTCACCAACTCCAATTGGGTCAACCCAGTCTCTACCGCCAAGGAAGCGGACTTCAATCTGGTGAGCTCCCGCCGCAGTGTTTTCGGGTAGTGTCCATGCGACAGAGAAGGTTCCGTTGGCTGCATTCGTTTCGACACTCGAAACGGGTACGCCATCAATGAGCAGGTGAACGATAGCAAGTGATGGAACACCATCAATGGCAAGGCTCTGGCCAAGGTCGTCCAACAAAATACCTTCAACGCTGAAAGAATCACCAGCGACCAGGGTCGCAGGAGACGAAGTGATGGTTATATTCGTCTGGGCAAGAACAACGAATTGAGTCGAAGCATTCGAACCGAGTATTCCTGTCGTACCTGGGGTGCCAGAGAAAAGGACCTCTAAATCATTGAATCCAACACTTTGGTTCGATGGGACGACAAGAGATCCGTATGCGGTTCCGTTCTCGAAAGTCGTCAATGTAGTGCTTACATCGGTGCCGGTGAGCCGAACCAACACTTGTTGAGCTGAAATTGGTGAAAGCGTGTTGTCGCGAAGGAGGACCTGGACAGTGACGTTTTCACCACGTTCTGTTCGGTCGTTCAATGACGGAGAGCCTATTCCATCCAAGGATGGCTTAACAAACACAAGTGTCGAGAATCCTCGACTGTCGAAAGACGCATTACTTACTGAGCCGATGTAATAGTTAACGCTGGGCACGTACGAAGCTTCCAGAGAGTTGTTCCCTGCTTCAAACGCTTCGCTCAGTAAGAGAGAAGCATTCCAAAGACCCCCTGCAGTCACTGAACCACCGGTCACGGTGAAACCAATAGGTAGTCCGTTAATACTGAAGAGAATGTTCGACGGTAATACAGTTCCATCACGTTGTTCAAGCCCACTGCCATTGTCGCTAAGTACACGGCCTGATACATTGAACGAAGTTCCGGCAATTGGGTTTGCAGCAATTGGGTCGACAATCATAACGGTCGTTGAACGTATGGTGACGGTTGAGAGATTCACTTGCGTTGACAGCAAGTCAGCTGAACCGTTGAAGACCAAGGTAACCACAATCAATCCTAACGGATGCGAGAAGGGGACAAGGTGGCTAAAGTTCGCAGACCCTTCGCCGTCAGTTTGAGTACCAGGCAGCCATGTTTCGTGGAACTGAATGTCAACATCGAATCCCGAAAGCGGAGCGAAGAGGTTGGAAGATTCAAGCAAGCGAGCAGTGATGTTGACCGTTGAGCCTCTGTTCACAGTGATCGGGTTCAACGGCTGAATATTGTTGAATTGGCTGACACCCATGACGAGTATACCGGATTGCGTTGTAGCCGTGAGATAGAACGGTGAAGAACCTTCGATGACCGTGATGACCAAAGTTCGGTCACCGCGTAGAGTTCCGTTACCTGATGTATCGGTTGGAACGCTCATGTTGAATGTACCGTTCGGAGACGTTTGATACGAGGAGACCAACAGTTCGTCAGGATTGCTAAGCCAAAAGGCTGACATTTCAACAGGAGATGTAAGAGGGCGTGTTGGGTCATCAGCATCGAGAACTTGGCCAAGGACGTTGAAGTCTATACCAGCGGTGGTAACTGTTGGAACAGAGTCGAGCCGTATATCACTGGGCACCTGGACCGTCAAATTGACAATCGAAGAATTACCTGTTCGTCGAGAGTTGCCAACCGCAAGACCGTCGGTAAGGTCGTCGTAGACGATGACCAAGACGTCATAGAATCCTGGATTGATTCCGGTGGCGGTCCATTGCAAGGTCGAGTTACCTTCGGCATCAGAAACGCCAAAGCCCATCGATGTGTTGGAGTTGCCCCAATCGAAAATGAATTCCACATTCGCATCAGATACGTTTGATCGATCTGCTAAATCGGTGACCTTTGCAATGAAGTCAACCGACTGGTTCATTTCGACAATGAGAGCATCCCTCTCTGGTTCAATCACAAACTCAGATTCAATACCAACAAGTGTTGAAGGGAGGAGTGGAACCGCAGGAGGCACGGAAGAATCGACAAATCGATAATAGGAGCCACCGTCAGGAGCCATTGTGTCGAAATCCATACCAAGAACAACCTCGTATGCATTCGAAGGGTTCGAAGTCGGTGCAGTGAAACTGAGATTGAAACTTCCAGTCGTGTTGTTCAAGAAACCTTGAGAAAGGTCAAACGGTTGACCTTCGAAGTTGAACATCGTCAATGTAAGCATGGTAATGTTGTCACCAAGTACTTTCACATTCGGATACTGCGCATCAAAAATATCTCCAAATATGTAACTGGTATTACCGATATGCGTCCAATCTTGACTTACACTCAAGTTCCAATCAACTTCAGCAGCCACACGAATCTGAGCCAGGCCAGTAGACGGTTGGTACAAGTCCGAACCATTGAACGAAATTGAGAAAGGATAGTCACCAGCAAGAAGCGTGGAATCAATAAGCCAACTGATGGTCATCGACTCTGAAATCGGGTCAACGGTCGTATTTACCCAAGAGCCGTTGAATCCGAAATCAAAGTTACCAGAGATAAAGAGGTCGCTCGAGAGCCCACGATGGTCCAAAACAGTCACCAAAATGGAAGAATCTGAGCCTCGAAGTTGAGAACTTGCCAGTACCTCAAACTCGAGGAAACCTCGAAGGAGGTGCGGAGCACTTGAAGAGAGGTTTGCATCATCAGTCGCTTCGATAGCGTCGGGGAAGAATCGAAGCTGAATTTCAATTTCGCCCGCTAAGACTTGTGCATCGGCAGTCGTGAGCAGATGCTGAAGACTGAATGCACCGTTCACTGTCCGGTTGAATACCTGGAGCCAATCATCGGATGTTCCGTTTTGACGGATGGAAAAAGAAAGGTTTCCGGGCATAGCCACAGGTGAAGCACCCGTCGTTAACGCACTACCGTTAACCCATAAATCATCATTGATGACAAGGATGCTCTTGTTTGTCAACGGGCCTTCGAGGGTGGCAGTCAAGTTCGGTGCATCACGCACATCAATCAAAATGGCTGTCGTTGTTGGTCGCAAATGGAATTGAACCGGAGTCAGGCCTACAACTTGAGTATCCTGCCACCCAGAGAATCCAAGTGTTGCAGAAACATTCGTCTTGGTTTCCAGCGGGTCAAGTTCAAGTTCGATGCTCCACGAACCATCGGAATTAAGAGGGCTGCTCAAGTTTGTGAAACCGTTGACTGAGGAAGTAAAGGAAAGCCAAATTTCGGGTGGGCTATCATCCAGTATTCCGACGTTCTGAACAGCGTCGAATGGAGGGCTTTCCAACTTGAGTGTTCCTTCGATAACAGTGAGGGCCCCTGCACCGGCAATGGGGGCATTGATTGCATTCGGACCTGTATGATTGATGACGGAGTCATCGGTAACATTGACATAACCATCGTAAACAATTCCGGATTCTGAAACATAGCCTTGCTGATCGAGTTTTACGACCACACGGTACATGCCTGGGCCTGCCATTTCCGGTGGTGACCCGGTGAAGCTGAATGTACCGTTGGAGAGCGTGACTTCAGAACCTATTTGGAAACCCGGAATTGAAGCAGCACCTGGCACTTGGCCTTCAAGTCCAACTGGGACTAAGTAACCCACAAGTGGAAGGAGGGGTATCGCAGTGGCGTTTTCAGTAAACCGAAGTTGTCCTGAGACGGTGAGTGTGTTGTTGGCATCACGGTCGTACAGGAGCGAGGAGATGCTCTGATTGACGATTTCTACTTCCTCTGCGGCAGGGCACGCATCGAAAGCAATCCAACCAAGGTCGGTATCACCGTTCGCTGCATTTTGTTGCAAGCGAACTTCACCCCAAGTCGTCAGGTCATTGGAGTAAACAGTGTACCCTTCTCCATTCCAAGTACCACCAGAGAATCCGGATACCTTACGGGCAGGAAGACCAGCCAGACGAGCCATCGTAACAAAAGCCGTGTTGAATTCGGAACATGTTCCTTCAAAAACCGATTCAACTAAACTCGTGCTCAAATCTTCTGTCGTTGGGATTCGCGAACCGTTGTAATTGCGTTTGAAATCGGTCGTCGCATTGCCGTTAGCGAGGAAGTCTTGAATGGCCAGTGCACTGTCGTATGCGTTGGTTGCGCCCGACTCAGAAACAATCGCTGTCGTGACATTCAAAAGGTATGAACTGGCATTGGTAGGGTCAGTAAAAGAAGAGGGTAAGATTAACTCATAACTTGAATTTGCCCCTGGAACTGTCGAGGAAGCGAGTGTTGCCCAATCGAAGTAATATTCGGGTTGCTGGACGTATATTTCTTGAATCGGGCCGGTAACAACTCGTATGTTGTGGGAGTCATTTGACCGTTGCAACACTCCAGCTGAATCCACAATGAACGATATATTCGAAATGGAATCAGGCACAGGAAGGCTGCCTATGTCAATTGGGTTTTGGTACTTGATGAACCAGTCCAATGTCTCGTTGGCAAAGGCCAAGTCAGCAAGGTGAGTGAGGTTTGAAGAGGGCAGAACAATCGCTTCATACGGGTGCACAGACTCAAGGTGGGCATAGGTTGTTCCTGTGTAGAAATCATAGGTGGTCATTCGCCAACGATGGACAATACTTGTATCAACAGCACCAGAGGTGTTGTTTGCCCAGAATACAATTTCAGTAGGAGTGATATCATCGGAAGGATCGAATGGGTCGAAAGGTGAGCCAACACAACCCAAGACCCAGAATTCTTGACTGCATTCCATTCCGTCACTCATTCCTCCACCATCGGTATCCGGATTGGTCCAGTCTGTACCAGTTTGGTTCTCAACAGCGTCAGGGACACCATCACCGTCAAAATCTGCTGGGAGGAGGTCGTCGGTTGGATCGTTCTCTGGATTCGTCCCGTCGAAGTATTCATCTCGATCGCTAACTCCGCCTGCATCGGTGTCCAAGTCAAGGTCGTCGGTGACCCAGACATCGGAAGAACCGTTGAGAATACCGATAAACGAAAGGTCACAGCCAGTCGTGGTCTCAAAGTAGTTGTTAAGGCCGTCAAGGTCTTCATCCAAGAGATTCACACACGGCTCGTTCGGATCGGTGTTGTCAAAGACCTCATCGAAATCGCTCACACCGTCAGCATCTGTGTCAGCAAGAGTAGGATTTGAAAACCAGCCGAAAGTTCCAAGCAATTCCTGCCAGTCAGCCAGTCCATCTGCGTCCGTATCGAGATAATCGTCATCGCAGTATGTTTGTGTTGTACCGATTGTACCTGAGGCTGTTGCCGAAGTGTGGCAGAATGAACCGTTACGGTTCGATACTTGCGTTACACCTGCAACCGGTGCAGGTGAAACACCTTGTAAGAAATTGTTCACCGTTGCCGCATAGGCGAACGGAATCCAGGTGCCTGAGGTATTGAACCAACCAACACCACCGCTCGGGTTAAACCCAGTACCGTCGAGAACTTCGAGTTGGCCATTACCACCGTTCCATACAACAACAGTCGTTTCAAAATTGACCAACGAATCACATGGATCGGTGCCGTGTGAAACGTTTCGCTCATCACCGTCGTTGATTCCACCGAAATCCGTGTCGGCGACATCCCATAATGTGCAGGAAAGATTCTCTTCCCAGTTTTGTATCCCATCGTTGTCTTCATCCCCCGAATCTTCCATCCGGGTCGGGTCGGTTTCCCCAGCGTCAAGAACGCCATTGAAATTGGAATCTTCATCGCCGTCATCAAAAGCATCACCGTCGGTATTGTTACTTCGAGGATTGCTTGCTTGTGGTGGGTTTCCGTAACCTGCGTTGATTTCAACACCATCGGGGATACCATCTCGGTCCGTATCCGACGAAGTTGGGTCCGTGAGCAAGGTTAACGCCTCGTATGAGTCGTTCAGTCCGTCTCCGTCAGAATCAGCTCGTTGTGGGTTGGTCGAAGTGATGCCATCGACTTCCGCAGTGAACGTTGCGCATCCACCAGGGCCAACACCATCGACGGGGTCACACGGCGAGGTTGTCTCCGTTACGATACCATCAGGCCCATTTCGGAAACAGGGAGATGAACCGCACATCGTAGTCCAAGTAGGATTCACGTATTCCAGGAGATTGATTAAACCGTCACCATCGGGGTCGCCGTTTGGCCCGTCAGCATTGGATGGAGAAGTTGCGTTGAGACCGTTCGCAGCCTCCCAACCGTCGTCCATTCCGTCGCCATCGGTATCCCATCCGGCAACATCTTCGTCTTCGATTCCATCGCCATCATCATCGTTTGAGGAACAATCGGCATCACCATCGTTGTCTGGATCTGCTGAATCCACCAGGCCGTCCTTGTCATCGTCAAAACCGTTGGTACAGATGTTCCCCACTGGATCTTCATCGCACAGTATGATGCTGCCTTGACCGTCAGAGCCACTGTCACCGCAACCGGGACGGTTGTATTGAAGCGCATCTTCTTCGTTCCAATCGTTGACTGGAACTGTACCGTTCCACCAAACGCCGCGATCCAATATATTCGGCGTTGATGAACTGTCCCAAGAGGAGGGCTGAAGGTAGGAATATTCTTGCAGATTCGACATACCGTCTCCATCTGGGTCACCAACTGCCCCGTCTACACCGTTGCTGGAAAGTGGGTCAAGTCCGTATTTCCATTCCCAACCGTCAGGTAGGCCATCGTTATCTGAATCTGGATCGTTTGGAGCAGTATTCATCAAGTACTCAAGACCGTATGTTAGACCGTCACCGTCTTGATCTGATGCCGCAAGTACATCCATAGAAACGTACGGAATGGCCGCGAATGTTGAAAGCAACATCATGGCCGTTAATGCAACAGATTTGAACGCATTTCGATGCTGAAGAATTTGCCATTGGAAGCGCGGCTCGGTGGGGGAAATTGACGTGCGCATTGCTTTCACTGTTGTTCGGCTTGTTTGATGCCTCATAAGGGAAATGGTGCGATGTTCATACAATATTCATGTTCCGAAGATTCCTTTGCGGGGTGAAAACGTAAAGAAAGCCTCGCAGTTGCCACTTTTAATCCTGCAAAAGTGAAGAAGAAACCCTTCAGAGTTATTTCGAGACTTTTTGCTGGTTCTCACCCAGTGACACGGGGTCGAAAAGCATCACAAATCGTCGAGTTCGTCCAAAAGTTCCAGGTCATCGTCTTCTTCAACAACCGGTTCTGGAATCGACTCTTCAGGGACAATATTGGCTTCAAATTCCTCATCAACCCAATTTAATTTGGATTCCGTATGAACACCTGACGATTGACCTCGACGATACACTGCAAAGACCATCACGATGACAAGTCCTGCTCCAAGTACCAGCGTTTCTGACCCTGGATTGACAACTTCATTCATGAGACAACCAATACCGTTGCAGTTGGTTTGGTAGGTGAACGGTACAATTTGGGTGTATTCTGCATCGTAGGGAACTTCTTCATCCATTGGAGTGACCGTGAGTGTGAACTTGACTTGTTCCCCATCTTTGAGGTTGTCTGGAGGTGTCATCGAAACTGAGAAGTCTTTGTCCGAGTAAGCGGGCAAGGTAAGCAACAGGAAACTGCCTCCAGCTTGATCTGAGGATGCACGAATGACCCCCGTCCAGCCGTTTGGTTCGTCCAGTGTAATCACGACATCAAGAGGAATGTTGTTGTCGTTCGAAATCTTGTAGTTGAGATTTCTTTGCTGATTGGATTCAAACTGAATAATTTCACTGCTGGAGTCGGTAATGGTGATTCTTCCCGCTACGACTTCTTCTCGGACTTCAACGGTCACAGGCAGGTCGAAATATCGCGCTTCTTCTGAATCGACCCCTTCTTCAATGACACGGACAAAGACGGTGTGAAGGCCTGCCTCAACGTTCTTACCAAGCGTCATGTCGAGTTTGAGGTCAACGTATTCATCCTGTTCAAGATAGACAACAACCATGTTTGATTCAGTGCCGTTGGAAATTTCATAATCCCATGTACCGTACATTGGACTTCCATCTGGCTCTTCAGTATTACGTTCAAGGTCACTTGGGTTAATGATTCGCCATGTTGTTTGGCCCAGCCCTTCAGTTGAATCGGTAATACGCAAGTTGTAGTAAACCGAACTATCAGGTGCAACTGGACCCACTGTCCCAAGGGTACCGCCATCGGAATCGGCTATGACTTCAACAAGAATACCAAACGTTCTGTGAACGGTAAAGGCCACATCTGTGGTGAGGGAAGTATCGCTCGAACTCGAGACAGAGAAACGAACCAACCCAATATCTTGGGCATCACGCTCGCTTGGAGGGAATACATCCATTCGAACGGTGAGGATTTGGTTGGAGCCAATATCGGGTGTCAATGAGTAAATTCCTTCTTCAGAGAGTTCCATGCCTGTATCGTTGTCGTAGAACTTGTATTGCCAGGCATCAGGCAGATCAGTCACTCGAAGGCGGAAAGCATCCGTGATGAATCCGGCATTGAACACATCGACGAAGAACTCGCCTTTGGTATCGCCAGCATCAACATAGTGAGAAAGTGTTTCGTCATAGGCTTCTGGACGGGTGGAATCAGCAATCTGAATTTGGTGCTCAAAGTCTTCAAAGACTGAAATTCGCGGTGGTGCAAGTACTTCAGACTCCTCAAGTGAGAGCGTGATGGTTTTGATTGAAACTTGGTCGTTTTGGGCATTCTCAGTATCTGCGTATGCCCGAGCCTCAATTTCAATGCTGCTCGGAGCCGATGTCAAGTCACCGTCGACCACGTCAAACGAAAGAATCGGTCGAGCAAACGAACCGCCACCGTTCAGTGTGTAGCCACCCGACTGGTCCCACACAGGGTCCGACCATGAGCTCGGGAACGGTGAGCCAACCAAATCAAAGATGACGTTCATGGAAGAAGAAGTTGAGCCAGTATGTTCAATCAAGAACTCAATACTGGATGTTTGACCCGGTGCAATCAGCACCGTGTCGGGCTGTGAAGAAGGAAGAGAGAGATACATATCGTATTCGATGAAGGTGATTCCTGGATGCTCGAACACAAGCGTGTGACCTTGTAAATCGCTGATCTCGAGTTGCAAGGGATATTCTCCAGCGGTCGTACCTGAATCATAGGTAAACGTGTAGTTCCCAATGAGTCCTTCGTTATCGAGCTTCAAATCATCGTCCTCAAAGGACTTGTCAAAGACGGAGTTTGCTCCGTTTGGTGTGCTCAAAATCAAGTCGACACCTTGTATGTCATCGCGGCCAAAAGCATCACGGACATCCACGGTAAATTGCATGGTTCGAAATTCTGGGCGATGGTTCGGAGACCATTCAGTCACTTCAGGGTCGGTAAAACTTGCACCTGGGCGGTGGACTTTGACCGAAGAATCCGCCAGTGCATTCGCCTTGAGTTCAAGTTTTGAGAATCCATTGGTCTGTTCAACATCTCCAAAGGCGACATTGACTTCACAATTGTCTCCTCCAATACCGCCGCCACCGCTGCTTTCACAGGTCGCTTGCGCATCGATGTCAAGTTCAATCTGTTTTCCGTTCTCGACGGTAAAACCGTTTGATGAGATTTCAAAATCGATGACGCTCAATGTCCACGGGCAAGCACTGGTTCCGAATGTCCCGCCTGTACAAGGGTCTTCAATGGTCTCGGAGTACGAATCGATTTCACTGCCGCCAGCACCAAGCGAATAGGTAATGTCTGCTGTCGAGCCAGTTGTACCTCTGAATTGAATGTACAATGAAAGAGTCACAAGGTCCGTGCTTCCACGGCCATACACTTGCAAGTCAGAAATCATTTCAGGTGATTGGAAGGTGAGACCGCCGAGTGCACTCTCTTCTTGGTGTGAGCCGGATGGCTCTTCGGTGGTGATGGAACCATCTCCACCGCTTTCAGAAGTCATTTCATCAAGGTACAGGTCATAGGATTGACACGATGTGCAATCACCGCTTGATGCAGAAATAATAGGCTCCTCAGCCAGCGTTTTTTCCTCAATGGAAATCGAGTCCGTGGGTGCCGAGATTGGCAGTACTGAGCCAACCATGAGGACAACCAGAAGCATTGGTAAAAGTCGATTCACTGAAGTTGAATGTTGAGAGGACACCCTGTTCACCATCTCGGCCTGTCCCTCCGACTGTTAAACGGTTTTGCATTGGTTGTTCATGAAAACCCCCCTCTACGAGGGGGAACCGGAAAGTGAATCAAATGCAGGGGGTGGGATACGAACCCACGAACCCATACGGGACCGGATCTTAAGCCCGGCGCCTTTGACCACCTCAGCCACCCCTGCAGGTAGCCGTACCTGCAACAGGATTTGAAGAAAACCCTTCGCCACTTGGCTAAGGAGCAACGGACCAACCACCGTCCACTTCGATGATTTGCCCGGATAAGTAAGGCGAATCAAGTAGGAAATTGACGGTATTGGCGACGTCTTCAACCTCTCCGGCGCGTCCGAGCGGAATCTTCTCAACTACGGAGGCAAAGTGCTCAGCTTCCCATTCAGCTGCCATGATTGCTCCAGGAGCAACGCAGTTCACTCGGACTTCTGGCGCTAAATCACCTGCGAGATTCATCATGAGTTGACGAAGAGCCGCTTTGCTTGAGGTATAGTGAGAGAGTCCTTTCCAAGCACGCCCGAGTGATGTATCAATCATCCCGATGACACAACCGTTCGCGTTCTTGAGCGGCTCGATGAGTCGCTGAGTTAGAAGGAAAGGAACCTCCACATGGATTCGATTGTTGAGGCGTAGTTCTGCAAGAGAAACTTCTTCAAAGTCCATCGAATTATAGATTGAAGCATTGTGGACTAAGCCGTGCAATCCACCGTTGTTTTTCACGGATTCATGAGCCAGAACATGCTCGATAAGTTGGTTCAATTCACCGTCGCTGTCAAGGTCCGCTTTGACAATTTCTGCCGTTGCCGGTATGCCGGTTTCACGCTGATATTCATCAAGTAAGAGTTGAGCCTCTGCAAATGAACTCCGCACATGAAGAAAAACAAACCATCCTTCAGACAAAAGTTTCGTCGCAATAGCTGCTCCAATCCGCTTACCGCTGCCGGTTATGAGTGCAACCCGTTGTCCCATGAACTCGACCAACACATCAACCCTCATCAATGCTGTTAAACATGCATACAGTCAATACTTTGAACAAACAAAATCAAGATGTTTACAAATGCAGTCCAAAGTACACCTTTTTGAAAGGCAAAGCATCGGGTAAAACAAGGGGGAGCAGAGGTGTCCGGCAAACAACTTCCGATGGCGAGTAAAACGCCTCCTGCATTGCGCCCAAAACCAAAGCGAGAAAGGCTACCCTCTTGGTTCAAAACTACACTTCCATCTGGAGAACAGCAGGCTCTCTTTAACAAGACAAAGGCGGCAGTGAAAGACAACGCCCTTCACACCGTCTGTCAAGAAGCACGCTGCCCGAATATTCACGATTGTTGGGCAAGCGGCGATGCCACCTTCATGATTGCTGGCCAAGAATGTACCAGAGGATGTCGATTCTGTGCAGTTGGAACCATCAAAACTCCTCCTCCTCTTGAGGTCAATGAGCCGAAACAATTGGCTGATGCTGTGGATTCAATGAATTTACGCCATGTCGTGATCACGGTCGTCAACAGAGATGACCTGCCGGACAGTGGTGCAGAGCATTACAAATCGTGTATCGATGCAGTTCATGAGCGAAGCCCTGAAATCACGCTTGAGTTGCTGTGCTCGGATTTAGCAGGCGACCACGACGCACTCGAACTTCTTCTACGCGAGAGTCCGTTGTCCGTTTTCGCCCACAATGTCGAGTGCGTACCGCGGCTTGATACAACGGTGCGTGACCACCGTGCGTCCTTTTCTCAATCGTTGGAAATCCTCAGACAAGCAAAAGTGCTTCGACCGGACATCATTACGAAATCTTCACTGATGGTTGGGGTTGGAGAAACCGACCAAGAGATTACCGAAGCCTTGCACCTCTTGCGTGAAGCAAACGTTGACCTTATCACCATCGGCCAGTACCTTGCCCCCTCTGCAAAACACCTCACAGTAGACCGATTCCCTGAACCTGAGATGTACGATATGTGGGCGCTTCAAGCCATTGAAATGGGCTTTGCAGGGATTGCGAGTGGCCCTCTTGTTCGTTCCTCATTCAAAGCGGGATTACTGCTTCGTAAAACACTCGACTCAAACAATCAAGAAACAATGCCTGGTGCATATGTCTACGTCGCTCAACCCCATAGCGATTCACCGGCACCACTTAAGACAGAGATGGAGTGAGGTGGAACAATGACCGAGAGAGTGACTGCCACGACAAAGCCGTACACAATCGGGCGACCGCCGTTCCGACCGGGCGAGGACGCTGATTTCGGTGGCAAGTTCAGCGAACAACCCGGTGATTTGAATCGACCTGACCCCGCATCATGCACCGCACAAGACACCGTCCCTCACGCATCCGGTTTGATACGGGTACTCGATGACAACGGGGTTGCAAGCGGGGAATGGAATCCAATGCTGGATGCAGAGACGTTGATTCAAGGTCTTGAATACATGATGCGGTTGAGAATATTCGATGACCGAATGATGAAGATGCAGCGAACGGGTAAACTCTCCTTCTACATGCGCTCTTTTGGTGAAGAAGCAATCGCCATTGCTCAAACAATGGCACTCGAGACACAGGACTGGATTTTCCCATCTTACCGTCAACCAGGCGCTCAATTTGTTCGTGGACGTGACATGGTGAGTATGATTTGCCACTGCATTGGTAATACAGAAGACAACGTGAAAGGCCGTCAAATGCCCGTCCACTACACCTGGAAACCGGGACGATTCATTTCGATTTCCTCTCCTGTCGGGACCCAATTTTCCCAAGCGGTCGGAGTTGCAATGGCCAGCGCCTACAAGGGCGACGATGAAGTCTGCATTTCATGGCTCGGTGATGGGACATCTGCTCAAGGAGATTATCACTATGCTCTCAACTTCGCTTCCACCTTCAAACCACCAGTGATTCTCAATGTTGTCAACAACCAGTGGGCCATTTCCACCCACGCAAACTTAGCAACAGGTGGACGCACATTCGCTGAGCGTGGACTTGCTTACGACATTCCATCGATGCGAGTTGATGGCAACGATTTCCTCGCTCTTTACAGCGTGACCAAATGGGCTCGGCTACGAGCAGCTGCCGGACTCGGCGCAACGCACATCGAAGTCTACACCTATCGAGCAGGAGCCCACTCCTCATCGGACGACTCATCTGCTTACCGTCCGAAAGATGAATTCAAGCAATGGCCTGGTGGCGACCCCATTCTGCGTCTTAAGGAGCATCTCATCAAAGCTGAACTCTGGGACGAACAACGCCATGTTGAACTCGCAAAGAAAATCGATGAAGAGGTCATGACCTCCTACAAGGCTGCATGTGAATTCGGAGATTTGGCAAGTGGGCCCTATCCACCGGCCTCAACCATCTTTACTGAAGTCTATGAAACCGTGCCATGGCATGTTCAAGAACAACGAGAGGAACTCGGGAAGTGAGGTGCTGATATGGTAGAAATGAACATGATAAAAGCACTGAACTCCGCACTTGAAGTTCAACTGACCAAAGACAAGAACGTCGTGATCTTTGGCGAGGATGTCGGGTTTTTCGGCGGCGTATTCCGAGTCACGGATGGATTGCAAGAGAAATTCGGAGAACACAGAGTCTTCGACTCACCGCTCGCTGAAGGCGGCATCGCTGCGATTGCAATGGGTATGGGCCTCAACGGTTTGCGACCTGTTGCTGAAATTCAATTTGCGGACTACATCTTCCCGGCATACGACCAAATCGTCAATGAAATTGCCAAAGTTCGCCATCGCTCAGGTGGAGAATTTACTGCACCGCTCACGTTCCGCACACCTGCCGGTGGTGGAATTAAAGGTGGACATCACCATTCACAATCACCTGAAGCACAATTCACACATACACCCGGTCTCAAGGTTGTTTACTGCTCAAATCCATACAATGCGAAGGGGTTGCTTACCGCAGCCATTGAGTGCAACGACCCGGTCATTTTCTTTGAACCAAAGCGATGCTACCGAGGCCCGTTTTACGGCGACCCGCACAACGTCCCGACATGGGCTGGACACCCCGACAGCGATGTGCCTGAAGAACACTTCACCGTTCCACTTGAACAAGCGCGTATCGTTCGCGAAGGCAGCGCTTGCACCGTCATTGCATGGGGTACAATGGTTCACGTGAGTGAACAAGCCATCAAGGATTCTGGAATCGATTGCGAATTAATCGACTTGCAAACTTTGGTCCCTTGGGACAGAGATACGGTTGTCAATTCAATCAAGAAGACGGGTCGATGCGTCATCGTTCACGAAGCTCCAAAGACCAGCGGATTCGGTGCTGAAATGAGTGCATCGATTCAAGAACGCTGCTTCTACCATTTGGAGGCGCCAATTACTCGAGTGACCGGATGGGACACACCCTTCCCTCACACAACAGAATGGGATTACATCCCAAGTCCAGCGCGAATCGCTGAAGCAATAAAGAAAACACAGGAGGAATAAATATGGGAACATTTGCATTTAAAATGCCAGATATCGGAGAAGGCGTCGTCGAAGGCGAAGTCGTAGAATGGATGGTCGCTGTCGGAGACAGCGTCAAAGAAGACGACCCAATTCTTTCGGTAATGACCGATAAAGCAACTGTAGAAATCCCATCGCCTGTTGACGGTAAAGTCACCAAAGTGATCGGAGAAGCCGGCGATATTCTACCTGTAGGCGTCGTCTGCATCGAATTCGAAGTTGAAGGTGACGGAAACGCTTCATCCACCGATGCTGCACCAGAACCTGAGGCTGCTCCGGCTCCAGAGCCAAAAGCAGAACCAAAACCTGCTCCAACTCCTGAACCTGCTGCTGCCCCAACACCTGCCCCTGCACCATCACCTGCAGCGGCCGTTGCACGAGCGCCAGGAACCAAGGCATTGGCAAGTCCAGCAGTACGTCAGAGAGCGCGTCAAGCCAACATCGACCTCAACTTCGTTGCTGGGTCCGGACCTGCTGGCCGTATCAGTCATGCTGACCTCGATGCTCACATTGCAGGCGGGGCAAGTGGCGCAAGCAGTACACGTCCAATGGGCGCTTCTGCCCGAGTTGAAAAGAACGGAACCGAAGACATCAAAGTTATCGGATTGCGAAGAAAGATTGCTGAAGGCATGATTTCTTCGTACACAACCATTCCACACTTTTCATACTTCGAAGAAGTTGATGTCACTGCGCTTGAAGAACTGCGACAGCATCTCAACGCTACCCGGCCTGAAGGTGCACCGAAACTCACCTATCTGCCCTTCATCATGCAAGCACTTGTCAAAGCACTCGAGGAACGACCAGAGTGCAACGCTCTTTACGATGACGACTCAAACGTCGTCACTCGACATGAAGCCATCAACCTCGGTATTGCAACTCAAACCGACCGGGGCTTGTTTGTCCCTGTCGTCAAGCATGTCGAAGCCATGGACATATGGCAATCCGCTACGGAAATGACTCGAGTCACCAGCGCAACCCGTGATGGAAAAGCGACTGCAGATGACTTATCAGGTTCAACATTCACCATTACAAGTCTTGGACGGCTCGGTGGATTAGGAGCAACACCAATCATCAACAAGCCAGAAGTGGGTATCCTCGGCGTTCACAACGCTAAAGACCGTGCAGTCGTCAAGGACGGAAACATTGTCATTCGTAGAATCATGAACCTCTCGTCCTCTTGGGACCACCGAGTTGTTGATGGCCACGATGGTGCAAGCCTTGTCCAACTGGTCAAGTCGTACCTTGAACATCCAGCAACCATCTTCATGTGAGGCGCTTTTCATGCAAACGAAAAAATGTCAAGTTCTTGTTATCGGAGCCGGCCCTGGAGGCTATGTCGCAGCAATTCGCGCTGGGCAACTTGGGCTCTCAACCATCATTGTCGAAGGTGAGAAAGCGGGTGGCACATGCCTTATTCGAGGATGTATTCCCTCAAAGGCTCTCATTCACGCAGCTCACAAGTTCCACAGCCTATCCAAGCATGAATCCAATGACGGGCATATGGGAATCTCAATACCAGGCCCTGCTGAACTTAACATGGCCAACTTGGTTGGCTGGAAGGAAGGCATTGTCACCCGTTTGAACAAAGGTGTAGAACACCTTCTGAAGAACGCTGGTGCAGAACTCATCATTGGATGGGCTGAATTCCAAGACGCTAAAACCGTCAAGGTCGGTGAAGGAAAAGATGCAACAATCATACAAGCAGAACATGTGATTCTTGCGAATGGTTCGGTCCCGATCGAACTCCCGTTCATGCCGTACTCAGAAAACGTCATCTCTTCACGAGAAGCATTGTCGCTTGAAGAATTACCACAACATGTAGCCATCGTTGGAGGAGGATACATCGGCCTTGAACTAGGAATCACCTTCCGAATGCTCGGCTCTGAAGTGACCGTCGTTGAAGCAATGGACAGCGTTCTACCAATTTTTGACAAAGAACTTCGAAGACCGTTGGAAATTGCCATCAAGAAGCAAAAAATCAAGACGCACCTCGGTGTTTTTGCTAAAGGTGTTGAAACGACCAAAGACGGAAGATGTAAACTCAATTTCATCGACAAGAACGAGAAGGACGAGAAGAAAATGCAAAACGTCGTTGTCGACAAAGTTCTGGTCACTGTTGGACGCAAACCGAATTCAGCAGCACTTGCACCGACCGGTGTAGCACTCGATGAACGTGGTTTTGTCAAGGTCAACGACCGATGTGAAACCAACATGCGTGGAGTCTATGCCATTGGCGATGTCTGCGATTCTGGCGAAATGCTTGCACACGTAGCATCGTTCCAGGGTGAAATGGTAGCGGAAATTATTGCGGGCCACAAGCGTGCATACGACCCCGTTGCCGTTCCTGCAATTGTCTTTACCGAACCAGAGATTGTATCGGTCGGACTCTCACCAGAAGAAGCCAAGGCTGCAGGTCATCCAGTAATCACTGGAAAGTTTCCACTCGGTGCCAACGGCCGTGCTCTTACCCAAGAGGCTGAGAAAACTGCTGGATTTATCCGAGTCTGTGCTCGTGAAGATGATCACCGAATCCTTGGAATCCAGGGCGTTGGAACGCACATCAGTGAATTGGTTGGTGAATGGACCCTTGCACTTGAGATGGGGGCGTTACTCGAAGACATTGCTGGTACAATTCATGCTCACCCAACCATGACGGAAATGACCCATGAAGGTGTGCTTGCAACACTCGGTCATGCCATTCACTCAGCTTGAGTGAAAAGGTGCCTACGAGCAAGGAAAAGAAGCGTGAGACTAAGCAACGCACTCAGGGCCTTACCCGTAGGGCTTGAAACCCCCGAGTAAGTTCTTACTTATTCGAGACTGTATAAAGTTCAACCAACTGTAATCATGAACCGCAACTTAGGCAGTCATCAGGAGTATCAAGTGAACAAGCAATTGCTTCAAGACTCGAGATGTCTTCAGCACGCTCTGCAAGTCCACCAACTGTTTGGTCTTCAGACTTCTTGGCTTCAACAGTGAATTGAATTGCATCTGCTGCTGCCTTCGTTCGCAGATAGTACATTCCTGTTTTCAGTCCCTGCTTCCAGCCGTAAAAGTGCATGGAAGTGACCTTTGCCGGGTTTGCATCCACCATGTGAATGTTCAGTGATTGGCTTTGGTCGACGTACGCTCCACGGTCGGCTGACATGTCAAGGACGTGACGTTGCTTGATTTCCCAAGTGGTTTTGTACAAATCTTTGATTGAATCGGGGATTCCTGAAATGTTTTGAATCGAGCCCTTGTGACGAAGGATTTCGTCTTTCATTTCAATTCCCCAAAGACCGAGTTCAATGAGGTCACGAACCAAGTGCTTGTTGAGAACAATGAACTCACCTGAAAGTGTTCGTCGAACATAGAGGTTCGAAGTGAAGGCTTCGAAACATTCGTTATTACCCAAAATCTGAGAGGTTGAGGCAGTAGGCATTGGTGCAACAAGCAGAGAGTTGCGCATTCCATTATCAATAATTTCTTGCTTCAAAGAAGTCCAATCCCAACGGCCGCTGTGATCGTTCATTCCCCAAAGGTCGAATTGCAGTTCACCACGGCTTGCAGGTGAGCCTTCAAAGGTCGAGTAAGGACCTTCAGCAATCGCTGCATCTTTGGAAGCGGTACAAGCTGCAAAGTAAATGGTTTCAAAAATTTCTTTGTTGAGTTTTCGTGCTTCAGGACTTTCGAAAGGCAACTTGAGGAGAGCAAATGTATCTGCAAGACCCTGTACACCAAGACCGATTGGCCGATGGCGCATGTTCGAGTTTCGAGCTTCTTCGACAGGATAGAAGTTGACATCAATGACACGGTTCAAATTCCCAGTAGCGTGATACGTCACATCGTACAGAAGTTGGTGATTGAACGATTGGTTCTCAACATCGACGTACTTGTTAAGGGCGATCGACGCAAGATTACAAACTGCAACTTCATCCTTAGCAGTGTATTCCATAATTTCAGTGCAAAGGTTCGAGGAACGGATTGTTCCAAGGTTCTTTTGATTCGACTTTTCATTTGCAGCATCCTTGTACAACATGTAAGGCGTTCCAGTTTCAATTTGTGACTCAACGAGCTTATCCCAAACCACGCGAGCAGGGAGAGTTTCACGAGCCAATCCTTGGGCTTCATAGGATTCAAAGAGTTCTTTGAATTCTGCTCCATACGAATCTTGAAGGCCAGGGCATTCATTCGGGCAGAAGAACGACCAATCTGCATTTTGCTCAACACGTTCCATGAACAAGTCAGGAGTCCAAAGGGCATAGAACAAATCACGGGCACGGAGTTCTTCCTTGCCGTGGTTCTTTCTCAAATCGAGGAATGCAAGGATATCTGGGTGCCATGGTTCGAGGTAGATGGCGATTGAACCCTTTCGCTTGCCGCCGCCTTGGTCGACGTAGCGAGCAGTATCGTTAAACACACGAAGCATAGGAACAATACCATTGCTCTGTCCATTGGTTCCTTTGATGTACGAACCCTTGGAGCGGATGTGATGAATCGAAAGTCCGATTCCACCGGCTGACTTTGAGATAAGAGCACATTGTTTGAGCGTGTCATAAATTCCGTCAAGCGAATCGTCCTGCATGGTGAGCAAGAAACAGGAAGACATCTGAGGTGTAGGAGTTCCAGAATTGAACAGCGTAGGGGTAGCGTGAGTAAAATATCCTTGGCTCATTAAATCGTATGTCTCCAAAGCTTTGCTGATGTTGTGATGATGAATACCAACTGCAACTCTCAAGAGCATGTGTTGCGGTCGTTCAGCAATTTCTCCGTTCAATCTCAAAAGGTACGAACGTTCCAAAGTTTTGAAACCGAAGTAATCGTAGTTGTGGTCACGTTTGTAATCAATATGGTTGTTGAGAATCTCAGCGTTTTCCATAATGATGGCAAAGACTTCCTCTGAGATGAGAGGTGCGTGCTTACCGGATTCAGGGTCAATGTATTCGCGCAGATCGGTAATGACATCGGTAAAGGTCGATTTGGTTGAACGATGGAGGTCGTCAACACAGATGCGAGCTGCGAGGCGGCTGTAATCAGGATGTTGAGAAGCAAGGGAGGCAGCAGTCTCAGCAGCGAGTTGGTCGAGTTCACGTGTGGTGACTCCGTCGTATAGTCCTTCAATTGTCAACTTTGTAACGTGTCCTGGGTCAATCCAATTTGGATCAAGACCATAGGTTAATGTCTTCAATTTATCATGTATGGCATCGAACCGTACATCTTCTCGTTCTCCTTTTCTGTTTACGACTTGCATTGTCATTTTTCTTCCTCCATGTGTTCATCGTGAATTCGCAGTAAGTTCCTATAATTGAATACGGTTCAAAAGTCTTCGTCTACAGAGAACCGCTGTTGGACGCTTCCGAGGTTCCCGCCGTCTTTGACACCGGCTTTCTGATATTCGCCAACTCTCTTTTCAAAGAAATTGGTTTTACCTTGCATCGAAATCATTTCCATCCAAGGGAACGGATTGGTCGCGTTGTACAACTTACTGGCCCCAAGAGAGACCATCAAGCGGTCTGCAACGAAACGAATGTATTCTTGCATAAGTTCTGCATTCATTCCAATCAAGGAGACTGGAAGAGCGGATGTCACGAATTCAATCTCGATATCGACTGCTTCTGAAATGATTCGGTGAATCATGTTTTCACCAGCACCACGGTTCAGTTTATTGTGAAGCAGGCAAGCAAAGTCACAATGAAGGCCTTCGTCTCTTGAAATGAGTTCATTCGAGAAGGTGAGGCCGGGCATGAGGCCACGCTTCTTGAGCCAGAAAATAGCACAAAAAGAACCTGAAAAGAAAATACCTTCGACAGCAGCAAAGGCGACCAAGCGTTGAGCGAAGGAGCCCTTCTTACGTGAGAGCCAGCGCAATGCCCAGTTTCCTTTCTTCTTCACAGATGGAACAGTTTCCAATGCGTTAAACAAGTGGTCTTTTTCATTCGCATCTGTAATGTAGGTATCAATAAGCAGTGAATAGGTTTCAGCATGGATGTTTTCCATCATGATTTGAAAGCCGTAGAAACAACGAGCTTCAGCCCATTGGACTTCGTCTGCAAAGTTCGTAACCAAGTTCTCGTTAACAATCCCGTCACTGGCAGCAAAGAAGGCGAGAACATGCTTGAGGAAATGTCGTTCATTATCGCTTAGAACTTTCCAGTCTTTGGCGTCTTCAGCCAAATCGATTTCTTCAGCGGTCCAAAACGATGCTGCATGCAATTTGTACATTTCCCAAATTTCTGCCTGTTGAATTGGGAACAATACGAAACGGTCAAGATTTTCTTGGAGCATTGGCTCAATATGTTCTTGTGAAAGATCCAATTCAAATCCATCGCTCTGGCTCGATTTATTACCGTGTTCTATGACCATGACTCATCCCCCTCGTTTCTTTCACGCGCTGGAATTTATTTGCCCTCCGAGGAAGTGTATAATGTTCTCCCCCAAATCGCGATGCGAGATATGGTTTTCAAGAGGTTTTACCCGTTGCTAAAAAGTGGCTCAGTTGTCTGTTATTCCTGTGTTTTATCCATAGACTATAAAGGCCGGTTTTTGAATGTAAAATCTACACTACCTCAAGGTGTGTTTCCACTCCAACTCGGCAGAAATTTTGAGTCCAAGAGAGAAACTCAGTTCTTTGGTTGAGATGAGCGATGTTGCGTAACCCAAGATGCGTAGAGTTCAGAAGACTCTGCTGACAAACAAACCACTTGCGGGACGTCGTAAGGATGGTGGAGATTCAAAGCCTCCAAGAGGGTTTTCTTTGAAAGAGGTGATAATTTGAGTTCCAGTTTCCACTCTTTGGAAGAGGTTATTCGCCCATCCCAGTTGTAGATCGATTGAATGGAAGAATATTCGACGCAAGCAGCACCAGACTCTATGAGAAGTTGAGCAAAAGAGCCTACACGATAGTCTTCCCAATCTCCTGGGAGAGTTGTAAGAACGATTAACAGTTCATCGGACATAAACAGGGATGAGGGCTTAAAGTCCTCAATACTTGTTATGTTCATTCAACTTTACTGACGCTGACAGCGTTCGGTCCTTTCGGACCTTCGCCGACTTCGAAGTTGACGGTATCTCCGTCCTGAATTTCTCCTTCAACTTCGGAGATGTGTACGAAAAGGTCGTCTCCGCCCTCTCGTTCAATGAATCCGTATCCTTTTGTTTGGTTAAACCACTTTACTGTACCTTGTGCCACGACTCGTGCTTCAACAAGTGGTATATTATGTTGAGTGCTGAAGTCCCACTCAAATCTATGTTTCACAGAGAGTGTGGTTTGGCCGGTAACGGTTTGAAATGCGATGAATTGATAATTCAACAACTGCAGCCCCGCCTGTGACTCGGCACGATAGCAGGTTGGGAATCGTTGAGTTCAAACCACATTTTGAAAAGACGTGCAAGGCATTGTTTCCAAATGATGATGGTTCCTGGAAGCTTCACGATGTCATTTCGAGTGAAGGCATCTATTGGCTCGAAGTAACGTGCACTTCATTCTACCGTCCCGACCAACCCGTTCGTATTGCGACCAGTGGGTTTTCACAACACGATGTCATTGCCTGCTGTCAAAAAGAAAACGGTGCATGGGGGGTACTGTTCCACGGAAACGGATGGGAGGAAGTACCCTCAATTGCCAATATGCTCAACCCAAAATTACCTTTCGATCCCAACCTCATCTCCACAGCGCACAGAAGAAGAAGCAAGACCTATACTGCGCGTGAAATATGCGAGTATTATGGTTCCACACAAGAAGAGGTTCGTGAAGAGTTTGGAGAGCCAAACCAAATTTGGAACGATTCAGGGAAATTGTGTTGGACCTACTTCGCACTCTGCAAGAGCCCGGGTCAAAAGATTGCATCGCACAGTATTTTTTGCTTCGATTCACATGGCACTGGTAGTGGATTTGACTACGATTACGTCATGATGCCTTCAAAATGGGACATATTTTGGCATGATTATCCTCACAAGTGAAGAAATACTTGAAAGAATCGAACCGCAGATGATACGAGAAGAAATGTACGATTCGCTTGTGACCAAGTGGCAAAAGATGAACATCGTATAATAACGGAGCAAGTTTCAATTAATCCGGCATCAAATACGGCACATGGCCGTTGAACCACTGTTGCCGCTAAGTCATGTTGCCGATGCCGTTGGAGGGTTTATGGATGCCGAAGAAAACAGTTGGTGAGTTCGGCCACTAAAAGCACTCATCTACATCGGTGTATTTTCTATTATTCCGCTTTACTTTTACTTCGCTTGATCGGAAAAGATTGAGCCAACAATTAGAGCTCATCTTCCTTGGCAAGACCGGACTTGAATTGGACGATTTGAGAAACCCATAGAATGAGCACAAGGCTCCCAAGAGCCAGATTATACGATACGAGTTCACTCCCAAGCCATAATCCAAGATAGAAAATGGAAATCGCACCTGCCAACCCAGATTGCAGGAATGGAGCGAACTTCAATCGCGGGTCGATAAAACCGTAGACGTAGTATCCTCTCCAACAATAGGCAAATGGATATGCAAAAGCGGCATAGATTAACCCGAGGAACAATCCAAACAGAGCGAATTCGGGTTGCAAATAAGGCTGTGCCAGTATGATTTCGATGATGAGAAAGACTGCAGCAAAATTATGCATAATCTGGTTGTGAAAGAGAAATTGATGATCATGGTTCCTGCGTTGACGAACTTCACCTGGCAGGATGACGAAACGTACAATGGTCGAAGTGAGAAAGGCCGCACCTAAGGCCGTTGAAAACACGGCAACTTGGAATATTTCCAGCCATTGCGGCACATTCTTCCCAACCATAACCAGGTATGTGCCGGCAGAAGCAAGAACAAAGTAAGTGAAATTCGACAGAAGCGTCCAACTGCTGAATGTTACGAACTTTTCGGATTTCACTGGATGAGTCATCCGTTCACTGCGTGACTGGTGGTCGATAACAATCATCTTTCCCGTCTCCATTCGGTACATGTAAACAATTGCACTTGCGCCAATCAACAAACAAAACAACCTCCAAAGAAGAACCAGAATCAGTGGGAAAGTCGATGAATGAAAGGAAGGGAAAGATTCAATCAGTAAATCGTTCATATCCCATCGAAACAACAGGAAAACGCTGAGCGAAGCAATCACGAAAAGAGTGGCCAAACTTTGAGGTGTTGAGTCTTTCTCGCCGTAGCCAAGAAGGTCAACCATAAACTCTCCCGCATGTCGGTCATTTGAAAACTCTTTCACATTGTGCACCCCTGCCCTATCCCCCTGTTTGATGGATAAGTTGCTTGCAATCGCCTCATAGAAACGACTCCGTTCCGAACAGATGGCATTCAACCCCGCTCATCGTGTATTGAGGCATTTGGCTAAATTTTGTCTCAGGAAAGCCAAAGTTATTATTCAAGGGTTCAGAGCATTCGATATGAACCGCCGAACCGCTCAGAACCAACGTAAAGTTCGTATGCCATCGATCATTCGCCGTCGTCCAAAGAAAGTAGTTCCCGAGAAAGCAGTGGTAGAGACGTCTGAGGCATCGTGCCAAACCACTGGCTGCGGCTGTGGAAACTGAATTGGAAACACACGTTGGTTTTAACGAAGTTTCTCGACAAAGAATGCGCGTGCACGCACCATGGAATCTGCACGCGCTGCAGGATTTCCCTCAACGTGAGCCCCCCTGTTTCGTAAAATGCGAATCACCCATCGCCGTTGCCAGCGTTGATTCAAAGGCCATCGAATACCGAGGAATAAATTTCCAGACATGTGCCCGTTCTTATCAATTCGTGCAGTTCGTTTGTTCAGATGAACCGCTTTTGGCAGTAAGGCATATTCCAGCTCACTGTCAAAGGAATGATGTGCCCCGGAATACGTATGCAAGTGTGCATTCGGCAGTTGCGGCATCAAACTCTCGACGAAGTGCAATGGGGTCCAATCATCAGCATCTCCGTGAAGAATAAGCATTGGCGAATCCGTCCATTTTTGGATTTCCGGACGGAGATGGGCTGCTGGATAAAAGGGTAAATGAGCATCAAATGGTGTTCCTAAAACATCACAGAGAGGTAACCAGGACGAATAGAGTGCTACGGTACCTCCAAGACTCCAACCGGTAATTCCAACCTTTCCAATTCGAGAATCTTGTTCAAGCACTGAGCGGGTGCGAAAAGCGTCAACGAGCATCATTGCATGCGTGACGGTAAGTTGGTCGTCAACTGTAGAATCAACTGAGCGTGAAGTGAAGGAATGAATTTTGCAAACGGCGAGACCTTCAGCGAGCCAACCATTGATGTGGTCCTGGTGATGAGAAGCCCAACCCATGCTTCCATGAAGAGCAATCACGCACCCGAACGGACCTTCTCCTTTGGGAAGAAATAATTCCGCATCTACCGTGGTCTCCGAAGTATTTTCCAAGCCGGTGAGTATGTGATGAATTTCAAAAGGAGAGCGGGAAAGTACACGGAATCGCTCGCCCATGGTTTTGGGAAAGCATGTGACACTTCAAATGTGCTTTTGTAAATCAAATGTATAAGCTTGTGAGGAACAACCACAAGGGCTACTCCAAAAAATACCCTTGTGAAGATGCGGATCGTGTACAAGGGTGTTTAGCAAAACCCTCGTGAACAGAAGTAAATCACTTTGGTTGGCCCGCTTTGCTTGTTGTAGGAACAGCGTTGATTATCTTTGCAGCAACAAGATGGGCGAAGAAATAGGGTCTATCCGAATACCCATTGAAACGGATTTACAATTTCAAAGGGCTTTCAATCTGTCCTTCGACAGGCTAATCTCAAAAACCGATCTACACAAGGGGCCCCCTCGTAGCCGTATACGTGTACAACCGTACCGTTGAAGGCATATACGCATTGAAGGGGACCCCTTGTATTCAACCCAACTAAGTTCGGACGACATGCATGGGTTTCGCCTCATAACTTGTTCTAAGCATACATAGAAAATACTTAACTAGAAAGGGAACGGAAACCGTTTGTGGATGAAGAGGCTTTTGAGGAAGAAGTTACTCTAAAAGGGCGTATTTTCGCTCTAGCGATGCGTCTATTAGCTTTAGCACTCATTGTTTCATCACTAATGATTTCTACTGATGGACTATTTGTGGTAATACTGTTGTTTGTCATTGTAGTGCCGTTTGAAAAGTTATTTCCCAGGCACAAAGGACAAAAGGTCAGACGTCCAAAACTCGGAACCGATATCGGTTACGCCCTTGCATCGCCAATTCTAGGAATTCTCACTCTAGTTGTTGGTTTTTTCATAGCTGTAATTAGTCTTGCTTGGATTCCAGGATTATTGGTTGCCCCATATGTTGCAAAAATACCGACAGAATGGATGCCAATCGTCGGATTTCTATTGTTCGATTTCTTAGTCTATTGGACTCATCGATTTTATCATGAAATTGAGATCTTATGGAAGTTTCATGCCATTCATCACTCTACAGAACATTTGGATTGGGCAAGTGGCTTTAGAGCCCACCCGTTAGATAGTACAATTTTAGCACCAGCATTCGTGTTTTTGATAGTTGCAGGATTTAGTCCAGAACTAACTGGAGCCTTCGCAGTTGCTCAATTATTAACTGGATTTTTTTTGCATGCAAATGTAAGTTGGAGATTAAAATGGTTACATAAATTCATCATCACGCCGGAATTTCACCACTGGCATCACACCAATGAGCGCGATGCAATTTGGACCAATTATTCGACATTCTTACCAATATGGGATATCATATTTGGAACCTATTTCATGCCAAAAAATCGACGCCCACGAGTCTATGGAGTCAGCGAGAAGATTCCAGATGGAATAATGTTGCAACTGAAACATCCTCTCAAGGGAATGCCAAAACCATGGTGGTTTCTTTTCCATCCATTCAAATCGATGAAGCTAATATTTTCAACTGCTAAGAAAATTATCAAAAGCATGTTCAAATCAGCATTTAGGAAACGTGGAACTAAACCCTGGGACCTCTACAAATCAAACAGTAACGACTCAAAACTAGAATTGGTGATTGATGATAAATAAAACCACAAGCATTTGCAGCCTCGTAAAAGAGTTTGAACTCCGTAAGGTTAGAGCGGCATAGGATCGGTTCACAAAAGTGGATAAGTTGTTTGCTTATGCTCACGAGGGGTTATGCTAAACACCCTTGTACACAATCAGCCCGTTAACAAGGGCTTGCATTGGGCCATGTTTGTCCCTACCGTTGTGTTCACGGGCGCATACATGGGGTCCCCT
>Ga0206124_10000064_pt1 | contig 77784 bp, 84 predicted proteins | sample Helgoland_Spring_3_FD_148671 | JGI IMG/M metagenome (GOLD analysis project Ga0206124, IMG submission 148671) | Pelagic subsurface seawater microbial communities from Kabeltonne, Helgoland, North Sea - Helgoland_Spring_Bloom_20160321_2 | ecosystem: Environmental > Aquatic > Marine > Epipelagic ... | reverse complement strand
TTTTTCAAAAAAAATAGATCGATTAATAAATAAGCATTTGGCTCCTCTAGAAGCGCAATTGGGTATCCAAAAAAGGCCTGTTTTTAATGATTATCAAGCCCATCATCAGTCAAAAAATAGAGAAATCTCACAAGTACACCACCTTATGGGATTGCCTACTTACAGCCTACATGATCCCAAACGCATTCCTTTTTATTTATTAACGAATATTCTAGGTGGGCCCGCTATGAACTCAAGATTAAACTTGAGCCTTCGAGAAAAACACGGATTTGTTTACGGAGTGGAGGCCCAATTCTTATCTTACACGGATATTGGACTTTTCAGTATTGGTTTTGCGACGGTCCCCGCCAATTTCAAACGGAGTAAAGCGCTGGTTCTAAAAGAAATAAAGAAACTTAGAAATCAAACACTTAGTGAAGGGCAACTTCGTGCTGCCAAAGGGCAACTTAAAGGGCAGATGGCTATGTCTGAAGAAAATAATAATGCCATGATGTTGATGATGGCAAAAAGCCTTTTGGACCTAAATAAAATCCCATCTCTGGATGAAGTTTTTAAAAAAATTAACCTCATCACTGCCCTCGAACTTAGAGAAATCGCCGAGGAGGCATTACAGGTTGACCAAATGAGTTCATTGACTTTTATGCCTCATTAATTAATCTATTAGATTTAAATTATGGATTTCCTTCCGATAAAAATCAAGCAATATGTAGAGGCCAATAGTTCAACTGAAGACCCCTTGTTAAAAGAAATTACCAGAGATACCCATCTTCACGTTTTAACCCCATTTTCAAGGAAGACTCCTCTCCTTTATAAGCCATATGCTGCGACCTCAACAAATTCTTGAAATTGGAACCTTCACAGGCTATGCGACCCTCTGCTTGGCTGAAGGATTGGCCTTAGATGGCACCATCACTACTATTGATATCAATGAAGAAATCGCTTCGAAAACAAAAGCTCACTTTTCGAAATCACAGTTCAACCATCAAATTATCACTAAAACTGGTGATGCACTTAAAATTATTCCCAAACTTGAAGCCTACTGGGATCTCGTATTCATTGATGCCGATAAAGAGAATTATTTGACCTATTATGAAATGGTGCTCCCTAAATTAAAGCCCAGAGGTTTTATTATTGTCGATAATGTATTGTGGGACGGAAAAGTTATTGATGAAAATGAAATAGATAAAAAAACAAAGTCATTGAAATTATTTAACAATTTTGTTCATCAAGATGCTAGGGTTGACAATCTATTGCTTCCCATTCGTGATGGTTTAATGATCCTGAGAAAAAAATGAAAATTAATTTCTTCATAATATGCCTTCTGATTGTAATCACCCTGTTGGCCAATGGTACCCCTGTGGTTACCAAAGAAGTTGAATTTGGTAACATGAAACTTGTTTTGTCTAGAAATGTCATGGCTGAGATTCAAAAGCAAGTCAATTCCCTTACTAGCAGTCCTAAGTATTATCAAATGAAGGTGGACCGCATGCTGCTTTATTTTCCTATTATAGAACGCGTTTTCAAGGAAGAAGGGGTTCCTGAAGATTTTAAATACCTTGCTATTCAGGAAAGTGGCTTAGTCTCGGATGCGGTATCTTCTGCTGATGCCGTTGGTTTTTGGCAATTCAAAGATTTCACAGCGCGTGAAGTAGATTTACGGGTAGATAAACAGATAGACGAAAGAAAAAATATCGTCGCTTCATCTCGTGGAGCTGCAAGGTATCTGAAAAGACACAATTTCTTAGTAGATAATTGGATTTATGCCATGTCTGCCTATCAAGCAGGGATGGGAGGTGCTCGCAAATACATGAATAAATCAAATTATGGCGCTAGAAAATTAGAAATTAATTCTTCTACCCATTGGTATGTGAAGAAGTTCATCGCTCATAAAATCGCCTTTCAAGATCGGATCAATGACCAGCATTCTCAAAACTTATCTCTAATTGAATTCAAAAAAGGGGCGAATAAAAATCTAAGTTGGATAGCTCAGGAATTTGAACTTGATGTGGATTTGATCAAAACATACAATAAATGGATCCGTACTGGAGAAATTCCTGAAGACAAAACCTATGTCGTATTGATTCCTTATCAGCAAAAAGTAAAAAACAGAATGTTGTCCGAAGTCGCAGCAGAGATTGAACCTAAACCAGCTGTAGAAAGGACCAAGATTGAAGAAAAAATATATCCTTTTGAAATGGTGCCAGGCCTCTTAGATGTAAATTCAAAGAGCCTGAAATTTAATGGTTTAAAGGTTATTTTATCAGGTCATTCTAATAACCTTAATTCCCTTGCTGCAGAAGCAGGGATTTCAATCAAACTGCTTATCAAATACAATGATCTCAAGCCTCAAGATCCAATAAAAGCGAATACTATATACTATCTCGAGTCAAAAAAATCGAAATCCAAAATTGGTTTTCATGTCGTAGAAAAATCAGAAACTCTTTGGTCCATTTCTCAGAACTATGCTCTACGACTCAATAAATTAATGACAATGAATCGTTTAACTTCAAATGAAAAAATAGAAATTGATAGGGTTTTATGGCTCAATGCGAAAAGACCTAAAAATACACCCATTCAATACCATAAGAAAGAGCAAAAAAAAGAAATGAATGCTGCAACGATCGACATTGAGGAGCTACGAGAAAAGTCAGATAAAATCATTCAAACCTCTACAACATTGAAAAAAAAAATATCGCCAGTCAAAAATATTCATGCTGTCGTGGAAGGAGAATCGCTCTGGTCTATTGCTCAAAAATATGATGTGTCAGTAAAAGACCTACGAACCTTTAATGAAATCAATGAAAATGATGCCTTGAACATCGGCCAAGAATTATATATTTTCTCGACTCGAAAAGGACCACCTAAAGCGAGCAAATTCAATATTTATACAGTGCAAGCAGGAGAATCTTTTTATAGTATTGCGGTTAAACATAATATGACTGTCAAGGACTTAATGCAACTCAACAGGCGCACCAATGATGTAGTAATGATCGGAGACAAGCTCAAAGTTTACCCCAACTAATACTCAAAATCTAGTCCCAACTTATCCTTTAGTTTTTGAAGCAAGGGCTGCTCTTTTACCATAAAATCGTATTTATCCTTGCTGGTATAAAGTTTGTCTTTTTTAGGATCATCTTTGACCTCCTTATGAATAATCATCTGATCATTAGATAAAGTTTCCCTTAGAAAATTAACCAACTCAACTTCAATTCGATCCAATATTGCAAACTCTAAAGAGCTATTCAACACGATAAGAGCATCCCCATGCCTTTTTTAATTATTTGGCGTGTAAAAATGAGCCGCTCCATCTCACTTACCACTTTATTTTTTCGTAATTCGATAAAACCCTTCCAGGCCTCTTGAAGTTCTACTTCTGTAAATTCTTCATTTTTTAGTATTTTTTCCTTGTTCTTTTTGGGTGGGTGATCTTTCTTTTTCTTAAAAATCGAAGGGGTTTCTTTCTGTGTTGGGGATAGGCTGTCAGACTTTGGTTCTAAAAAAGGCGCAGCCGATTCCACTGTGTCGATTCCACTGTATTCACTGGATCAGTATTTTCATCTTCCTTGACCTCTTGACGCTCTCCGGGTGACTCAGTTTTATTTTTATTTAAAATCGAAGAGGTTTCTTTTTGACTGAAAGATGACGTATCAGGAGCTTCTTTTGATATCGATTGGTCTGTCTGCTTTTCTCTTTTTTCCTCAGCTATCTCTTTCGAATCAATTTTTTGATGAGGCATTAACCGATCATCTAAGTCAAGACTTTTTTTTTTACTACTTCCTCTGGTGCTGAAAGTTTGAAGGCTCGATCAAGTTGGGACAGCTTCATCAGGCAAAGTTCTATGTGAAGCCTTTGATTTTTACTCTGTTTATAACCCTGATCACACAGGTTAATCATATTTAATCCCGAAAGCAAAAATGAAGTGGATGACCGTTCAGCTTGATCTTTAAACTTATTTTTGACATTCTCCGAAACTTCTAACAAGACTAAGGTTGCTGGATTCTGACATACCAATACATTCCTAAAATGTTGGGCCAAACCGATTAGAAAATTGTGCGCATCAAACCCTTTTTTTAATATTTCATCAAACAGCACCAATGTTGCAGATAAATTTTGCTCGATAAAAAGATCTAACAGCTTAAAATAATAATCATGATCAAGAATATGTAGATGAGTGATTGTATTTTGATAAGTGATTTTTTTGTCTAAAGAAAAGGTGACAATCAAATCAAACATGGACAACGCATCTCGCAAAGCCCCATCTGACTTCTGTGCAATTAAATGCAAGGCATCATCATCATAACTAATCCCTTCTTTCTTCGCTATTTTTTTTAATTGGCCAACGATCTCTTCGATTTCAATGTTGTTAAAATCATAAATCTGACATCTTGACAAGATCGTCGAAATAACTTTGTGCTTTTCTGTGGTAGCCAATATGAAGATAGCATATGAGGGCGGTTCTTCGAGTGTTTTTAAAAAGGCATTGAAGGCCTGATTAGACAACATGTGCACCTCATCAATAATATAAACTTTGTATTTACCTTCCTGAGGGGGGTAGCGCACCTGATCAATTAAATTGCGAATATCTTCCACTGAATTATTAGATGCCGCATCTAATTCATAAATATTTAAATTGGCCGTATTTGCATCCCCATTTTGAGCCTCAAACCCATTGATCATTCGGGATAAAATTCGGGCACATGTAGTTTTTCCAACCCCTCGAGGACCACAAAACAATAGCGCTTGTGCCAATTGATTTTGCTCAATTGCATTCTTTAAAGTAGTGGTAATATGAACTTGACCTACTACCTCTTCAAACCCTAAGGGCCTGTATTTCCTTGCCGATACAACAAAACTCTCCATCTAGCTTGCTATATTATGAAAAATTGGTCGTATTTAAAGACGAATTAGATAATAATTTACGAATTTGTATTAGATATTTTAAAGCCCTTTTTTTGTAGCAACGAAATCTTAAAAAAAATGAGCTTAGTGGTATTCAGTGGTATTCAGCAAATAGGCATCGGAGTAATCGATGTGAAAAAATCGTGGAAATGGTACCGTAAATATTTTGGTATGGATATTCGTGTTTTTGAAGATGCAGCTGTCGCAAATTATATGCTGCCCTACACAGGGGGTGAACCTCGCGAGAGGTATGCTGCGTTGGCACTAAATCTTCAAGGCGGTGGTGGCTTTGAGATATGGCAGTATACCCAACGTACTCCTCAACCACCCAAACAAGAAATACAATTAGGAGATCTGGGTATTTTTTGTGTCAAAATACGTACTCGAAATATCCAAAAGACTTACCAATACTTTAAATCAGAAGGTTTGGATTTGATCGGTGAGTTAATGATTGATCCTAGAGGAATTTGGCATTTTTATCTCCGTGATCCAAACGGCAACATTTTTGATGTCATAGAGCAAGAGGCACCCTGGTTCAAAAATGAAAAAAAACATACAGGAGCGACTTATGGTGTGACCATTGGCTGTACAGATTTAACCAAGTCTATCTCTTTTTATCAAGATATTTTAGGCTACGACCAGATACTTTATGAAGGCGAGGATGTATATGACGATCTACAAGGACTGCCCCTAAAAGAAGGAAAATACAAACGCGCCATTCTCACACATTCTCAAGCAAGAGCAGGCGCCTTTTCAGAATTGTTTGGACCCAGTGAAATAGAACTATTTGAATCCCAACACGTGGAAAAAACCAAAATTTTCCAAGACCGATTTTGGGGCGATTTAGGATTCATACACTTGTGTTTTGATGTAAACGGCATGGATGCTTTAAGAAAGCAGTGCGAAGCCAAGGGATGTGCTTTTACGGTTGACAGCAGCGCCGCTCAAGAGGGGGCTTCTTTTGATATGGGTGAAGCAGCTGGATTCTTTTCTTACATTGAAGATCCCGATGGAGCCCTCATCGAATTTGTCGAAACCCACAAAGTACCCATTGTCAAAAAACTGGGATGGAACTTGAATTTAAAAGTGAGGACGGCTAGCAAGCCCTTACCTAAATGGATGCTTAAAGCCTTTGCTTTCAATCGTGTCAAAGATTAATCAAATCCATTGAGCACATTAAAAATAACTTTCATTCAAACCGGCGGGACTATTGACAAAGATTATCCGAAAACAAGAAACGGTTGGGCCTTTGAAATAGGTGATCCAGCCATCCTGCGCCTTTTGGAAAAACTGAATCCCTCGTTTGAATATGAAATCATCACGGCTTTCAGAAAAGACAGTTTAGAAATTGAACTAGCAGATAGAAATCAGTTAGCAGCATTGATCCAAAATCACGCATCCTCCATTTTTATTATCACCCATGGCACCGATACTTTAATTGAAACCGCCCAATTTCTAGAAAAAAAAGTAAACGAAAAACTGGTTATCCTTACCGGTGCCCTGCGGCCCGAAAGATTCACCAATAGTGATGCTGCTTTAAATATTGGAACGGCCATTGGAGTGGCAAACAGTCTTAAAAAAGGAATCTATATCGCCATGAATGGAATCGTTAAGTCCGTTGATTTAGCCAGAAGAGATGAAAAAACAGATCGCTTTTATTAAAAAAAGAACTTGACCTTAATTAAAAAGAATGATTCCAATTATTGCATCAGCATCCTAGGTTGCGGGTTTGGCTGGGTTTACCCTTGGCCAGGCAATTGGTCCAACAGGGACATCAGATCAAAGGGTCAACCACTTCCCCAAAAAAAATGGTAGTTATGAAGAGCATAGGGATCATCCCATACCTCATCAAACTGACTGAAGAGGAGCCTCAGTGGATTGACTTTTTAAAAACAGATGTACTAGTGATTACGATTCCTATAAAGGAAATAAAGCCTTTCGAATATTTGATTAAAACCCTTGCATCGACTGTAAAAATAATTTATACCAGTTCTACGGCCGTATACTTACCTAGCACGGAGCCTATCAATGAAAAAGATGCCTTAGATACACAGCATCCCCTTTTAGGCATTGAACAAGTCATTCGGAATTCTGAAAATCCAAGTACCATCATCAGACTTGCGGGTCTGTTTGACCAGCGCAGGCACCCAGGACGTTGGTTTGCCAATAAAGTCCTTACCCATCCAAACGGTCCCGTGAACCTCATTCACCTTGATGACTGCCTGGGTATTATTAAGAAAATCATCACCCATCAAGTGTGGACTGAAATTTTTAATGCCTGCGCTAATGAACACCCCTCGCGAAAAGATTTTTATTCGCGCGCCTCAAGAGCGCTAGGTAGCCCACCACCTCAAATAAATGAACAAGAAACTTCTATTAAAATTATTGACAATCGATGGGTTAAAAAGAAATTAAAGTTTTCATTCAATGTTTCCTTAAATAATTTTGAAAAATATATTTGAAGTGATCTGAGTTTAAATCAATGATTTTTTTTCTGTCTTTTCAGCCCCAAGGTTTTGATAAAAAAAGCGTTAAGCCATCCCACAGAGAGCCAATTAGGCAAAGTATAATTGAAGAATTGATGTTTTGTAATGATGTAATTGCTCTTTGGTGCCGCGCTTTCAAATATTTTTATGATCCGCTCAGACAAGACTTCAGGGGTCATCGCTTTCTTAAAGGTCTTCAAAACAAACTTATTCAGAAATGCATTCATGGCCTTTTCATAGGGCGTATCGCTAAACTCCTCTGTGGCTTTCAATATCGTCTTGTCAAAAATAGGGGTCTTTACAGGACCGGGACCCACTACAATAAGCTTGATTCCATAAATATTCAATTCGGTTCTAAGACTTTGAGACAATCCCTCCAAAGCAAATTTAGATCCGCAATAGGCACCAATAAAAGGCATGGCAATTTTACCATTAATAGAACTGATCATTACTATTCGACCAGGCGTGCCTTGCTTCTTGTTATTTGTTCCTAGAAGACCTGAAAACACCTGAGATACCTTTATCAGACCAATAACATTTACTTCGAATTGATATCTTAAATCATTCACAGAAAGGTGTAATAGCGGACCTGCAATGGCCAATCCAGCATTATTAAAAAGTCCTGTTAAAGTAGACCCGTTCAATCTCTTTTCTACTTCTAAAGCTGCCTTTTCAATAGCTGCATGATCTGTAATATCAAAATATAGCGGTATGAAAGTAGCTCCGAATTTATCAGAAAGTCGTTGACTATCTTCTGGCTTCCTGATACTTCCAAACACCAAATAGCCTTTGGAAAGAAAATCAACACAAAGCTGATATCCGATCCCAGTGGATACTCCCGTAATGACTACACTTCTAATCATAAGCTAAAAAAACAGATTTAATCTCATCGGTAATTCGTTTGGGCTTGAACGACTGCGCATCTACCAGACACCATTGCGTGTTGGCTTCGGCCATGAGGACTTCACTATCATCATAGATCCAAACCATGCGCTCCCACAATGCACCTTTGGTATTATCAAAAACCTCTGTTTTTATAAATGCTTTTTGATGAATCTTTAATGGCTTTTTATAAGTGATATTATGGTTTACCACCACCCACTTGTATTGATTTATAATTTCCTGAGTAGCGCGGATCTGCCAATGTTCTTTGGCAATATCTTGTACCCAACTGAGGTAGACTACATTGTTCACATGATTTAGTTCATCTATATCTGGTGATTTAACAACAATCATTTTTTGATGTGTCGATACTTTATCCATCAATAAACTACTAAATCTTTAACTTCCTTTTTGTACCAATTAAGTGTCTCAAAATTTCCAGGAAACCAAGCGCCTTTTCTTTTTGTCCATCCCATCCATTTACTTTTTACACCCCCAATGGGAAGCATTTTTACCCACATTTTCCAGCCTCTTGGAAAATAATTCTCATCCAATAGCCAAAGATAAGTATCTCCAGGCGTTGAACCTCCTTGCGTATAGGTAACCAATAACCCATATCCTTTTGGTACCTTGACGCTGCTTAGCAAGACACCTGGGTCATTTAATTTATAGGGTGCCACCAGCCAAAAAGAGTCATTATTAAAATACTTAATGGCCTGATTGACTACTTTTTTGTTTTGATCACCTAACAAAATGATACCCCCTTGATAAGCAATTCCCTCTAGGGTTTCGGTCGATACATTTACTTCAAGATCAGCCCAAATGACTTTTACCGAATCCTCTTTTTTGTTCCAAAAAAAGTGATGGAATCCATATTTTTTGCCACGAAATAAAACGCAAGCTATCATATGCTGGTTTATTCATGACCTCTGACATTTTTTCAGCCAACCAAAGGGCTTCTTGACTTCCTTTTGATTCAGGTAAACTTTCATCTAAAACAACGATCAATAACCCAATAGATAGCAGCAGCCCTACCAGGAAAATTAATGAAAATACAAGGCTCCTTTTCAATTAATATTTGAGGTTAAGGTAATTATTGTAATGAAAGCCATAAAGTTAGTTTGCGATCGTTAGGTGAATCAGTCAGAAGATAAGTCTCCTAAATCCCATATCCCTAATATTACTGTTCTTATTTTATAATAAATGAAAAAATACTAGAAATTAACCATACTTACCTTATTTGATGTTCAATAGATTTTCTCATAGGGATAATTTTTTTTTGATTCCTCTCCCATAAAATGAATTAAAATCATTCAGCCTATCACTTGAAAAACTTTCTAATATAAGCTTTGATGACCCTTTGAAATCATTTTTCATAGGAATACGACTAAGTCTATTAACCGCTATTACCATCTAACCGGATTCCAAAAAAAAATGGCTGTTTCGAGTTCCTTCAATCAGGTGTGAAATCACGGCCTACTTTTAGATTTTTTGAAGCGATTCCTTTTAAAATAATTTAGTTTGAATTAGTACTTATTTCATTACATTTATAAATTGAAAGATTATTTCTTTCAATATGGCAAACATTAAATATTTAATTGATTAATTACAAATGACAACAGACATCAATCTGAGCAGGACGGGTCGCAATAGCCTCATCCTTTTACGTATCCTGATAGGATGGCATTTTTTATATGAAGGCGTTTTAAAACTATATAATCCAGCATGGACCTCCAAAGCCTACCTGTCAAGCGCTGAACTATTGACTCCCCTATTTCAATGGCTCTCGGGTGATGGTATGATTCATTTAGTGGATAATCTTAATATTTTCAGCCTAATGGTAGTGGGTCTTTCCTTACTTTTGGGTTATTTTGAACGGATCGGTTCGGTTTTTGGGATTTGCTTGCTCCTTATGTATTATCTAGCACATCCGGCATTACCAGGTGCCTCTCAAGCGGGTACAGAAGGCTCATATTGGATCATTAATAAAAACCTCATTGAAGCCGCTGCCCTTTTTGTCCTCTATCAAATGCCGACAGGTACTTATTTTGGGCTTCAATCATTGAAAAAAAATAGTTTAAATCCCAAAACCAAATAGTCATGTCAGAAGATAAGTCAGAAGATAAAAGGAGTAATTGGTCGCGAAGGGGGGACCTACTGAAAGGAATTGCCGGTGTACCTATCGTAGGGAGTGTTTGGTGGGCCGGTGCTAGTAAAGGAGTTAATAATACACAAGCTAGAGATTCTATTTTAAAAACATTAAACATCAATGCCTCCCCGCCACCCCCCTCAGGTCCCATGGCTGGAGATCCCATTCGAATTGGAATCATTGGTTTTGGCATCAGAGGTCCCCAGTTATGCAGAGCACTGGGTTTTGGTCAGAAAAGTTGGCTCGAAAGTATGGCTGAAGCTGCCAAAAAGAATCCAAAAGACACCCGTTTGTCTTCCTTTTTAGAACAAGAGCACCTCAACGTTCACATCACTGCCGTCTGTGATCTTTTTGATGTGCGCGCACAAGATGCGATAGACTCTTTCAGTACAGACGTAGTGAAGGTTCAAAGATTCAGAACGCATCAAGAATTGGTCGAAAGTGATGTGGTTGATGCCGTTATCATTGCCACGCCGGATCATTGGCACGCACCTATCGCCATCGCGGCTTTACAAGCAGGAAAGCATGTCTATGTAGAGAAGCCAATGACCCATAATATCAAAGAGACTTACGCGCTCAAAGATGTTGTTGAAGCCTCAAACGTGGTCTTTCAAGTCGGTCACCAACACAGGCAAACACAAAGTTTCTTAACCGCCCAAGACGTTGTCAAAAAGAATATACTTGGCCATGTTTCGCTGATTCAAGCTAATACCAATCGCAATGATGACAATGGGGCCTGGCAATATCCCATCCACGAAAAAGCCAATCCCAATACCGTCGATTGGAAACAGTTTATTGGAAATGCCCCTATGATTCCTTTCAATGCTGAACATTTTTTTCGTTGGAGAAAATGGTGGGCTTATGGATCCGGCCTTTCCGGAGATCTTATGTCCCATGATTATGATCGTGTAAATTGTATCTTGAAAATGGGAATCCCTAGCTCTGTGGTCGCCTCAGGTGGCATTTATACCCATAAAGATGGTAGAAATGTTCCTGATGTTATGCAGGTAAATATGGAGTTTCCTGATTTCTCAACGGGTTCCAGTCAAGTGGCAGGAAAAGAAAAAGGTATGACTATGGTTTATAGTGCCACTTTAGGTAACCAATATGGTAGAACAACCGCTTTCATGGGTCATGATGCCACCATGGAAGTAGGAAACAGTTTGACCATTTATGCGGATGGTAAATCCACCAAGTTTAAGGAAAAAATAGTATCTGAAGAAATGGATCCCAATGTCCCTATATATCAATACGACCCCGCCTCAGGAAGTGTGGATGGAGTTACTTCTGCCACAGCTAAATATTTCGCTGATAAAGGACTCCTTTGGACTTATAGAGATGGTAAACGTGTGGATTCTACCCATTTGCACGTTCGAGAATGGGGCTCAGTTGTATTAGAAATGGTGGGACCCCAAGTTGTAACATTAAAGAAGGATTTGAAGAGGCCATGACCTCACATATGGGTGGTCTGTCCTACAAACTAGGTCGCCGAATAGATTGGAATCAAGCCAAGCAAGAAATCGTACAAGTTGAAGGATATGATTTAGATGAAGCCTTACTTGAGGATAAAGAGAAGATTGTTTGAGGAGTTCCCTATGGAGAATCAAACTATTCAAGCATACGGTCGAAAAAATCGACCGTAGCTTTATAGGCATCAATCCAGCTCTGATGTAATAAAAATCCGTGAACTTCATCAGGAAAAACCAATTGCTCATAGTAGACTTTTTCTTCTCGAAGGGCCTTTATTTTATCACTGATTCGCTAGAAGGCACATTTCGATCATCATCCCCATGGATAAGTAACACGGGAGAACGCCAGGTATCCATATGGGCAATTGGACTTGAGTCGTAGGCTAATTTGGCAAAATCAGGATGTTCCAAGGCCTCATAACTCGGCATAAAATTTTTGATGATTACATTCCAGTTCATAACGCCATGAATATCAACCCCCACAGCAAACATATCTGAGGTTCTTGCTAACCCCATAGCTGTAAGGTATCCACCATAAGAACCTCCCCATAAGCCTATTTTGGTCGCTTCTACATTGGGATGGTTTTGTAAAAAAATACCTGCTCCAAGGACATCATTAAATTCACTATTTCCTCCTGCCCCATAATTTAGCGCTTCTCAAAATTTCAAGCCATAACCCGTACCACTGCGGTAATTGACCGACAACACAATATATCCCTTGGAAGCCAAATATTGATTCATCGCATAAGCATAATGATAATAATCTCGATGATGAAAGCCCAATAGCATTTGGCGTCTTGATCCCCCATGAAAAAACAATAAAACTGGATTTTTCTGATCGGTTTTTAATCCTTTTGGCAAGAACAACTGCCCATGAATTTTCATTCCGTCTGCCGCTGAAAACACCACCGCCTCAGGTAATGTCAGATGAGAGCGAGGATAGTCTTCAGAAGAGAATATAGTCTGCGTTTTGCCTTGCTCTAAACGCTTCACAGCGGCGGGCTCAAGGCCAGAAGAACCCAAAGCAAAACTATTTCCTAATCCATCGATCACAGGTGACCATTCAATCCCCCTTCCCCTTCGTAATTTGCGTTATTTTTGAGCCTTTCCATTGTCCTATATGCTGACGATTGAGATCTCCTCGATTACTCGAAAATAAAAGGGAGGATCGATCCGGGAATTGACTCACATACTGTATTTCGAAATTACCAGGCGTTAACAACTTAGCTTTTCCTACTGTAGATGAGATGGCATATAGATGCAACCAGCCTTCTTTTTCCCATAGAAATATAAGTTCATTGTTAGCCAACCAAAATAACTGTTGCCCACTCGATAATCCATAAAATGCGCTCCCCTTACCTTCATCAGCTTGCCAAGGTTTTACTTTCTCCATTCTCAACATTGATGAGTCGGATTGAAAATGGCTGTGCCGCTAACTTAGAAATAAACATTAAGCGTAGATTATAGGGCCTTCGCAATACAGCGATCTGATTACTTTCGGGAGACCAAACTGGATCACTATCGATATCTACGATTGGATCTGGATACGTAATGCTCTGATCGTTGAAATCATAAATACCCAAAGGAATGATCCCCTCTATGACTTATAAAAGCCAATTTATTTTCATCAGGAGACAATCGAAGGAATCCGATTTGTCCCCGAGTGGTAAAGAGGCGTCGGGCTAATTTATCGGTAAAATCATATTCATATATTTGACCTTTATTAATAAAACACATGACCTCTCCCCTAAGTAAGGGCCAACTACCTTCCGCTAGCTTCTGAACTCTTTTATTACTAGATAAAAAAATGGCTTGATCAGTCCCTTGAACCTCTAAATAAGGATTGGGAAACTCCCCTTCCCTATTGGGCGCAATTCCCCCCACAAAAATAAGATCATATCCATAAAATAATAGCTGGCTGATCTCAATCCCGTCATCTACAGAATACTGAGTTTCCTTTACGGCCTTGTATGCCGGAGTCTGAGCCGAATAAACATTACGAATGCCCTTCTCATTGATAACCCATGCAATCTTGCCCATGTGGTCTGCTGCAGTGAGATGGGATGGGAATGAATAAGATAAAAAATCATCCAACCCCTTCTGAGCAAAAATTAAAAATTCGGAACAAATAAATAATACATTTAGCAACGCTTTCATTCTAACTTTCTTTGGTTCTATTTAAATTTAATTAAATAAGAATGTGTCCATCAAATCCCCAATATGCTCTTCCGCCCATCCAATAAAATAAGTTTCTTATCTAATCATTAATTCATCTTGCTTCAAATCATCATCCATTACGTATTGCATATTTTAGCTCCTGGACTGATTGCATGGTTTTTTTTTAGAGCACATTGGTCCAAAGTTTGGCTCATACTTTTACTTACCATGACTGTTGATTTAGATCATTTACTCATGTTTCCTAATGTATTTGTGAGCGATCGCTGCAGCGTAGGATTTCATCTACTTCACAGTTACTGGGCGATTTCAATCTATATTTTAGCCCTTTTCTGGCTCAAAACTAGAATCATCGCAGTGGGCTTAATTTTTCACATGATCACAGACTGGCTAGATTGTTTCTGGATGATGTATTGAATCGATGAGGAGCATGAGAATTCCTAAACTTCAAAATTATCTAATTAAATAAAATTGTATTTTTATGAAAAATAATTACAATTTTATAAAAAATAAGATAAATAAACCCCTTATTTTTATTATATTGTTAATAAATTTAATACTTATCCTTAGAGATAAAACTTGTCTATCTATGGCATTTACCGCGTTAGTTTTTAAAAACCATATACAGGCACTTAATCTTTGACATGTGATGATATATAAATCATCTCTGAACAGAGATAATCAGTATAGAGGCATCCGAAAATCTATAATAGAGTAGGATTAATTTTTATCAAAAGCTTTAATATGGACTATAAAAAACCAAAATTTAAAGAAAAATACGAAAATTTCATCGGTGGGAAATTCGTACCTCCCGTTGTACTTTTTATCAAAAGCTTTAATATGGACTATAAAAAACCAAAATTTAAAGAAAAATACGAAAATTTCATCGGTGGGAAATTCGTACCTCCCGTTGAGAATGAATATTTTGAAAATAATTCACCTATCGACAATACCCTGATTGCAAAATATCCAAGATCTCAAAAAGAAGATATAGATCATGCAGTGATCGCGGCCAATAAGGCCAAAGAAGCTTGGGGTAATACCTCAGCAGCCGAGCGTGCGGGCTTGCTTAATGAAGTGGCGGATATCATTGAAGCCAACTTAGAGGAATTCGCTTTAGTAGAAACCTGTGACAACGGAAAACCTATAAGAGAAACCTTAAACGCAGACATTCCTTTGAGTGTTGATCATTGGCGCTATTTCGCATCAGCCATAAGAGCTGAAGAAAGTACTATGTCCGAACTTGACCCCCCCTTGGTGTTATCGGACAAATTATCCCTTGGAATTTTCCATTGCTCATGTTGTCTTGGAAACTGCCTCCCGCATTGGCGACTGGCAACTGTGTCATCTTAAAATCAGCAGAACAAACGCCCTCTACAGCTACACTGCTCATGGAGAAAATAGCTGATGTCTTCCCTCCAGGTGTTGTGAATATCCTTCATGGTTTTGGGCCTGAGGCAGGCAAACCATTGGCTTCACATTCGGGTATTGACAAAGTCGCTTTCACGGGAGAAACTACCACGGGTCAATTGATAATGCAATATGCTTCTAAAAACCTGAATCCTGTAACCATGGAGTTAGGCGGAAAGTCCCCTAATATCTTCTTTAATTCTGTCATGGATGCTGATGATGCTTTTTTAGACAAAGCCATTGAAGGAGCCGTACTCTTCGCCTTTAATCAAGGAGAAGTATGTACTTGCCCTTCTCGATTATTAGTTCAAGAGGATATCTATGATGCCTTTATGGCAAGAGTTATCGAACGCACAGAAGCCATCATTCAAGACAATCCCTATGATGTCAACACCATGGTAGGTGCACAAGCCTCCAATGATCAATATGAAAAGATACTTTCCTATCTAGAGATAGGCAAAGAAGAAGGCGCTAAGGTCCTTTCGGGAGGTGCTGCTTCTCATTTAGATGGAGACTTGGCCAATGGGTTCTATATACAGCCTACCATTTTGGAAGGACACAACAAAATGCGTGTTTTTCAAGAGGAAATTTTTGGCCCAGTCGTGGCGGTAACCAAATTCAAAGATGAAGCAGAAGCCTTAGAAATTGCCAATGATACCCTTTATGGTTTAGGCGCTGGTGTTTGGTCTAGAGATGCGCACCAATTGTATCAAATTCCACGTGCGATCAAGGCAGGTCGGGTTTGGGTTAATTGTTATCATGCCTATCCGGCACATGCCCCATTTGGAGGTTATAAAAAATCAGGATTTGGAAGAGAGACTCATTTTTGATGATGATGAATCATTATCGTCAGACCAAGAACATGCTGATCTCTTATGACAAAAATAAATTAGGATTCTTTTAATTCTTAAACCTAGTATAAGCGAGGCATTTTCTAAGGAAACTGCCTCGCTTATTAAACTTAAAAATATGAATTATAAACGTGTGGCCATTACAGAAGCAGCCACTTCAATATTAGATCAACTCAAAGCCAAGTACGGAGACTTGATTTTTCATCAAAGCGGCGGATGTTGTGATGGGTCTTCACCTATGGTATTTGAAGAAGGAGAAATGTATTTGGATGAAAGTGATATCCTATTAGGTCAGTTAAATGGTATCAATTATTATATGAATCAAGATCAATTTGACTACTGGAAGCATACCCATCTTACCGTTGATGTGACTGAAGGAAGAGGCGCTAGCTTTTCTCTTGAGATCCCTATGGGTGTTCGTTTTATCATTCGTTCAAGATTATTGACACCAGAAGAAAATTCAGAATTAAATAATTGAATGTCTCCATATATTCTTCGTTTTATGAATCCCCCCTTTGACTGATTAAGAACTAGCCCACCTACCCCAGGACGCGTGCTAGGATGATGAGAAGATAAGTCTATTTGATGTGAAAGATACTCGTTATCGCAACCGTAATGAACTCAACCCCAATAGCGATAACAATAAAGCCTATGATTCTTGACAACGCATTGATCCCTGAGGCGCCCATTGCTTTAACAATCACAAAAGAGCTTCTGAGTATCAGGAAAACGAAAAGAGTTGAAATAACGATGGCCGCCAAGATGATCATGACATTGACTAATCCTGTATGCTCTTGATTAAACATAATCAGTAATGATATAGCACCTGGCCCGGCAATCATAGGAAGTGCCAAAGGTGTTAATGAAATATCTGGACGGGTATTAATGTCTTCTTGTACTGAATCTTTGCTCATACCTTTAGATTTGGCAAAGGCTCCTGTCAACAAAGAAAAACCCGAAAAAATAATGATCAATCCCCCTGCAATTTTTAATGAGTTTAAGGTAATTCCAAAAAATATTAAAATAAATTTACCTGCGAAAAAAGAGATCAATAATATAACCAAAACATTGAAAGAGGCCCAAAAGGCAATCTTATTTCTTTCTGATGTCGTATGCTCTTGCGTTAACCCCACAAAAATGGGCACGGTCCCCAAAGGATTCATTACCGAAATCAACGCACCACAGATGACTAAAAACAAATCCATTTTAATACCCAATTACTTTTCAAGCAAAGCTGCTAAAAACAAAGTACAAAGCTAGTCTTAAATAAAAATTAATATTCCTCAAATTTCTAACTTTCATAAAATAATCACTCGTACATAGTCCAGATTTAAAAGATTTCATCAACCTAACGTACATTCTGATGGTTTCCTAGCAGACCATCAAACTTTAAAGTTTGGACACTTATCTTATTGATATAAATAACAAATATGTTCTGATAACTCATAATGAAGTTATTACAATCAATCTGCGAAATTAAACTAAGATGAGAGATTTCCCTTTAAAGCGAAAATAATCATTTATGATTTTAACAATCTTAGGCTCCTCTATTCAATATTTTACAACTCTCTTTGATTTCAATAAAATATGATTCCCCGTCCATACCCATCTTTTCTTTATAGCTACAGAGTATGGAGTTGACCACTTCCTGAGCATTTGATTTCGCTATGATATTTAAGGTACAGCCACCAAAACCTCCTCCCATCATTCTTGACCCAATAATATGACCGCATTGTCTTGCTGCGTCCACCAAAAAATCTAATTCTTTACAACTTACCTCATAATCATGGGCCAAGCCCTTATGGGATTGATACATCAATGCCCCAAGCCTCAACCACTCTTCTATTTTCATTGATCACATAGTCACATCGCTTAAAAGCAACCGAATCCAAGGCTTTTCCGAAATTCGCAAGATGTTCTGGCGTTACATCTCTCAAAGTAGCAATGGCAGGATCCTGTTTTTTGAAAGTTGAAACTACCCTTTCGCACTCCTCCCTCCTTTTATTGTACTCTGTTGAGGTGAGCTCATGTTTGACTTTAGAATCGATCAGAACAAGATGATAATCATCTAATTGAATTTTTTGATATTGATACTGAAGCGTCCTGCAATCAAGTTTCAGTGCATGACCCTCCATACCAAACATACAGGCATACTGATCCATAATTCCACATTTGACACCTACAAAATGGTGCTCTGCAAGTTGCGCGATTTCGGCAATTTCTTGCTTGCTCAAACCCAATTGATAGGCCTCATTTATAGCCATACCAAAACCGCAAGCCAGCGCCGCAGAAGAAGACATCCCAGCACCTGTAGGGATGTCGGACTCGAACACCAAGTTGAACCCTTGCTTTACCTTAGCGCTACTTTTCATATAATGCATTACGCCCAAAAAATAGTTTTGCCAATTTTTAGCAGACGGTTTTAGGTCATCTTGATAATCAAAAATCAAATGATCTCCGACATCCTTAGCCTCTACCTTACATTGATTATCCTCTCTTAATTGAATTAAAAAATAGGCGACTTTATCGATAGCTGCAGGCAAGACAAATCCATAGTTATAATCAGTATGTTCACCAATAAGATTGATTCGTGCTGGCGCATTGACCCAGATGGGGTAGTACTTCGGTCTCCATTTTCCCATTCACTGAGCTCTTTTTCAAACCGCATAAGTCAATACTCTTTTTTTAACATTAACCGCTTTAGACCGTTGCAGGAATATGTGATCTAAAACGTAGGCATCTAGTCCCATATAAATTCGATTGATCTCAAGAACTCTTTTCTGATGATGATCAATGGAAAATAATATAAAACTGTTCAAATTGATCTTAATTTTCAATGCCTTATTGGGTAACTCCGGATCATAGCTTTGAGCCTGCAATGATTGAATAGTCATTATCCAAACAGAAAGCATAATTAAAAATGATCTAAAATTATGCCTGTTTTTGTTCATGCTATTGATGATTTTAGTCATGGAAATCAGTTACTTTGACTCTTCTATCACAGTTTTTTCATCGAAAAACTCTCATATTTAAGAAGACTTTCATGAGGTTTCAGAAAAAAAATTAAGTCACAACTTGGTCAAAATTATAACCCAATTATATCGTATTTTGATGAGATTACATCAATAATAATTAAAGAATATAGTTATCTAAGACTATCCTAAGTAGGTCAAAACGGATAAAAAATAATCTTAAGTTATTCAAGCATCGCAAAAGGTCCTTTCACTCAATAAGAAAACTCATATCCAAGAAATAAATCGATAGGTCTGGAACGTATTCTTAAGATTTAAGACTCTATTTGATTAATTTTGGCCTGTTCGAAGGTTATCTCTAAAATTAACATGCGCTTTATATGGTTCACTGACCCAATCGCATCCCTATCCTATCTTCCATAAAGTCAGTTTAAAATGTCTTGAAATGGAAATCATCCTATCCTATTGAATGATCTCTTTTAAATCAGCCCTATATTGTGAAGGAGTTTTACCCGTAAAAACCTTAAACTGCTTATTGAAATGAGAAAAATTACCAAATCCACTTTCATAGCAAACTTCAGTGATACTAATCTTTTTTTCTGCCAATAACTTAGATGCATGAACCAATCTATATTCATTTAGAAATTGAATAAAGGTTTTACTTGTTAATTTTTTAAAATAACGACAAAAAGAAGGCTCAGTCATGCTCACTAAATCCGCAATTTCTGTCAAAGTAATCAACTCCTGAAAATGCTCACGTACATGATTAAAAATCTTGTTAATGCGATCATTATTTTGCCCTTCTACCTCCAACGAAAAGCCCTCGGCATTCAACATCACATATTCATCAGACAAAGCCAAATCATTAAGTATTTCCAGTAATCCTGTAACTTGTTTAAAATGGTTTAACTCATAAAGCCTTTCTAACTTGGCTCCAACCACAAGTTTAGTCTTTCCTGTGAAGGCTAAACCCTTTCTGGACAATTCAAACATCCGTTTGATGGGTGCCATCTCTGGAACATCAAAAAAATCAGGTCCTAAAAAATCTGCCGGCCAATGGACTACGGTTTCACGACTGTGCCCACTCAGTCTATTGGTAAATCCCTGATGTGGGAGATTGGGGCCAATCAAAACAAGTTCTCCCTCTTGAAAATAAGATAAATGACTTCCAATATGACGCTTCCCACTGCCCCCATGTACATAAACCAACTCCAACTCTGGATGATAGTGCCAATAAGGTCGAGTATCTCGGGGCAAATAAGAAAATTTCCTTACTAAAATAGAACCCCCGTGTGGGGTACTGATCTTCTCAAAAGTAGGATACCCCCGTGTGGGGTACTGATCTTCTCAAAAGTAGGATTCGTAAAAATCATAAAATCTTCATTAGCCTATGATTATTTTTGTAATACAAAATTAACCCAAAAGTCATTTAAATTAACCTTAAATTAGAATTAAATTAATATAAATGACAAAATAGAACATATATAAGTAAATTTCGATGTGTCTGATGCTAAATAAACCTAGTAGTTTTGCTTTATCAATTTATCTAAAAACAGTTTCAAAATGAAAAACTTAAAAATTCGATTATCCATTATATGCTTATTGTTATCGATCAACTTTGTACGAGCTGATTACCTTATTGATTTAAGAATTATTTCTTCAAATAATTCTTCATTTATTATTCAATTATCAGATATTAAGTATGATGCGAAATGCTTATTGCTGGATCAACGAGGAGTGGTACTTTACCAAGAGGATATTGCTAGTGCCGAGCTATTTCAACGCTCCCTAAATCTAAGGGAATTACCTGACGGGGCTTACGAATTCCAAATAGAAGACGATTATAAAATCGAGACTACAAGTTTAACCAAAATCAATGGTAAAGTAAGTGCTGCTAACCAAATGAAAACAACCTCCTTCAAACCTCAAATAATGTTAAAGGATACCCAACTCAATATTAGTTTACTTGCCTTAAACAATGAAAAGTTAACAGTTTCAATTCTTGATGAAGATCGGAATATAATATCAGAAAATAAGTTATCAGGAAGTGTAAATCTAGTTCAAGCCTATGATCTCTCTCTGCTAAAGCCAGGTCATTACACCGTCCAACTGTACACGAATGGTAAAGCCTATGATAGGCTGTTTACATTAAACTAAATTCTTCTTTTTTACTAATGTCGAGAGGGTAGTTTTTAACTACCCTTTTTTTATGCCCTATTTTTAGTTAGTTTCATACTTTCATAGAGTTAAATCACTGAAATATGTCAATAATTATTTTTTTATCTTTGATCTACATGCCATTGATGGATTTCCTAGCAAAGCCTGAAATCAATCCTTATCTACAACCAACTCCTTTTCTAGTTGTTCTTGGCAATGTACAAGACGGGGGTTCTCCCCATATTGGCTGTACCAAATCGTGTTGTGCCCTACTTTGGGAAAACCCAGATCCTCAACGAAAAGTAACTTGTTTGGGCTTGGTTGATCCGGTCAATGAGCAAAGCTTTATTTTTGAAGCCACGCCAGACTTTCCGGAGCAGCTCAAAGCATTGCATATGTTTGCTCCTTTCCAAAAGGGCGATATTCCCAATGGAATATTTTTAACCCATGCCCATATAGGTCACTATTCAGGGTTAATGTACTTAGGCAAAGAAGCCTTCAACAGCCATCAGACAGAGGTATTTGTCATGCCCAAAATGCAGTTTTTTTTAGAAAAAAATGGTCCTTGGAATCAGTTGATTAATGAAGAAAATATTGAAATTCAACCCCTAAACAATCAAGTATATCATCCAATAAATTCTCTAATAAAGGTTAAACCCTTTTTGATCCCTCACCGGGATGAATATTCAGAAACGGTAGGTTATCAAATAGAGGGGCCAAATAAAACAGCGATATTCATACCCGATATCGACAAATGGCATGAATGGGAAGAAGATATCACTGAAAAAATAACGCTCATAGATTATGCCTTTATTGATGGCACTTTTTTAGATAGTGATGAAATTAATCATAGAGATATTTCAGAAATCCCTCATCCTTTCATCAGTGAAACTATGGATTTGTTTTCATCCATGCCTTTAAAAGAAAAAAATAAAATTTACTTCATTCACCTAAATCATACAAATGCAGGCTTAAATAATAATTCTGAACAAGCCAAAAAGATCAGAAATTTAGGATTCCATGTGGCTAATTACTTAGAGAAATTTCCATTATAAGTAGAATTAATATGATTTAAGAATATATTTTCGTAGGTCAGGGCCACTTTTGAGAATAATTAGGTTTTTTATACTAATTTAGTGAGAAAATTAGTATTTGTATGATCCCGAAAGAATCAAGCCTTTCAATCACACAACATTTTAATAGACATGTCAGAAAAAACGTACAGTGTTATTTGCGGAACAGGTAAATATATTCCGACCAAAATCATACATAACGATGCCTTCTTAGATAATCATTTTACGGATACTTCTGGACAAACATTTACTCAATCTAATATTGACATCATCGAAAAGTTTGAGCAAATTACGACCATCAGCCAAAGGCGCTATGCAGACGATAATATGGGTACATCTGATCTTGGTTGGTTAGCTGCTGAAGATGCCTTAAAATCATCTGACGTCAACCGTGAAGAGCTTGATTACATCATTTTTGCTCATAATTTTGGCGAATTAAAACATGGAAATACGGGAGTAGATATTTTACCCAGTCTGGCCGCTCGCGTTAAGAGAAAATTAAATATAGTAAATCCAAATACGGTTGCTTATGACCTTCCCTTTGGATGTCCTGGTTGGCTTCAAGCAATGATACAAGCAGATTATTACATCAAGTCGGGAGATGCTCATAATATCTTAGTCATTGGAGCAGATATACTCTCGAGAATTTCTGACCCTCATGATAGAGATAGCATGATATATGCTGATGGGGCCGGGGCCACTTTATTGACCTCTCAAAAAAGCAATATACCAACAGGTATTTTGGCTCATAAAACACGCTCTGACACCCTAGAGCATTCAGAAATGCTTTTTATGGGAGGCTCTTATTTGCCCGAAAATGGCACTAAAGAAGGTGTTTATCTGAAGATGTATGGGCGTAAACTTTATCAATATGCATTAAATCATGTACCCGGAGCCATTCAAGCTTGCCTTCATAGCAGTGGTATACCTCTCAGTGAGATCAAGAAAGTGCTCATCCACCAGGCCAATGGAAAAATGGACGATGCCATCCTCAATAGACTCTACAAGCTTGAGGATGATCTGTCTGTTCCTGTTGATGTGATGCCCATGACAATTTCTTGGCTCGGCAACTCATCAGTGGCCACAATTCCTACCCTACTGGATTTGATCTTAAAAAACGAATTAAATGGACATCAGATCGAAAAAGGTGATAAAATCATATTTGCTTCTGTGGGCGCAGGCATGAATATAAATGCCATGGTGTACCAAGCTTGAATTAATTTACTTCAAAATTGATCTCTGTTCGGATCAATCTACCCTCATCGGTCAATCCCTCAATATAAGCGACAAAGTCCCCTGAGTCATCTGAGGTGTAGTAAGAAAAGTTTGCTTTGTTCTGACTCAGAGAAATGCTTGAAGACCAATACTGTGTACCACGTCGGTCTGGTCTAATCTTTTCTTTTTCCGTTGGATTTTTATGATTCGGTACATAAAATTCGTCTGGCTGATGATATCCATACATTTTCACATTTAGAATACCCATCGTATTACCAAATGCTGCGCCTGACCTGTCCGTCTTTCGGTAAAAGGCGATTACACCATTTGGGGTACCATAGATAGTTGCTCGAACCCCCTTTAATACATCAACATGAGAAATATCATTTGGATTGATAGTACTGATCACCGAGGATGGAATTTGCTGACCATCAAGTAAAAAAACGGGGAATTTGCTGACCATCAAGTAAAAAAACTGCGTTGTTATCTAATGAAATTGAGTTAGGACCTCTAATCAAGGCAATATACTCTCCACTTTCATCTTTACTAAACTGTATACCCGTAAGCCTCCCCTTAATTACATCAAAGATATTTGCATATCCGCTCTTTATAGAATCCATAACTAAGCGTGTATCTGGCTCTCGGTAAAGCATATATTCTCTATAAAAAGGATTGGAAGATCTATCTTCCGTTGATTCGACAGCTACTTCATCTAGAAAAATTACATCTCCATCAAATGAAGATTTGATTTGGGAAATTTCCAACATATCATCCAAATAATCACGATTTAATGCCTTGCTTTCGATTTTTTTAGCTTGATGATTTATTCTTATTTTAGGATATGTCTTTTTTTTCAGTTCAATAAATGAATTAATTAATTTACCTGATTTACCCTTTTTCTCTTTTTTACTATTGATTGTCTGAATCACTGCATTTAAAGTATCTTCAACCTGTAAACCTTCAAACCAAAAATCACCAGCTTCATTACTTGACGTTCTTGCTTGAAAAGTGATGTTTTCAAGAAACATCATTGATAAATCAACTTGAATAGGTTTTGATCGATCTTCCCAACGGACGATTTTCCCTTCCAACGTAAATCCCTTTTCTGGGAAATAAGAGATAGGAGGCAACGTCCTATTCAATACGTTGCCCCATTCAAATCTTCTCCATCCATGTGTTAACATGAGTAGATCTAACATTTCAAATCGATCCGCATTGACTGCATTTGTATAATAATTTGGTGACTCAATATATCCTTTCAAATCTGAAGTCAACCATAAATAATTTTCAATATTAGTTTTATTTCTATCAGTAGACTTTTTTTGTACTGAAACCGAAAAAGAACCTGAATATTTTAACCCTGTCGGATCTAAAACACTCAAATCAAAATTAACCTTACTCCTCTTTTTAATATTTGGTGTTACGTCAGCTTCTATGTTTATTTTATCAGTCACTCTTTCGTTGTAAAATAGTCTTTCTAGTAAAGGCACACGATCTTTAAAAAAAGTAACATGGATAATTCCTGATGAAACTTGATCATTAACCAGGGAATTATAAATAAACTCTTGCCCAGGATTCGCTTTTACTACTTTTATGATATTACCCCTTATGTGCATCAATAGATAGGTGTTTTCAAAGCTCATTCCTGGTGATCCCTTGACCGTAATATGAGTTTTAGTCAAAGCCCTTCTTACGGTTAGCTGATAACCTTTATCCTTAACTTTTGGAAGTTTAAAAAAATAATCGTTACCATTAATCTGAAAAAATCCACGATACTGCTGATCACTATCTGGAGTAAATTGAAACTTCCCCAATCCAAAATTTAAAGGATTTAACTCGGTTACCTTATTTCCTTTAGCATCGATCAGCACCCCCTTATGAGTTAAGCCATTTCCGAAACCATCAATAATCTTAAATGCAATAGCATTAGGCACTCCACCCAGAATATATCCTCCCTCTGGAAAAAAATCAACGTGGATTCCTTGTTTATCGGGGCCATTTCCGAAACCATCAATAATCTTAAATGCAATAGCATTAGGCACTCCACCCAGAATATATCCTCCCTCTGGAAAAAAATCAACGTGGATTCCTTGTTTATCGGTGACAGGTTCCTTGATGGTTTTTTTTCGTTTTAAATTAAAAAATTCTACCGTTTTCGAAAATATAAATTCTGGGGAGCTGTTTCGCATATAATGCGTGTATGCATTTATTGTATAATTACCCCCAAAGAGACTGTCTGCTAAAAAAAAACTACCCTTACCCAAATGAGACCTCATATCAATTGCTAAGGAGGAAATAATTTCATCCTTCGGCCCTAGTAAATCAACATAGACTAGTTCACTGATTGAACTAGTTTGATGTGTCCTCGCATTGACTAAAAAGACAGAGAACCATAAATTTTCATTTTGAACAAACACTTCTTTGTCTGTTGATAAATAAACTTTTTCCTCTGGTACTTGATATTGGTAATACTGGAAATTGGCCAGAGTAGTGTCAAAGGTTTGACAAAGGCCACAATGCAGAAATAAGGTAGTGTATAAAATTGATATCTTTTTTTGTAAGCTCATCATTCTGACCGCAAATAACTCAAAATTGAAAAATAAAATACCTTCTCTTCATTTTCTATTAATGAAACTAAAAGTGAGGGTTTTGGTTATAGCTTTTAATATCATGAATAGAAGATATTCTTTAATTTGTCTGTATTGTTTAGAGAAGATTTACATCAGATCAAACTCAAGTATTTTCAATTAGACTGGCCTTTATCTCTAGTAACCGGTATATCCAATTATAAATTAAACCAATAATTTAATTTTAAAACCAATCCCCGATTACGTGGACCAAAATATTCTACCATGTAGTTATCAGAGTACACAATAAATAAGTCAGACATGGGCATATAGCGCCATTGAAGTCTACTATTTATATTAAAATTATCACTTTGGGTATTATACTGCATAAAAGTGGTCCAAAAAAAATTCTTAGAAAAATTAATTTCAGCCTTGGGACCTAATAATAAAAGCTTCTCTGCTCCATGATTTCCTGAGAATACTAAATTATTTTGAACAAAATTAAGACTAAAATTTCCCCATGGCTGTACACGATAATCAACTGCCAGAGAAAATTCTGTTCGGGTACCATTATAAAAACTGCCATAAGTGTATCCAGTCGTTAACTTAATTTCACGACGCTTATCTGTTACATATTTGATCTGACCGTAATCAAATCTATACAGTTGTGCCAGCAAGGGCTCTTCATCAGTAAATGAAAAGGGGTATAAAAGATTAATACCTTCATGTGAATAAGTAAGTTCTAAAGTACTCGTATTCTTCATCAAAAATTTATAAGAAAATTGATGTTTATCTTGAATCAGTTCATTAGAGGTAGCTGTTCGGTCTCCATTGGTGGTCAAACTAAATCCGTGCTGATTGATGAAAGTGTTTTCCGGATAAAACTTATATCCAATAGTCGCCCACCAATGATTAAAACCTAGTATGTAGGTAGTATCCTCTACGGCATCATAATGTTTTTGTCGGGGGTATCAAACTGAAATCATTGATATAATTATCGCCCAATCCACTGATGTTTAAAAATACATTAAAAACTCTACCCCCATAGCCACCAAAGAAATTGAATAAATGGTTGTCATTTTGATTTTCATTGGAAAAAGCCAATCCATAGCCCGCGATAGCCCGCCATTTACTATCCTGAGAAGAATAATTGAACTCAAGTCCTCCAATGCGATTAAAGTTATCTCTTTGGACGGAGCCATCTGCATATCCTACTCTATTATGAAAATATCCTTTTAAGACAGACCTTTTAAATACTCTCTGATGGAGTGCCAATGAACTATAATTGTTACCAGGTAGCTCTTGCTCTTGAGTCTGTGTATTCATCAGACCTACCCTAAGATTTTTGTTTAAATTACCACTTAATCTGGCCCCATAAAGGATTGGAATGGTGTTTCCATCATCATCTAATCCTATTTTACGACTAAAAAAAGGTTTAGCATTTGTTCCAAAATTACTAAAAATATCATCACTGTGTTCCAGAAAAAAAAGTCTTCGCTCAGGGAATCTTAAATTAACTGTGGTCAAATTGGTTTGCTGCTCATCTACGTCTACTTGAGAAAAATCCGGATTGACCGTTAAATCAAGGTTTAAATTTGAGTTAATAGCTATTTTAGCATCCATTCCCAAAGCAAAACTTTGGCTAAAATCACCCTTACTATCATAATCTTTGTAAGCATCTCCGAGTAGGTAAGGAACAAATGAAATATTTCTTTTTTCATTCTTTGGCGGTTTATCCCAAATCAATTGTCCCAAGTAACCGAGATCGGTTCCATAAAATTGAATGGGTACAGGTGCCCAAGAATGATTGGCATTGTTAGCTGCATCTATTCTAACAAAATTAATGCCCCAACGATCTTTCTCCCCAAAACGCAATGATTTAAACGGAATCATCATCTCAGCAGTCCACCCATTTTCAGTTACACTGGCTTCGGTATACCATTTGTTATCCCAAGCCTTATTATATCCGGATATCTGACCTCCTCGTCGTGCCGGTTCGCCAGTAATCAATGCTTCGGTTTGAACACCTGCGGAATTCACACCAAAAATAAACCCATTTGTTCGCTCATTTACAGGATCTAAAATAACTGCAAACGCATCTCCATTCCAAAATGAATCATTGTCCCTTTTCGGGGAGATTGAACTAAAAATGGTCCTTCTCCATAACATTCAACTCCTAAATAAATAAAATCATCATCGTAGGCAATCTTTACTGAGGTTTGAAATTCATTATCAACTAGAGTGCCTCCCACTGGAAAGTTCATCCAAAAATCACTAGCTGTTTCAATATCTTCCCAGAAAGGCTCATCAAGTATCCCGTCCAGACGAACTATTTCATTCAGCTTTTTAATATTTAATTGGTAAGTTGCTGCATTGTTTTGCGCAAACACCACATTAGAAAGAAGTAAAAAACAAAGAAGATAAAGAAAACGGAGAGAATTAAATCCCATATTTAACTAAAAAAACTCAAACATAGCATAAATTATTTTCTCAATACCATTCCTCAAAAAAGAAGACTGAGTCCTAAATATTAAGCCAATAATTCAACTTTAAAACTAATGTACGATTCCTAGGTCCAAAATTTTCTACCATATAATTGTCTGAGTACACTATAAATAAATCAGACATAGGCAAGTACCTCCATTGGATACGGCTATTGATATTGAAATTGTCACGCTGCGTATTGTATTGGAAAAAAGTTGTCCAAAATAAATTTCTAGAAAAGGAAATTTCAGCTTTAGGCCCCAACAAAAAAAGTGGCTGATGGCCATAAATACCCGGAAATCTTAAATCATTATAAATGAAATTGACACTGAAATTTCCCCAAGGCTGCGCCCGATAATTAGCGGCAATAGAAGTTTCGAGCCGAGTGCCGTTATAAAAGCCTCCATAGCGAAATCCGGAGCGGATATTCACTATGCGCCTGTTATCACTTTGATACTTGATCTCTCCATAATTAAAATTATACATACCACTAGGGAGTGGGGCGTTATCTTCAGTGAAACCAAAAGGATAAAGTAAATTGACATCTTCATGCTTGTAGGTCAACAATAATGTGCTTGAATTGACAAAGGAAAAATTATACCTCAAATCAAAAGTTTTAGCTATCAACTCATTTGAAGTGGCCGTCCAATCACCAACAAAACTTAATCTTATACCATGCTGATTGATCGAATTGTTATCAGGATAAAAAGTATAGCCTATTCTTGAATAAACATGATCAAATCCAATGATATAGGTGGTATCATCTATCGCATCGTAATGGTTTTTACGTGGAATAAAACCAAAATCATTTTGATAACCATCCCCCACGCCCGAGACATTGGCATAAAAGTTAAATGCCTTACCATCAAATCCAGTAGAAGCACTATAAAAATGATTTTGATCATTATCATCCTCGGTAAAAGCTATACCATAACCTCCGGATCCCTGCCATTTGCCATTCTGAGAACGATAACCAAACTCCAATCCACCAACACTGTTATAATCATCATGCAATACAGTTGTATTTGTCATCTTCTTTCGATTATGAAAATATCCTTTGATAATAGACCGCTCAAATACTCTTTGACGCACGGCTAACGAAGTATAATTATTGCCTGGAAGCTCTTCAGATTTGGTCTGACTATTCATAAGACTCATCCTCAAGTTTTTATTCAAATTACCACTTAATCTAGCTCCGTATAGAATAGGAATCGTATTCCCATCCTCATCTAAGCCAATTTTTCGACTAAAAAAAGGTCGCATGGGTGGGATTCCAAAATCACTAAATATATCACTGTTTTCTAGAAAAAAGAGTCGCCGCTCTGGAAATCGTAAATTAACTGTAGTAAGATTCGTCTGCTGCTCATCCACGTCTACCTGAGAAAAATCAGGGTTTATTGTCAAATCCAAATTCAAGCTGGAAGTCACAGCTACTTTAGCATCTAATCCAACCCTTTGAACCTGATCGAATAGTGCATTTGTTTCAAAATTTTTTTTCCCCAAACCAAGTAAATAAGGAATTGCTGATATGTTTTTTTTAGTCTTACCAGGAGCTTTATCCCAAATCAACTTACCGGTATATCCCAAATCTACACCTCTGAATTGGACAGGCACGGGCGACCAAGTATGATAACTGTTGTTCTTTGCATCTCCTCTTAAAAAATTGACTCCCCATTCGAGCTTATCGCCAAACCTTAATGACTTAAAAGGAATAGCTATTTCAACGGTCCATCTATCCTCTAGAATTTGAACTTCTGAATACCATTTGTTGTCCCAAGCACCATTGATTCCACTCACAGATCCACTATTGCCTCGACGTCCTGTTTGACCAGTAATAAGCGATTCACTTTGAACCGCTTCAGGATTTACTGCAAAAACAAAACCATTACTTCTTTCGTTGACAGGGTCAAATACCAAACCAAAAGCATCTCCTCTCCAAAACAAGGGGTTATCTCTTTTCAAAGACTGAATAATGTACGGCCCTGGGCCGATACACTCCGCTGCGACATATATAAATTCATCGTCATAAGTTAATCTTACCAGGGTTTTTAATTCTGGCGAAGCACGTATCCCATCCATGGGGAAACTCACCCAAAAATCAGTCGCCACAGCCGATGTTTTCCAAACCTCTTCATCTAATGATCCATCAATTTTTATCCTTTCGGCTGTAGGACCGATGCTAAGCTGATAAATCTCTTGTAAATTCAGCTTGTTCTGTGCAACCAATTCAACAAAAAGAATACTAGTCAGAGCAAAGAAAAATGCTATACTACCTCTCTTTTTCACGCGGTGAAATTAATATAAATTAATATATCACATACATATTTTATACCAATGAACAAAGAACCTATTGGAACGGTACAAAACTATCTCTGCTTAAAAATAATTTGATCCAAGTTCATATCAACCTTCATATTATCAGCATCACTGAACAAAAAGTAAAGGACTTCTGAAGCGTCACTTACTGCATCAATGGTGAAATTATATTCAACAAAGTTTTCTTCAACCCAACTTGGACCCTTCTCAGCACTAGGAATAGACAGTTCGGCCAAAGGCTCTCTATCAAATCCGCCATGATAAAGAGCTATTTTTCCTCCAGAAATAGGCAATATTTTGAACGCAATTTCGCCCACTCCGCTCAAGTCTATATTATCAAACCCAACATATGATCCATGTTTTAAACTGCTCACATAAGCAAAAGATCCACCGTTGGGCCTTTGCTGCTCCACATTTTTGAAAACATCATAATTCTCAGCCTCAAGGCAAGGAGCTCTCAAAAACTGAATTTTAGAAGCTTCGATGGCAGGAATCACTTCATTTCCGTGATCTTCATAGCCCACAGATATAGCATATATCCCTTTATCAGTTCTACTTTGATGCTCATCCAACAAAAATATCCCTGCTACTGGCAAGCTCGATAAATTATTTTTATCCAAAAATATCCCGGCTACTGGCAAGCTCGATAAATTATTTTTATCCTTCACAGAAAGGATATATTCAACCATACTTTCAGCATCACTGGTTGATAAATCTGGATGAGCCGCCATCAAACTATGTCCCCAGTTCCCATTGCCCCCTTGAATGATTTTCATAGCCAACATAGAAATATTATCACTGCTCTTCTCATATCTTTCAGCAATTTGATTGAAGCTTGGTCCAATTGAAGCCGATTCCATCGCGTGACATGAACTACAATCACTCCCCTCAATCAATTGTTTCCCGGCTATTGGAAGGTCCGCATTTTTATAAAATGCTTCTCCTAGGAGTGCCAGATCATGAGCACCTGAGAGATAAGAAAAATTGATTTTTACCTCACGTGGATCTATTGTACCGCTAGATAGGGATCCATCTTCCAAATCAGCTACCTCAACCTGATAATTTCGTTGGCGCTCACCGAAGTAGAAAGATTGATTCCCTTCTAAAATTAAATTGATTTCTGGGGGCTCATTTCCCACATTGATAGGTAAAGAAGAGGTCGCTGCTGCTCCTTTACGATCTGTTACTTTTAAGCCAATTTCATAAATTCCAACGGAGTCAAATGTCAAGCTGATATGCTCGCCCCTAGCTTCGCGACCATCACTGATAGTCCAATCATAAATTAATGTATCATTGAGATCATAATCATAGGATTGACTTGCAAAGAAGTCGACTTTAAAGGGAGCTGATCCCTTAGTCTCGGTTGCCTGAATGACAGCGTGCGGTAATCTGTTTCCTCTATTATATTCGATTTTTACAAGTTTAGCTTCAATATTATTGGCAAAGTAATTGGCGCCATATTCCAATACGTACATGTTCCCAAGTTCATCAAATTCCATATCTATCGGTTTGTTGAATTTTTCATTGGGCAAAAAAGGCTCAATTTTTGTTATATGCCAGTCTTCATAAAAAAGACACCACTTTTATCCAATTTCTAGCCCATTCATATATAAATAATTTACCTTCATAATAATCGGGGAAAGCAGTTTTGGAAGGAGTATTAGGCTCGTAATATACTGGACCTGCCATGGCACTTCGCGATCCCTTACCTAGCATTGGCCAGGTTGTCGAAACACCATAGGGATACCAAATCATTGGTGTCCTTGCTGGGGGCAATACTTTCAACCCTGTATTATTAGGTGATTCATTCAAGGGGTGATTGGGATCCTGAGGTGCCCCCAATTCATTGGTGGCAAAATCCAACATTGGATACGCTTTATTATCAGCCTCGAAATAAGGCCATCCATAATTTCCTGGAGTTTTAGCTTGATTCCATTCATCATAACTTTGAGGCCCAAGTTTGCTATCTTTTCCTGAATCAGGACCTACATCTCCCCAATAAATATATCCCGTCTTCTGATCCACCGAAAAGCGGAAAGGATTCCTGCAACCCATTGCATAAATTTCTGGCCTTCCTACGCTGCCGTCCGAAGAAAACAAATTACCTGTCGGGATCGTATATGATCCTTCGGCTGTTGGGGTAATTCTTAATATTTTTCCTCTGAGATCCTGTGTATTGGAGGATCCTTTTTGAGCATCAAATGGGGCTCTTCCTGCTCTTTCGTCCAAAGGCGAATAGCCATCTGATTCTTTGGAACTCGTATTGTCACCTGTGCTCAAGAATAAATTTCCATTGGGGCCAAAGGAAATAGATCCTCCCGAATGGCAACAAGTTTCACGTTGAACAGCCACTTCAAGAATGACTTTTTCACTCTGTAATAAAAGACTGTCTTGATAAGCCAAAACAAATCTTGAAAGGTTTTGTCTTGGACGTCCTCCTTTTGGCGAATAATAAATATATACCCAGTTGTTGTCCTGATAGTTTGGGTCAATAGTTAAGCCAAGCATCCCATCCTCATAATTTCCCTCAGTACTTATATCAAAGGTGTGCAAGAGCTTGGTCTTGCGCGTCTCAGGATCATATACCTTGAAATTACCTTCTCGTTCGATGAACAACACACGACCTCCTGGTAACACGGAAAGCTCCATGGGCTCATTCACATCGGCATCTAAAGTTATTTTCGTAAATCTGTTGTTATTGGGAGCTTGCTTAGTTTTAACTTGACCTGGTTGTATACTCATAGCTCCTAAGGGTTCATTTAATAATGCGTTTTTAAGTTCGTTGAATCGTTAAAAAAAATAATTTTCCCTCCATCGAAACCATTCTCGTTATTCATTTGCGCTTGGTGCAACCAGGGCCAAAAATAGGAATTGATAGTATCAGATGGCAACAAAATTTCACCTCCAGTTTGAACATATCGTTCAATATCTGATTGCCATTGGGGGTTGAGTTTTTGAGGATCTGAAAGTATAATTAAAGCTCTATTTTGCCACAACGAGTCTCCCAACCTTTGACGCTCAGAATCTAGGACCTCGAAATCAAAAATACTTTCTTTTATATACCGTATCCATTCAGTTTTCAATGCACTGTATGGTCCGTTTTCCTCATAAATAACTAATATTTTATTCTTTCTTGATTCGATACATGACGTTACAATCGACATAAAAAAAGAGATCAACAAAAAAGAGAAAACAATTTTCATATTACTTTAATCTTTATTTTAAAAAAAACGTTCAGCCAAGATGTTTTTTTTAGCTGTCTCACAAAAGACCAAACTTATAAATGCAGATAGAATAATAGGGTTCCCCTGCCTCTAGTGAGGTTGAAGGGAATTGGATTTTATTAGGACTATCAGGAAAATGTTGGGTTTCCAAACAAAACGCCCCACGATATTTATAATTTTTATCCCTTTTACCCCTCACCGTTCCATCTAAAAAATTACCTCCATAGAACTGTAATCCTGGCTCGTTAGTATATACTTCCAGCGTTCTTTTCGACACGGGTTCAACCACTCGCGCGGCAAAACTCACTACTGCATCCGACGAATTCAAAACGTAATTATGGTCATATCCGTGGCCATAAGTCAACTGGTCATCTTTCGCATCTATCCGACTCCCAATTTGCGTGAGTGATAAAAAGTCAAAAGGAGTATTTACTACCTTTTGAATCATTCCTGTAGGTATCAACTGATCATCAATGGGTGTAAAATAATCTGCATTAATTTCCAATAGGTGATCATTCACATTCCCGTTGCCCGCTCCTTTTAGGTTAAAAAAAGAATGATGCGTAAGATTGATGATGGTGGTTTGATCGGATTGTGCAAAATACTGAATATTTAACTCATTGTCATCTGTAAGTTGGTACTCAACTCTCACAGTTAAATTCCCGGGATAACCCTCCTCCATATGTGGTGAAACATAGCTTAAAAAAAGTTTCTTCTCTGTAAATAAATCCACTTTCCAAATAATGGATTCAAAGCCTTTATTTCCGCCATGCAAATGATTTTCTCCATTGTTTTTTACCAAAAGATACGTACTGTCCTCTAATACAAATCGCCCATTTGCAATACGGTTTCCATACCGGCCAATCAACGCACCAAAATATTTTTCTTTAGATTTCTGATAGGCAGCTATATCATTAAACCCCAAGACGACATCCTCAAAATGACCTGTTTTATCGGGCAGCCACAAGGAGACCACGCGGCCCCCATAATTGGTGATTTGAGTAGTCACCCCCCATTTATTTTTGAGCGTATACAGTTTCACCTCTTGATCATCTATGATAGTATCAAAAGTCTCAGCAGAAATCAAATTCATGGTCATTTTTTTCTCAAAAAAACACGTGGTAAAGCACCAGCTAATTGAAATTAACAAAAGGCTTCTTAAATGTCTTTTCATAATTTAGAATCAATAATATTTCAGTATCTCAGCAACTTAAACAGGGTAGTCATTCTATCCAACCATTATCTTGGTAGACCTCTATGAATTTTTGATCCAATTCCTCCGAATCTTGATATTTTATTCTCATCTCTTTTAATTCTATTTTTAACTGGGTCACAATGCTCTCATACGCTGGATCATCGTATACATTATTTAATTCTGATGGATCCTTCATCCTATCGTAAAGCTCCCATTCATCTACGTCATAATAAAAATGCACCAACTTATAGGTTTTGGAGACGATACCATAATGCCTTTTTACCATATGGACGGCTGGATACTCATAATAATGATAATAAACGGCCTCGCGCGTCCAGGTATTTTCACCTTTCAACAAGGGCAAAAGACTTTCTCCTTGCATATCCCCTGGCGCTTCGATATTGGCCACCTCTAACATAGTTTGTGCAAAGTCTAAGTTTTGAACCATTTCATTATTCGTGCTTCCAGAGGCAATATGTCCTGGCCATTGGATTAGAAGCGGGGTTTTAAAAGATTCATCATATATGAACCTTTTATCAAACCAACCATGCTCTCCTAAATAAAATCCCTGGTCTGAAGTATAAATAATCATCGTATTTTGGTCCAGTCCGGTTTCCTCAAGATAATCTAATAACCTACCCACATTGTCATCGACAGACGAAATCGTTCCTAAATAATCCTGCATGTATCTTTGATATTTCCACCGCATTTTCTCCTCCCTTGACATGCTGGGCCAATGCTGCTTAAACGCAAGATTAATTGAATCAATAATAGGATCATATAAAGCCTTTTGAGCTTCATTTGCACGATTGTAAGGTCCAGAAAATCCATCAACTTCGTTCCATTTCATCGCCGGTATCTCAGGTAGTACGCCGCCCATTTCAGCTAGGGTTTCGGGTCTGATTTTAGCATCATGGCTATACTTCATGTGAGACAAAAGATTCATTTCAGCTTCCTTTGCGGCTGAACCCCTCCCTTTATAATCATCAAAAAGGGTTGTGGGTTCTGGAAAATGTCTTTTACTAAATTCTTTGAATTTATCAGCACGTGGCCACCAAGGTCGATGCGGTGCTTTGTGTAAGTACATCAACATAAACGGCTTTTCAGGATCTCTTTTTAGGTCAAGCCAATTTAGGGTAAGATCCGTTATAATATCAGTAACGTAACCTATTATAGTCGTATCTCCCTTTGGAGTAATGAAATCAGGATTGATGTAATTCCCCTGTCCGGGTAAAATCAGAAAATCATTAATCCCTATGGGATTATTTCCAAAATGTAATTTTCCAAACATGGCCGTCTCATAGCCCGCTTGTTGGAAAAGCAATGGGAACGTAATATTGGTGGTATCAAAAGGCATTCGATTGTCTATTTTTCCATTCAAATGTGTATGTTTACCTGTCAAAATGGTGGCTCTTGAAGGGGCGCATATTGAATTGGTAACACAGGCATTGTTAAAAAGCATTCCTTGTTGCGCGATACGATCAATATTGGGCGTTAATATTAAATTCTCCTGATAGGCACTTATGGCTTGATATGCGTGATCATCAGACATGATGAAAATAATGTTAGGTCTTGAATTTTTTTTTAAAGCAACCTCAATCCTACCACATCCCATCATAAGGATGATGATCAGTGATGCACAAACGCCTTTTTTAATTCTGCAATACATAATTGTAACTTTTGACTTCACTACATATAAAATACTAGCAAATAACTTCCTTGAAATTCAGATAGAAAATAGCCTATATGAAGTCCTTTAAGATCCTCACCAGACGTTTTTATGGAGAGGTCTATTTCCTTATTAAACTTATGGAATGAGTAAAAAATAAAAACCAAATCAACCATGATTTAAATTATTACTAATTTAGCATCAGTAAATTAATAAATCTCACACCAATTCAAGGAGCTTAAATAAAATATTTATTTTATCGAAAAAAAATTGAAATAGAGATAAAAAAGAGGACATAAAGAAGAGATCTAAAAATGAAATTTTTAGAAAAAAAACTGACTTTTGATAGGCCCAATCAGTCAAATAATCAACTTTTTTAGGCTTCTAAAAGATTTTTTATACGATTTTTAGAAAAAGTTATGGCATTTGCTTTAAAATAACTATTTTTGTATAAATTAATACAAATAATTATGAGTAACGGTACAGTAAAATTTTTTAATAACACCAAAGGTTTTGGATTTATAACGCCTGATGAAGGTGGGAAAGATGTGTTTGTACACCAGACAGGTCTAACAGAAGAAATTCGTGAAGGTGACAAAGTAAGTTACGATGTGCAAGATGGCCAAAAAGGTCTGAATGCAGTAAACGTCAAAGTTTCCTAAGTAGTTTTCTCAAAATACTTTGCAAGCCTGTCAAGTTCTGACAGGCTTTTTTTATGTTATTTGTTTGGTGGGCTCTTCCTTATTTAAATGCCCATACAGGTAGCTAACTAGTTATGAGCCTTTTATTAAATCCTTGGTTACATCCAAAAAATAACCCTATGAAAATCACGATTAAGCTAACTGCTCTCTATAATCTCTATTGGGGTTCATGGATAGTATTAAGTCCCAACCAATTTTTTAACCTGTAGGCATGGAGCCGCTCAATCACCCTCTAGTGTGGTAAGGTATGGGTATGGTCATTGGTGTTTATGGTATTGGTTATTGGCTGGCCTCTTATGTTCCAATAGACATTGGCCGATTGTTTTTGTTGGTTTATTAGGGAAAGTGTTTGGGCCTCTTGGATTTTTCATTAATTACTTTCAAGACAAAGTTCCTTTTGCGTTTATAAATGCCTTAATTACTAATGATTTCATGTGATGGGTTCCTTTTTTTTATATTTTGAAAATGATTTATAAAGAATCTCATTGAAACGGTTATTATGATAAAAATACATCTCATATTAAAATACAGTTGCTTCCTATTCTACCTCTCGGCTGGAATGAACCACTTTATAGATGCGGATTTTTATTATGGACTAATACCTGATTATCTACCCTACCCTTATTGGATTAATATAGTGAGTGGTCTTTTAGAAATCATGCTCTCTTTACTCCTCCTTTTCCCTAAATATCAAAAAATAGGAGCTTTAGGTATTGTCCTATTACTAATTTGTTTCATCCCTTCACATATTTATTTCATTCAAATCGGATCTTGCGTAAACGGTGGACTCTGTGTGGCTACATGGATGGGTTGGTTGAGGTTGATCATCATTCAGCCATTATTGATTTTTTGGGCTTGGAATGTGGGGAGATTAAACTTACGTTTCACCTAATGAGCATTCTATTAATTCGGCTACTGTTTGACTTCGGGTTATTGGTTTTAATTTGGTTGGTCCAACTGATCATCTATCCAAGTTTTCTTTTTTATGAGAGCGGAAATCTTAAAGTTTGGCATAAAAAATATACGCAAAAAATTACTTATGTCGTACTCCCTTTGATTATTGGACAATTAATAGTTAATACCGTACACCTCTTTAATAATTTTTCTATTTTTACCTTGGGATCATTTTTAATGATTATTGCACTTTGGATGATGACTTTTTTGATTTTTGTACCCCTGCACAGTAAAATCTCAAATAATGAAATTAATCTACCTCTTATACATCAATTGATCGGCTTAAACTGGGGGAGTGGATTATTTGTCTCAAGTCTCTTATACTACCTAACGCATTAACTCACGAAGGTGACTTGATATCACCGTACGCCTAACTCATTTTAATTATTAAAGAAAATGATCTTAACTCATAAAAATACCCACCTCATTTCACTAATCAGCCTCACTATACTTCTATTACTGTATATAATGACCCTTAATGGCTTTTTTGGCCCCCGCCCCATAGGAATTACCAGTACAAGTACAAGAACTCTGATTGTACCTAAAGGATTTGCCTTTTCCATTTGGGCCCTTATATACACCGGCCTCATCACTTTCCCTATATATCAGTTCATCAAAAAAAAGAGGCCCCTCAATGGTATCCATTACGTACTTGGTATAGCATCAATGTGATTTTAAATGGCCTTTGGCTAGTTTGCGCCTCTTATGATTGGCTTTGGATAGCAGTTATTATCATTCTAATTATGCTGCTTTCACTTATTCAAATCAATCATCAAATTCGTACTATGAAAAATGACGGACTCAAAATTAATTATTGGATGGAATCTTTCGTCTTCAGTATTTATTTTGGATGGGTTACCCTGGCTACCGTGCTCAACATTGCGGCGGCCCTCAAATTTTATGAATGGAACGCGTGGGGGATTTCTGAGCTTTATTGGTGCCTCCTTATTTTATCTGTCACCGGAATCATTATCATACGATTATTTCGATGGTACCGCGACCAAGCCTTCATTGCTGTGGGAGTTTGGGCTTTTTGAGCACTTACCCTGCGACATTGGGAAGGTCTACCCATGCTGGCTTATTTTTCGTTGGGAATCATGATCTCCTTTATTCTTTTGATCATCAACCAAATGGTACTAACCAAAGAAATGACCCTTGAATAATCTCAAACCATGTAACTGATTGGTGTTCGAATGTATTTATCACTCTTCTTATTATGCCACTTCTAATTTCGGCCTACCAAGTGCAAATAACATTTTCTTATGATTGATTAAGGCTTTTCTAAACGAGCCATAATTATGATAAGGGATACCAAACTCTTTAGCTGTTTGCTCAACGATAGGTGCCAATTTCGCATAATGTATATGGCATATATTAGGATATAAATGATGCTCTATTTGATAATTAAGGCCTCCTACGAACCATGAAAAGATTCTGTTATTCCCTGCAAAATTACAAGTTGTTTTGAGCTGATGAGCCATCCAATTGTCAGCGATCAGATCATCTTCGGCTATGGGGTACTCATTTACCTCCATGACATGTGCTGGCTGGAAAACTGATCCTAAAATCAATCCAGCTATGTAGTGCATAATAAAGAATCCTGCGAATATTTCCAAAAAGCTAAAAGGAGTAAATATTATCGGAAGTAATATTATATAAGCATAGTAGCACAACTTACTGATCACTAACCAAGCCCAAGCCTTAGGCACAGAAACATGCTTTGCTAAGATTCCCGATTTTTGATATCCTATCAATTGAGCAAAATCTTTAAAAACTATCCATGAAAAAGACATCAGCCCGTATAAAAGCCATGCATAAATATGTTGGTATTTATGAAAAGACCTTAATTCGGCATGCGGCGTAAACCTTAGGATAAATCTCGGCCGAATGTCTTCATCATGTGTATCTATATTGGTATAGGAATGATGAAATACGTTGTGTTGTATTTTCCAATTGGTCGCGTTTCCTCCAATAACATTTAAACTATAGCCTATGATTTTATTGACCATTGGATTTTTTGAATAAGACCCATGATTGGCGTCATGCATGACGGATAAGCCAATGCCTGCTACCCCAAGACCCGTAATAAAATAGCACCCCAACATCACCCACAAATTGGCTGCACTGTATACAAACGAATAGGGAATGAAGAGTAAACAAAACATGAAAGCGGTCTTGACAAACATCATTGAATTGGCATTCCTACCTTTCCCAGATAACTTGAAATGTTCGTTAACTCTTTTGTTTAATGTGGTAGCAAATTCTTTATTGATCGAATTTTTAAACCGCAAGATTGACTGAGCACTTTTGTATATTGCCATTTATTATAAGCTAGATGATTTTGACCTAAACAAGCGATTTAAATGTTAGCGATGTGGAAGATAATCTAATTTACGCTGCCAATAAAGATAAAAATCAAGAAAATGCAGTTCAACGATAAAATTCCTGCCGCGCCGAAACTAATAATTGGCCAAGTCACTTGAATTATAAGGATCGACGTAGCCGTTAAAGTACTACAAACTCTCCAAATAAATTAATTCTAAAGCGATGGTATTTACTGCGGTTAAATTTGGTTAGTAATAGCATTTCTGTACCTGCCTTAGGAACGTTTGTCGCTATTAATTTACCCTTGTAAAAAGAAGCTATATTAGGTACAGTGGTATGGCCAACTACATGTAGTTTAGCTTTATTATTGAGCAAGATCGCATCCAAATAGGAACCTAGGGTATCTGTCTGAACATAACCTCTAAACCAAAAGGGACCGAAAGAATCATAGAGATAATCTTTTTGCTCCTTGCGCTCGACTTGGGAAAAGCTCACTGAATCAAAAGGTTGTTCCATCAAATGAGAAAAGAGAGGGGTTTGAGTGTGCTCATAAACCCGATCATTAAATGATTTCAATGATGACCCCGTGATGATGCCCCCATGCGCAAATAAAATCCCATCAATTTTAAGTGCTGCAGGCTTGGTTGAAAGCCAGCGCCCTAAGACAGACCGAGTGGGGTGATAAAGCTGTTGATAGCTCACTTGATGCATATTGGCTACCTGCTGCTCTTTTGCCGAAACATAGCGGAGATCATTTGACATAACCATGATTTCATGATTCCCTAAAATAAGATGGATTTGACCGCCATGCTGGGCCGCTGACTGCTCCAATTCGTAGATAAACCAGGTGAGCCGTAAAGCATCCATACCTCGATCTAATATATCCCCTAAAAAAACCAAATGGGCACTCTTTCCAATCCATTGATGATTTTCATCTATCAATTTGGAGTTTTGAAGGATTTGTACTACCTCTTCAAAATTACCATGCGTATCTCCTAAAACATATACAGAGTCTACCCCTTTGAATTCATAAGCATCTCTTTCATAAGTAGGAACAATCGTAATTTGTCCATTACCCCCCGAAGGACTTCCAAAATCTATATCCACTGGTTGGTCGAGCAAAGGAATTCGAACCTTGTGAATAATTGACTTAGGGGTGCTAAATAAACCCGGCTCTTCTTTCCCTGCATGGGTCATTAAATATCCTTCCTCAGGCGCTGAGGTCAGCCAATGCACCTGATAATGATCCCCTTCAATCGAGACATATAGCCCATATTTTCCATCAAAATGATATTTCTGTGGGATATTGTTGAAGTTAGAATCAACAAAAAATGAAAATGCTAAAAAGTAAAAGGGTACAAATAGATTGAAGACAAAAATCATGATGATTTATTTTCAATCAAAAAACATGATTATGCTTCGCCCTACAAACTTCTAGTACTTGCCTTTTTGCTTTCTTGGGATCGTTGGGGATGATATTATAAAATTGATCAAAATATTTCAAAGTAGACTTTTTGAATCTATCATCGACATGACTTGAGTTTTGATATAAGGCATAGATATCCTCTTTTTTATCATTGAAAATTTGAAAGATTTTCTCATAAGTGCCCGGTTGCCTGCATAGACCCCTAAAAAGGCGTTGTCTTACACTCGTGATTTGTAAAGCCTCCGCAGGCTGAGCATAAGTAGTCATAATTGCACCTGCATAATCAAAATCATAAGGCACTGGAATCGGTAATCGATTCGTCGAATCATCCGCTATCAATTTCATATTGTGCTTAGCGCCCACGCCCCAATCTGTATTTCCTATCATAAATTCAAATAAAATCATTAAGTCCAAGGCATTGTGTTCACACATATCTTGATTTCTAACTGACTTTTCAGATACAATTTTTCCTCTTCGCTCGGCTAATATTTCATCTTCTTCTATCAAAAAGGCATACTTAGTAAAAGGATCTCTATTTCCACCAGTATCTACATAGGTAACCCTCAACAATCTCACCCTAAAACTATTCTCTGTTAGTATATTATAATGCTTATAAGTCAAAAACTCTTGAGCAACATAATCATCAAAGCCTTTATTGTACTGACAATGGGCTACAAGTTTAAGCTTGTCTTGCCCAGTAAATATATTATCATAATTCCCCTTCTTTTTGAAGTTTAATTGTAGCGGTGGGAACTTACAAACCTCTGGATTGGCTCTTGTTTTTCCTCGCGTTTTAAGCATTACGCTGAGTGAAACATCTGTCCCATCAGCCCCTTTGTAGATGATGGTTCCATCATGTTCTTCTCTATCTTCAATATCCTTGGTAACTGTTTCGACATCCATCGTCAGGGTTAACTCTAGTATTCCATCCTCTTGAAACAAAGAAGATTGAATCGCCCGATCCATACGGCTTTGGGCGGATAACATCACTACTGATCCGAAGAATGTGATCAAGCCTATTAAAAAACGTGGGTTAACAAATATCTTTTTCATCGTTTATCATTTAATTTCTAATAATATTTTAATGTATCAACATTTGGTCAATTTTATCCACATCAACCCGAATGTCATCAGAACCAAATTGATCAAATGGATTCTCAAGTTGAGTTTGAATATTATCTAAGCTTACCAAAATTATAGTATAAAGTGTGGGTATAAGATAGCTAAAGTAGACCGCCAATCCTGAAAAGTTTGAAGCTAATAAGGCAAAAGATGGCGCGTATAAAACAGGAAAAACCACTAAAAAAATTTTCCCATACGCTTTCAGTCCTATAGGCGTTCGATAATGAAAAATCATTTGCATCTCTTCAAAAGCAATGGAAAAGCGCGTTATAAAAACGAGCATTCTAGATACCGATCTACCGTGCAATCCTTGAGCCAATAACGTTTTTGAAAATAAACTTAACACTTTAATATTGGTATAAACTTCTTTGGCAAAGGACGCTGATTCTTCAGGATCACTCTCTAAGAAGCATTTTAAGGAAGTAAATAAGTCAATTATTTTTTCCCCTTACATTCTAAAGCCTTTTCGGGATTCAAATCTTTTGGATGGTCTACGGCTATTCTATAAAATCCATACATAAAGCCTTTGCAAGCCGCTAAACTTACAAGCCCTTGCTCTCTTCTCGCATACGCCGAATTGATCGCAAATACAACAGGAAATATGATTGCAATACTCACCAATGCCAAAGGTAAATCCGCATGTATTTTATAAGTTATACAGATATAAGTGGCACAAAGCGCTAAAAAAGTTACAAAAAAGGTTTTGAAATTAGTGATGTAATAAAAATCCTTAAAAAATCTCATTTTAGGTCGATTTAGAGCATAAATATATCAATTTTTGACAATATAATAAATTGTAGTATAACATTTTTAACGCTAAGCAAAAGAGTTAGAGAAAATATAAATATCTATGCTTGTTATCTATAATTATCATGGGGATTTGAGTTCAAACTGAGTTAGTTTTGACTTTAATAAAACAAATACCCTCCTCTTTCTATAGGAATTTGAAAAAATGATAAGTCCAATTTTTAAAGCGTCCCTAAAATGTCAGCAATTATTCATATTTCTCCTTTAGGTTTTCCATGGCAAACTAAAGATCCTTTCTTGTTTTGCGCCTTTCATGAAGATACCTATCCTCCAGGCAATACAGCGTTGGGTCCCGACCCTACTTTACTCACCGGAAGAAATTTAGGACAAGATTTCCAAAGTAAAGATGGCTTCAGGATGTATCACGGCACCGTCGTACCTGGTTTTCCAGCCCATCCGCATCGTGGTTTTGAAACGGTAACAATCGCACAAAAAGGATTAGTGGACCATTCAGATTCTCTCGGAGCTGCGGGTAGATTTGGTAATGGTGATGTACAATGGATGACTGCGGGCAAAGGTGTTCAGCATTGCGAAATGTTTCCTTTAATAAATACATCAAAAAATAACCCATTGTTGATGTTTCAGATCTGGATCAATTTACCAAAAGCTAAAAAAATGTGTGCCCCTCATTTTTCCATGCTATGGAGTGAAGAAATTCCCAAATACATCCACCATGATGATCAAAATAAAACGACGGAAGTAACGGTGATTGCCGGAACGCTCTTCGGTACTAAAGGCTTACCTCCCGCACCCGATTCTTGGGCTAATAATCCAGAGAATGGAGTTTCTATTTGGACTTTGGAAATGGAACCCGGAGCCCGTTGGATCCTACCGGCTCATGGTGCTGACTTGAGTCGAACGCTGTATTACTTTCAAGGAAAAGACGTCGAGCTAGAAAATAAAAAAGTTTTACCCAATCATCTAGTTGAAATGGTCAGTGGGGACGTCAGTCATTTCTTATTGCTACAGGGGAAACCTATTAACGAGCCCATCGCTCAATATGGCCCTTTTGTTATGAACCATCAATCTGAAATTCAAGAAACGATGCGAGAATATCAATTAACTCAATTTGGAGGGTGGCCTTGGCCAAAACCCGATCATACCCATGCACACACGTCGGGGAGATTCGCTAAGTATGCCAACGGTAAAATCGAAACAAGATGAGGTCTATATTTCTTATTCGATGAGGATATTACTATCTTATGCCTAAATCCATCTCAAATGAAAATACTTACCTACCTATATACATTGCTCTTTAGTAGCTTTTTGATCGGACAAAACCTAACAGGTGCTTGGTCATCCTCGACAGATCAAATACAATCTGTTTGGATCATGACTACGAATCATTTTTCTATTACAAAGTATGAAACCGACCCTGCGATATTCATTTCAACCGTGGGGGGCAGTTGGGCCACAGCAGATGATCATGTCGTCTTGAATTGGGAATTTGATACCTCATCACCTGAAAAAGTAGGCACCCAAACCAAGGTTAATTTCTTGCAAAGTGATGATAGCATCCAATGGGAAAATACTTTGTGGCATAGGATTGATAAGGGTCAACCAGGTGCCTTGCAGGGTGCTTGGCTAATTACGGGGCGTAAGCGAGAGGGTGTCATTACTGAGCGCGTACCCGGAGTGAGGAGAACTATGAAAATACTCTCAGGTACCCAATTTCAATGGATTGCCTATAATATTGAAACCAAAGAATTTTTTGGTACTGGTGGGGGTAGCTACGACACCGTAAATGGTCAGTATACGGAAAAAATAAAATATTTCTCTAGAGATAACAGTCGGGTAGGCGCGCGCCTGCAATTTGATTTTGAATTACAACAGGGCAAATGGCATCACAGTGGCAAGAGTAGCAAAGGAAAACCGATTTATGAGGTATGGTCAAAAAGAGCGGATCTAGGTATTTGATCGGCTGATTACATAAAAGTGAATGAACTAAAATGGAGCACTTATTGACCAGTGATGTAATCATCGCTTTGATTTCCTTAACGGTAATGGAAATTATTTTAGCAATTGATAACATCATTTTCATCTCCATCATTACCGGAAAATTACCGGCTGTATCCCAAGCAAAGGCAAGAAATACGGGCCTACTACTGGCCTTAGTTTTTAGAATAATGCTCTTATTAACGGTCAAGTGGATCTTCGACTTGACGGCGCCCATCGTAAGCCTCCCTGTTTGGGGTGATTTAACTCTCTTCTCTCTGAACTCAGCATCAAGGATCTCATATTGGTAATGGGCGGGACTTTTCTTATTGTCAAAAGTGTGCATGAAATTCATGAAAAGCTAGAAGGTGAGGATGTCATACCTGATCATAGGCCAAAACTTTAAACCTTTGCCGCTGCGCTAGGGCAAATCGTACTGATCGATATTATTTTTCCTTTGATTCCATCTTAACCGCGGTAGGCCTTTCAGATCATGATCTTAGCGGTCATTTTTGCGATGATCGTCATGCTCATTTTCTCTCAGAAAATAAGTGATTTCATCAATAACAGGCCTACGATAAAAATGCTGGCACTGGCGTTTTTAATTTTAATCGGATTGATACTCGTCATGGAGGGCATGCACCAACATGTGAATAAAGGTTATATTTATTTTGCCATGACCTTTGCCCTAATAGTTGAGTTATTTAATGATAAACTGCGCCGTAAATTTGGCGCTCCAATTCAACTGAAAAAGGGCAAAATGATAGCGAAAATCAATATGAGTCAGGAGAAGTGAATAATTTTATCAAAAATAAATCCTCAGTTTTAAGAAGCTTAGGCTAACTTAACCCGGTTTAATTTACCCTTTTAGGAAAAGTGGCACTGGGTTATCCCTTAATTTCCCCATGAAAAAAATATTAGCCTTTTTGATTTTACTTTTTTTAGTTATTTACGTATTCCTAGGTTGGTTTTTCTCTTCATTAATTATTATCCCCTGGAGATCTCCACCTGACTTATCTTTGCTGAATAAATATGGAGTCGTAGCACCTATTGAAGTATTAACAGATGACAACGTTTCATTAAAGGGTTCTTATCTTAAAAACCCTAATGACAGCGTCTTTTGTGGTGCCGTCGTCTCTCATGGTTGGGGAGGAAATAGGATGGGAGGTGCTGAATACGTTCCTTATTTTTGGAAAAAAGGTTGTGACATCATACTTTATGATCATCGAGGACATGGAGAAAGTGGTGGATCATTAGGTACTTGGAGCATCTTAGAACGCAAAGACCATCTGGCATTCTCTGAAGTCCTGATGCGTATGTCGGGACTATCGCTCGATCAAATTGGATGGATTGGGAAATCTTGGGGTGCTGCGGCGGTATTAGCAGCCAGTTCAGTCACTCCAGAAGTCGGTTTTATATTGGCTGATTCTCCTTATCGAGACATAAAATCTGCGGTAAATGAGCGGGCTTTGAGACGTTACGGAAGTTGGATCGAAATATTTTATCCCATCACCTATTTTTTAGTACAATGGCGGGCACAATTTGATCTGGATGAAGCAAATATTGAAGCATTAGCCTCAGAAATACGCGTACCTACATTACTCATACACTCCCAATCGGATGATCAGACGTCCTCTTGGCAGTCTGTAGATATCAATAAAAAATTAAACCATGAATATGCTATTTTTCATCATACCAATTGGGGGTCTCAGCACTGTAAAGATATGAAGGATCATCCCCAAAAATATGAGGCATTGATCGATGATTTTTTAACCGAAAAGGCCCCGAACTGGCCGCATTTCTAAAAATCTACTTGTGATTCCAGCTGTTTCCTTTCAGAAGCACTTAGTTTGAGTTTATCTACGACATAATTGTACGTGGGGCGAATGAGTGAGAACCACACCAAGATCCCTAAATAAATAAAAACGAAAAAATAATCTCTCAATACATAAATGGCGCCTAAAGCAATGATAGCCGCTAGTTCCATGAACATGAACTTTTTAATATAAATATGGTAAAATGAGGATAGCTTAGCTGAAACTTGAGCCTTAGACGAAACCGTTTTTAATCCCTTTTTTGTAACTTTTAAAAGGAAGAAATGAAATCGCAATGATAGCATTGAAAAATAATGAAAGTTTTTGGTAAAATGCTATCCAGTTCTTAAACATACAACATGTGTATTTATCTATTTAACCTCTATTAAAAATATAAAAAAAGAGCGATTCATTCAAAAGATAGCTTCAGCTCTGGTGTCAAGGCACGGCCCACGCACAACAGTGCGAACCCTTCTTCAATTTCTTCTTCAGAAAGGCCATCAGCATTTTTAATATCAACTTTTCCTGACAATACCTTACCACGACAAGCGGTACAAAAACCACTTTTACATGAATAGGGCATGTCAATTCCAGCCAAAAGTGCTTGATCTAAAATGGGCTGATCACCATCTATTTTCAATTCATGGTTCGTTCCGTCCAAAAGAATAGATACATTGACTTCATTTGAGCCCTTCAAATTCTCGACAAGATGCTTACCTACAAATCTTTCTATTTGAATTTGTTTGGGTAGAACTCCAAATTGATCCAATCCAGACTGAATAATTTTCATCATCGGATCGGGACCACAAATAAAATAATTGGTTTTTATACTCACATTTGATTGCTCAAGAATGGTGCGCACCATTGACTCTGTAGGCCTACCCAGGTAATCTGCCGGTGTTATTGCATCTTCTTGTTCCAAAATATTAATCCAATGAAAATTTTGAAACTGCTTACTTAATTTATTTAAGTCTTTCTTAAATATAATATCCGCAGAAGATTTGTTGGCGTAAACAAGTAATACCTCTGTTCTGGGTTCTAAATGAAGGGCCGACTTAACGATAGAATAGAGGGGTGTAATTCCAGATCCTCCTCCAATCAATACCAGTTGTCTTGATTTTTCACTATCAAAATGAGTAGTAAAAGTACCCATCGCTTCCATAACTCTGAGTCTCTGGCCTATCTGATAAGTATCATTGATGTGATTAGACATTACACCATTGGTTACTCTTTTTACCGTTACTGCGGGATGTACATCTATATTTGGTGCTGAGCACAAAGAATAGGCCCGCCTAATTTTAACACCTTTGACCTCATCAATCAGCGTTATAAATTGACCTGACTGATATGAGAAATCTTCATCTAATGTATCAAACACGAGATTGACTGCGTCATCTGTGATTTTTACAATTTCTTTTATTGTAAGATCCACATACCTTTCATCCCTTTTTTTATTTTTTTTATCCTTTTTAAATAAACCAAAAACCATTCTTTTAAATATCTTTATTTGAATGGTAAAGGTAATTCCATAGTATGGTGGTTACAAATCATTGGGATTCCGTATTTTTGTAACATATATTTATTTACATGAGCAAAAATCATTCTATCCACGCGATCTCGCCTATAGACGGCCGTTATCACAATAAAGTACAAGTTCTCTCTAACTACTTTTCAGAATTTGCCCTAATCAAATATCGCGTGAAAATAGAAATAGAATATTTTATAAGGCTTTGTGAACTGCCTTTACCCCAATTAAAGAATATCCATCCTAGCCAATTTGATGCCTTAAGGAATCTCTACAGAAATTTCACAGAAGCAGATGCTCTTAAAATAAAAGAAATTGAATCGGTTACTAATCACGATGTCAAAGCAGTTGAATACTTCATTAAAGAGCATTTTAATGCCCTTAGTTTGGTACCTCATAAGGAATTCATCCATTTTGGATTGACCTCTCAAGACATCAACAATACCGCCATTCCCTTGTCCGTTAAAGAAGCGCTTTCTGAAGCTATTTTACCTTTGTTGGATGAATTCATGGCCTTAATAAAGCAGTCTGCTGATCTCTGGCAAAAGATTCCCTTACTTGCCAGAACCCATGGTCAGCCGGCATCCCCAACAAAATTGGGAAAAGAAATTGAAGTTTATCTTATTCGACTCAATGAGCAAATAAACTTATTAAAAAAGGTACCCCATGCCGCTAAGTTTGGTGGAGCTACGGGTAATTTTAATGCCCACCATGTCGCCTATCCTGAGATAGATTGGCATCAATTTGCACATCGATTTGTAAATGATGTATTAGAGCTTAAGCGGAGCCATCCGACGACTCAAATCGAGCATTATGACCATTTGGCTGCGTCATTTGATGGACTAAAGCGTATTAATACCATACTCATTGACTTAAGTAGAGACGTATGGTCCTATGTTTCTATGGGCTATTTTACCATTTGGCTGCGTCATTTGATGGACTAAAGCGTATTAATACCATACTCATTGACTTAAGTAGAGACGTATGGTCCTATGTTTCTATGGGCTATTTTAAGCAAAAAATAATTAAAAATGAGGTGGGTTCTTCTGCCATGCCTCATAAAGTAAATCCCATAGATTTTGAGAATGCAGAAGGAAACTTAGGCATGGCCAATGCCTTGTATGAACATCTCGCAGTCAAACTTCCTATATCAAGACTTCAAAGAGACTTGACAGATTCTACCGTATTAAGAAATATAGGAGTCCCCATGGCACATTCGATGATTTCTTTACACTCATTGATCAAGGGTTGGAAAAAACTAGAATGCAACGAAGAGGCCATCAAGAAGGATCTCAATCAAAATTGGGCAGTCGTCGCCGAAGCTATTCAGACGATCTTAAGAAGAGAAACCTATCCGTCTCCCTATGAGGCCTTGAAAAGCCTGACCCGTAAAAATGAAGTCATTACAGAATCCACCATCCAAGCGTTTATTGAATCTCTTGACATTTCCGAAAAAATCAAAGCAGAATTAAGAGTAATTACACCCTTCAACTACACAGGACTATAATTATTCTAATTTACTGGCCAATAGATATAAAACAGCCATCCGAATGGCCACTCCATTTTCTACCTGATCTAATATCAAGGCATTATCGGCATCTGCTACGCTTGAGGTGATCTCAACACCTCGGTTAATTGGTCCGGGATGCAAAATAATGATCTCTTTATCTAGCGCGTTGATCATTTCTTTATTCACACCGTAGTACAAGCTGTATTCTCGAAGAGATGGAAAGTAAGACCTTCTCTGTCGCTCGAGTTGAATGCGTAGAATATTAGCGGCATCACACCAATTCAGCGCCTTTCGTATGTCTAATTCTACTTTAACGCCCAAGGCACTGATGTATTTTGGCAATAAAGTGGCCGGACCACAAACCATCACTTCAGCACCCAGTTTTTGTAAGGCAAAAATATTAGATAAGGCTACCCTTGAGTGCAAGATATCCCCTACGATCACGACCTTTTTCCCTTCAATACTGCCCAAGCGTTCTCGAATGGAATATGTATCTAATAAAGCTTGTGTCGGATGTTCATGCGTTCCATCTCCCGCGTTCACAATCTTTGAATTAACGTGTTTGGCCAAGAAATGAGGGGCTCCCGGGCTCGAATGACGAATAACAATCATATCGACCTTCATCGAAAGTATGTTATTGACCGTATCTAACAACGTCTCACCTTTTTTAACTGAGCTAATAGATGAACTGAAATTGACGACGTCGGCACTTAGTCTTTTTTCTGCCAACTCAAAAGACAACTGGGTTCTTGTCGAGTTTTCAAAAAAAATATTAGCAATGGTCACTTCTCGCAGGGAGGGAACTTTTTTAATCGGTCGATTAATTACATCCTTGAAGTTATCTGCAGTTTCAAAAATTAGTTCTATTTCCTCAAGACTTAACTCCTTGATTCCTAGTAGATTATTTTTTATCAATTGGTTCATTCGGCTTCGATATTCATTAACCATATAGAATCATCACCATTTTGTTCTTTGAGTCCTACTTCGACATATTGCGAAGCTAAGGTGTTGACTTGCTTACCCACATAATTAGCCTCAATGGGTAACTGCCGGGTATGTAACCGATCAATCAAGACCAATAATTCTACTTTTTTCGGCCTACCAAATGAAATCATGGCATCCATGGCAGCCCGTACAGATCTACCTGTAAATAGCACATCATCAACTAAAATCACATCTTTACCCTCAATCAAGAAAGGCACGCGCGTTTCACTAGCTTTTTTGGGAATGCCCCGCCTACGGAAATCATCTCTGTGAAAAGTGGTATCTAAGTAGCCTACTTCTACATAACAACCTTCAAGTTCTTGAATAACTTTTTGAATTCTATTGGCCAAAAAGGGGGTTTTCAATAAGGTGCTGACACAATCTTTGAATTGTAATTTGAAGAAGTTGGTTATCTAACAGCAGTCTCTTTTGCATCTGAAATGACACAAATATAAAAGATTATCCCTATTAAATATCCTCTTTACCTACATAGTGAATTTTATTTAAGTAAAATATATCTTTAAATGAGCTGTTCTTATTCGAAGAAGACAATATTTGCTGCTTTCCAAAAGCTAAAATAAACTGATCGTACCATGATGTGACAGATTCTATTTCTGGATTTTCCCACATCCATTTATCCGAATCAACACCTAGCGATACAAAAATCTCAAGCTCATGCTCGACAATCTCTTGACCCTTAAAAATTCTTGCCCTGATCTTATTTTTATTTAAGGTGTAAACTTCAAGTCTATCAAAAACCGAATGGAATGTTGCCCTTTTTTTTCCTAAACTCATAAAAAACATATCTTGCATAGGAAAGCTGTGGTCCCAGAGCATATTCCCTTCCTCATCAAAGGTCACCACAAAGGCATGCGTATAATTAAATCCTGAATTGGAATATCGGATATGATCTAAGTTTGAACTAGGTATAAAGGTTTGAACATCTGTGTTTTTGGGATAATACACCTCTCCTGACAAAATAAGCTGTCCTTTGTTTTGTATCATCTCATTAATGGTTACGCGATAATTTAAATTTATTTTTTTCCCCTCCTCCGTTTTTCTTTTAATTCGATCCTTTAACTTTTGCTCTTGAGACAACCCCATAAATTCGAAAAAATGCTCAAAATAGGCAAATTCATAATATTTGAGAAAATCCCGTTGGTCTCCTGTAAATTTGGAAATGAACAAGCCTTTACTCAGTCTCGTTCCATTGCTGGAAAAGCTTCCTGCCAAATAGCGTGAATTTTCTAATGGAGCTATCACCGTTCCGTTGAGTAAATTTCTGCCTCTAGTAGCCACTCCTTTATTTTTAAATAATTGTTGGTTTTCTCGCGAATAATTATAAATGGCTAAACCCAAATTTTTTGTTCTATTTTTTTCTGCCATTATTACAGAAAAAATACCGCTCAAATCGTCAATTGATATATTCACTATATCATTTTCATTCCCATAGATTCCTGGGACTACTTGAGGATTATTGCTCTTATTAAAGGTCACGACAACAGGCTTATGGTTCGTCGTACCCCCCAAAAGAATGAAATCATTTAATGCCTCAAAATGTGTTACTTCAATAGGGAAAACCGTGGATATTTTTTGCTCTTCTGAAGATCCCGTATTTAGATTTATTTGCCTCAAAATGTGTTACTTCAATAGGGAAAACCGTGGATATTTTTTGCTCTTCTGAAGATCCCGTATTTAGATTTATTTTAAAAACTGATAAAAGCTCTTTTTCATACTGTTTTCTTGAAAAAAGGAGCTGTATCTGATCTAAAGAATGATCCCATCCCAATAATGTATAATCCAAGGGTACAGAAAACGGTGTTTCCCTATAAACCCTCAAAGCAGTGTCTAAATGAATGAGTGACCCTACCGATTGAACATCTCCAAATTTGTTGAAATTATTGACCCACAAAACAATACCATTCTTTGCGGCATAGATTACATGAACGTCTTGAATCTCATTGGATATTGGCAAAATAAATTGTGCCGAATTGACCAAATGACCACCCGCAGTAGCTTGAATATCCATTTGAGGTTTCACCACTAAGGCTATTAAAAAAATATGTATGTAAATAGCAACTCTTAGCATCTATCTATGTGCTTAAATAATGACCTCATACTTCCCTTATTAAAACCATAGCATGGCCATGGGTGGCAGCCTGAACTCCTGATCGATCATTTTTATCCTTTCAATAAATATAAAGCTCAATACTTTTGCTCTGCGTATTTATTAGATTTCTTTACAGGTTAAATTAGGATGACACCCCGCTGCCTTATTTTTAAACTTTAAGCAGGGACATCGTAATGAAAGAATCATTTAAAGTTAGTCTATCCTCATTTTGAATACCTATTTTATCCCTAAGAAAATAAAAAAGCATTTCAAATGGCTATCTTTACCCATCAAAATAATTTTATGAAAATATTAATTCTTAGGTTTTCCTCTATTGGTGATATCATCTTAACCACTCCTGTAATTAGGGCATTAAAAACACAAATTGAGGATGTGAAAATCCATTTTGCAACCAAAGAGCGATATGCTAAACTACTTGAAGAAAATCCATATATAGATCGATTTCATCAATTGAAAAATAAAGAAGGTGATCTAATAACCGAATTAAAAGCAGAAAAATTTGACCTCATCATTGACCTGCATCATAACTTAAGAACTTGGTTACTTCAAAAAAGATTGGGAGTCAAAGCTTATAAATATGATAAAATTAATATCAAAAAATGGTTGTATACATACCTTAAAATCGATCGATTACCCAATCTACATATCGTAGACCGATACCTGGCCACACTGGCTCCATTACACATTAAACCTGACACCTTAGGCCTAGATTATTTTATCCCCGAAAAAGATGAAGTTCAAAATAACTGGCTTCCCGTTACCCATCAAAATGGATACATCGCTGTAGTTATTGGAGCCACCTACAATACCAAAAGACTGCCGCTTGACCGTTTGATTGAATTGTGTGACCGCATCAACCAACCCATCATCCTACTTGGAGATGAGCATGACAAATCCATGGGTGATCAAATTTATAAATTCTTTGAAAAGAAGAGCGCTCAAACACTGAGTGAAGAAGATATCGAGCTGAAACTAGGAAAAAAAGCGGTAATATTCAATGCCTGCGGCAAATTCAACTTGAATCAATCTGCTTCATTAATTAAAAATGCAAATTTTGTTTTTACACATGATACTGGGCTGATGCATGTAGCGGCTGCATTTAAAAAACATATCTTCTCCATTTGGGGGAATACAACGCCAAAGTTTGGCATGTACCCCTACCGGACTACCTTCATAGTTTTTGAAAATACACAACTTAAATGTCGCCCTTGTTCTAAAATTGGTTTTGAAAAATGTCCAAAAACCCACTTTAAATGTATGAACGATTTGACCTTTGATTTCTATCTTCCTAATTAAATGATTTAGTAAAACATATCCTCAAAAGAAAAATGACTAAAATAAATAATCCTTTCTTCTTTTACTCTGAAAACTTACCTAAAACGCTAAACAGAATCAAAGCAACGCTGGTATTCAGCACCTATCAGGCAGGAAAATTGATCTTCATCAGTTCCTTAAATGGAAAAACAATCATAAAATATGCCAAAAACTTCAAAAGACCCATGGGCATTGCCGTAGATAAAAATAAGATGAAACTCGCCGTAGCCAGTAGAACTTCAATCAATGTGTTTGCAAGTAATAAAGTTTTAGCACTTTCTTATCCTGAAAAAAAGAGTAGATATGATCAGCTTTTTATTCCACAAGTGAAATACCATACCGGTTATTTGGATACTCATGAAATTGAGTTTGGAGCAGACAACGAACTATATTTCATCAATACCATGTTTTCTTGTATCAGTACAGTCAGTGCTGATAAACATTTTGAAATGTACTGGAAACCTGATTTTATCAATGACCTTTTACCCGAAGACCGGTGTCATCTAAATGGTATGGCTATGAAGGATGGTAAACCTGCTTTTGTGACGATGTTTGATACCACTAACACCTCTTTTGGATGGAAAAAAACACCCAAAGAAACCGGTTTACTAATGGAAGTTGAAACAGGAAAAGTACTACTTGACCAATTAGCTATGCCACATTCACCGGTGTATTTTGATGATAAAATTTATTTTCTTCTTTCAGGAACAGGTGAAATCAAATGTTATGACTTGAATACCAAAAAAGTGACACTTATTTCCAAAATAGATAGCTTTCTCAGAGGGCTAGTTGTGCATGACGATTTTTTAATTGTGGGTACTTCTAAATTGAGAGAGGAGACGACTACCTTCAAAGGCCTTCCTTTTTCTGTAGAAGATAGTTACTGCGGTATTTATATCCTCAACCGTACTACAGGTAAACCTATGGGAGGTATCTCTTACACAGATAATATTAGAGAGATATTTTCCTTGAAATTATTATTTGATGTTCAAGTTCCAGGTATTTTGGTTGAAAATGATGAGTCTCATGATAAAAGCATAATGGCTGATCCGAATTTAAACTTTTGGATAAAGCAAAAAAAACAATAGCTTTGTTTGTTGAAATTAATTCATTAAATCCATTTATTAAAATTAAAAACTTATTCTATTTTGAAAAATAATCTTAAATACTTAGTTCCTGCCGCAGCAGTGACCACACTTTTTTTGGTAGGTTGTGGGGATGATGATGTCGTTGATGCTGCAGCCGCAGATTACCCTTGTGAGGGCACAACGGGTAACGAAGCACTTCTTGGAGGTAGCTGGAAGCTTACTAAGGAAGATGGTGGCAATATTTCAGACTCACTTTTCACAGATCAAAACGGAGATCAATATTCCTATTCGCTAATCTATGCTTTTGAATGTGGTGGCGATTTTGATATTAAGGAAATCCTAACTTACACCGACGATGAGCAAAATCCTACAATTTATGAATATGAAGGTAGCTGGGATTTTACTGCAGCAGATGGAATGATAGGTATTAGCTGGGAAAATGATTTTGACGATGTCTATGAGTGGGATTTTGATATTGAGTCTGTGAGTGAGACTTCTTTAAAAGGTACCTTGTACACTGAGGCAGATACAATTGCCCAAGAGTTCGAAAAAATATAACGGAATCAACTTATTCAAATAGCACGATCGACCACTAAAAAGTATCCCAAAGAAAGAACTCATGAAGATAGGAAAATAGTTTGCTAAACATGTAACGTCTCCTAGTCAAATCACAAGCAGCCCAGCCAGCAGAGCCTTTTGTAAGGCCTTATTAGTAGCGGAAGCATAGGGAAACCTTTGAGAAATTTTCTTTAAAGGTAATATTAGAGAAATGTTTTCCTTAAAATTGTTTTCTGCGATGTTCAAGTCCAAGGTATTTTGATTGAAAATGATGAATAACATGATAAAAGTATCATGGCCAACCCCAATCTGAATTTTTGGATAAAACATAAAAAATTGTAAATTTACAATGGTTAAATTTCAAATTTATGAATAGTGAAGCATAATCTAAAAAGTATAGCTCCTGCCGCGGCAGTGAGTTCTCTTTTCTTATTAGGCTGTGGAGAAGATGAGCTTAGACCTGATTGTACAGGTGATGAAGCACTTTTAGGAGGCAGTTGGCAACTACTAAAAGAAGATGATGTAACAATTCAAGGACAGATATATACCAACGACTACGGAGAAGATTATACCTATGCCATTGTTTATACATTTGAGTGTGGTGGCGATTTTAAAAAATGGCAAGTTTTTTCATATTCCGATAATCCACAAAATCCTGTCAATGATTCATATGAAGGTACTTGGGAGTTTGATTCAGCAGATGAAACTATCTCTATAGGCTGGACGAATGGATATGGATACAGTTATGAGTGGGATTTTGAAATTGATGTTGTAAGTGAAACTCTATTAAAAGGTAGCTTATACACCGAGGAGGATACTGTTCTCCAAGAATTCAGTAGGCTCTAATGAAAATATTCTGTAAAAAAACCTGAAATGAATGATCATTTCAGGTTTTTTGGTTTGTTACGAGGCCTGTTAATTACAGATAACTATTTGTAAAATGGGTTTTAATGAAATTTAATTCATGAAAACACTCTACATCATTAGGCATGCTAAATCATCTTGGCATTTCAATATGCTCAAAGATCACGATCGACCCCTAGGAAGCAGAGGACGGAAACAAGTCCTAAAGATGGGGAAACACCTAGCTAAACATGTAAAACCTCCCGATCAAATCATCACTAGTCCAGCCAGCAGGGCGTTTTATACCGCCTTATTCGTAGCGGACGCATGGGGCATCGACGAGAACAAACTTACATTGAATAATGCCCTTTATCATGCCGATCAAAAAACATTGTTAGAAATTATTAGAAGCACTGTTGAAACTGATGTTTTAGCCATTTTTGGTCACAATCCAGGATTGAATTCGTTGATCAATTGCTTTCATATAAATGGCATAAATAATTTACCAACCTGTGGTATCGTTGGATTTACTTTAGATATCGAAAATTGGAGAGATCTCAATTCAGCTTGCTTGACACCTAAATTCTACTACACTCCCCGATCCATTGAGGAAGATACCCCGCCTAAAGAAGCTAACTAAATGGGACCAATTATTCCATTTCCCAACGCCAATCACCACCAATCATTAATTTTTCTTTTAAGTTATTATCTATCATAAACTGTCTGGTAGTTTCACTGTCCATCTTCGTGGCAGGTAATTTGTCCGCATTAGCCAAAGCGTATAACATCATGGTTCCAAATCGGGAAGTATTGGTGAGGTGGGACTCATTTACCAGATCAAAATCGTCACAATCAGAATGATAACAACCATAAATAGACGGATCTAAATCAGAGATCACACCTAGAATCGGCACGCCTTCTAACATAAACATCTGGTGGTCACTATGTAACCCTGAACGGTTTGAAAAGCTCCCATCATAGGCGGTGTCAATTTGCTGTATCTCCATATTCAGCTCCATAAAAAAATTCATATCAGCGATTTTTCCACCAGCATTGATGCCTTTGGGATTCCCTGACATATCCAAATTAAACATGTATTTGATTTGATCCATAGTACCTGCTTGACTGAACAAATCTACCATATATCGCGAACCAAATAATCCCTGTTCCTCTCCCATGAACAGCACAAATTTTAGGGTTCGTTTGGGTTGCAGTCCATTGGCCATAAAAGCCCTAGCAATATCCAAAACAGCAAAGGAAAACCAATCCCATTGTCGATGGCTCCTGTCGCTAAATCCCAAGAATCTAAGTGGCCCCCCAATACAATGATTTCGTCAGATAATGTCGATCCCCTCAAGGTGGCCACCACATTTCGCGCATTGATCAAATCACTATTATTGGTCATCTCAATACTGGCCGTTACCGCTCGTACTTTAAGCTTCTCTTTGAGAACAAATCCATCTTCTTTACCTATGCATACCGCAGGTATATCCAATATCTCCCCCGTTACCGAAGCAGTGCCCGTAAGTAAAACGCCACCTGCTACTTGATTAATAATAATAACTCCCGTCGCACCGTATTGAATGGCCAATGCAGTTTTTTCACTTCTGTGAAGATTATTCAAGTCGGGGTCACTATCTGGCAAGATGGATATATAAACCAGGGCAATTTTATCTTTCACAGCCTCCGGAGAGGCCAGATAATCCATTGCTAAACCATTGCCCATATCTACTACCTGACCCGACACACTGGACACCACGGGTGAATGTCCTAAAGTAACCACAGGTATAATGACTCCGTCAAGACTCAATGATACATCTCCTCGTGACCAGGCTTCTACCTCGAAAGGCTGATAGGCTACATCTTCAAAGCCATAAGATCTGAATTTTTCATACATATAGGTTTCTGCCTGTGCTCCATTAGTGGAACCTGTCAAACGATGACCAATGGTTGAAGTAGCTTCTTCTAATGTGGCATAAGCCTGAGCATTAGCTTTTACTTCTGTATCTATGCGCTGAAAAGTTTGAATACGCGTCTCATGGGTGGGTGAGCAAGCGATCAACGAGAAAATGACAAGACCTATAAGAATTACATAGCTATTCATAATATAAAATTTTTCTCTTCAAAGATAATCATGAAGACTTATCAGACATGATCATCGACTTTTTTAGGCTTTTAATTTACATGAATGGTTTTTTAATAAGATTGCTATCTGGAAGATACTGAACATAAGTTTTCATACTCCGCAGATAATCAATTTTATATACTCCTATGAATCAAAGTAGATTAAGATCTCTCTGATATCTCCATTTGATTATAGAAATCTATCAAATAAGTTTTTGAACCCCTCCCATGAAACTTCATCAGGCTCTGAGTTATTTTGGTCTAAAATTTATTTATTTATCTTTTCATTAAATCAAGTATTCAAAACAGGTGCCTTAGCTCTCATCTGCCGGAATGTCAAATTGATACGAGGCGTCGTCACCTTTTTAGTTGGGGGTAAGCGATGCTGCCAATGATCCTGAGTCTGATCCTGCATCGTCAACAGACTTCCAGATTGAAGGAAAATAGAGACCGTTTCTTTGGTCCTAATATGCTTGAAAGCAAACTTACGTTCTGCGCCAAGACTCAGCGAGGCAATGACTCCATGCTTGACCAGCTCTTTCTCTCCATCGCTATGCCATGCCATACCTTCTGTCCCAGTATGGTAAAGATTGAGTAGACATGAATTGAATTTAACCTGTGCTTTTTCTTCAGCAAGCCCTTTGATTGAATCAAGGGTGGGGGTCCAAGGCAATGCGTTCTTGGTTACCTTTGAGTAGGTATAAGCATAAGGTGCATCCCCATACCAAGCTACCTTTCGTTTGGTAATGATGCGTTTACCAAAAATAATAGCTTCATCATTTCTCCAATCAATTTCAGACCTCAGAATATCATAATAACTGGTGGTTGCTCTAGGGTCTATTATAGGTCCGTAATAATACGCACAGCCATCATAAGGCAACCGGTTTTGTTGACTATCAACAGCAAAAAGTTCCATAGATTTAAATATTTTAGAAGCATCGCAAACGCATTGCTTCACAGCAAACATAGTTACCAAACACAATCCTGCAAAACCTTGTGGCCTTTCGTGGCCATTCTTATCAACTTTAACGGTAGAACAAAAGTACATTTAGAGCTTTTATCGTGAAAGTGAGCTCCACTTCTTTTTAAATTAAATGATATGTTTTTTTTAATGAATTTTTTGAGCAATATTGATTTATGCAAATTGACATCAAAAAAGCCGCTGCACGGATATCGGGTCAAGTGCTCCAAACGCCTCTGTTCTACTCGAAATATTTAAGTGCACTAAACAAGGGTCAGGTCTATCTTAAACTAGAAAGTGAACAATATACGGGATCTTTCAAGGCAAGAGGTGCTTTGAATAAAATGTTAGGCCTTTCTTCATCCGAAAAAGCCAAAGGATTGATCACCGCCTCAACGGGAAATCATGCGCAAGGATTCGCTCGAGCCCTTGAAATAGTAAATGCTAAGGGTACTATTTTTTTACCTACCAATGCTGAGCCATCTAAGGTTGAAGCATTAAAAGTCTACAAAGTTGGACTGAAATTTCATGGTGCAGATGCACTGACAACAGAATTATATGCAATGAAATTTGCAAAAGCTTCTGGGCAAACCTGGATCTCTCCCTACAATGACCCCGAGATTATTGCTGGCCAAGGGACCTTGGCCTTAGAAATGACTTCTCAATTGGCTTCGATTGATTCTGTACTTGGCTGTATTGGTGGTGGTGGCATGATGTCCGGTGTGGCCACATGGTTACATCAGGCGAGTCCCAAAACTAAAATCATCGGATGTCTGCCTGAAAACTCCCCGGAATTTTGTATCTCAGCGTTAAAAAAGGCGAAGTAGTTTTTATGGAAACTCCTTTACCTACGCTCTCAGATGGATCAGCTGGAGGATTGGAGTCTGACGCCATCACTTTTGATATCTGTAGAAAATTAATCCATGATTATGAACTCATATCAGAAAGTGAAATCGGACTAGCCATAAAGTATATGATAGATAAGCACCATAAAAAAACCATAAAATTATTGAAGGTGCCGCTGGAGTGGCCTTAGCGAGCTTCTTAAAAAGAGCCGCCGAATTGGAAAACCAAACGGTAGTCATCATCATTTGTGGCTGTAACATAACTACCGAGAAATTAAAATCTTTGCTGTGAGTATTGATTTTAACTTGAACTCAATAAAGGAACGCCCAACTTAGGCCCTAGAATGATTCATTTGAAATGCTCCCTAATTTAAAAAATGTCAACAGATATAAATTTTTAAACAAAAAAATAAGATATTGAGCTTTATATTTTGAAAGTACAAATACATACTAAGGTACAAAAATATTTGACCCGTTATTTTTCATTGGAAGCGAATGAAACAACGATCCAGCATGAAGTATTAGCAGGAGTAACGACCTTTTTAACTATGGTCTATATCACCGTAGTCAATCCCAGCATTTTATCAGAAACAGGTATGGATTTCGGAGCGGTATTTGTCGCTACTTGCTTGGCTGCAGCCTTGGGCTCTTTGATTATGGGCGTCTATGCCAATTATCCTGTGGCTTTAGCGCCCGGAATGGGGCAAAATGCGTTTTTTACTTATGGCATTGTACTGGGAATGGGCCATACTTGGCAATCAGGATTAGGTGCTGTTTTTATCTCCGGAATTATCTTTATGATCATCAGTATTCTTTCGCTAAGAGAAAAAATAATTAATGCCATCCCAAAATCTTTAAAATTAGGTATCTCAGCGGGGATTGGTTTTTTCATCATTCTTATCGCCTTAAAGGGAAGCCATATCATTGTGGCCCAAAGCTCAACCCTCCTAACCTTGGGTGACCTCTCCTCAATGTCTAGTCTTTTTACCCTGATGGGCTTCGCATTTATAGTTGGTTTGACTGCACGAGGGGTCAAGGGTGCCCTTATTATCGGAATTTTGACCATAACCCTTCTAGGCTGGGCGATGGATTTGGTAGTCTTTGAAGGTATTATATCGTTACCTCCAGATATCACCCCTGTTTTGATGAAAATGGATCTTTCAGCAGCTTTGAGCGGATCCATGATCACCGTGATTTTGACTTTACTCTTGGTAGATATTTTTGATACTGCCGGAACATTAATAGGGGTAGGAACCCAGGCAAATTTAATTAATTCAGCCGGTAAACTCCCCAGGCTTCAGCAAGCATTATTAGCAGATTCTACAGCTACTGTGGCCGGTGCCGCCCTAGGCACATCATCCACAACAAGTTATATTGAAAGTGCCGCAGGCATTAAAGCAGGTGGAAGGACGGGCCTCACAGCAGTGGTAACTTCTGGGCTTTTTATCCTCTGCTTACTTTTTGCTCCTCTTGCGCAAAGCATCCCGTCCTTTGCCACAAATGCTGCATTGTTGTTCGTGGGCATCACCATGATACAATCATTGAAAGATTTGGACTGGACAGATCTGACAGAACACATACCTGCCACACTAACGACCATCATGATGCCTTTGAGTTATTCTATTGCTGATGGCTTGGGCATAGGGTTTATGAGTTACGTTGCCATTAAAATAGCGTCAGGAAGGAAAGATCAATGCTCTCTGGCACTATACCTCATCGCCATCTTATTCATGGCCAAGTTTATTTTTTTATGACGTATACCAGGTCGCTCTTTAAATAATTTAATTGTGAAGAAACATTATATTTCGGCTGAAGACCTATTGCAAGATTCCTTCTTGTTGGCTAAGAAAGTTTTTGATTTTGGCTATCGTCCAGATCATATCATAGGTATTTGGCGAGGAGGGAGCCCTATCGCTATTGCTCTACATGAATATTTTGATTACCTGGGAGTTGAAAGTCAACACCATCCTGTCAAAATATCATCCTATACCGATATAGATCAGCAAAAAAAGCAAATCCGTATTAAAGGATTGTCAGACCTTCTTGACACTATCAAATTGGGTGAAAAAATACTCATCGTCGATGATGTATTGGATACGGGACGCAGTCTCGCTGAATTATTAAGAGAATTAGCAAATAAAAATATCGATCTACGGCCACAAAGATGTAAGATTGCTTGCCCTTGGTACAAGCCTACACGAAATCTCACATCTATTCAACCTGATTTTTATTTGAGAACAACGCATAATTGGTTGGTTTTCCCTCATGAATTAAAAGGTTTGTCAGCCAAGGAAATTTCATTAAATAAAACATCCATTTCACAAATTATTACACAACAATAGATACCCACTCAACCATACATTTTCAATTTAAAAAGATGCAATTTCAACTGATGGTACCTCATAAAGGAAATGCCCTCCTAAATTAATAAATAATTAATCTACCTTTATCAGCTAACAAATAAACGCCTAAATTCAAATTCCACTTAATAAATGAAAATATCAAAGATGTTATTAGTCCTTTTCACAGGGATGTTCTTGTTTTTAAAGTTGAAAGGACAGCCTAATTATTCGTTGAATTCTATTGATATCACTGAAGGAAAAAGTGCCAAAATTTCTAATAAAGCAGCCAAGAAATCTTTTAAAAAAGGGACTTATAACGATGGACTTGTTCATACTACTCAAGCCTTGCAAAAAGCAGAAAATAAAAAGCAGGTTTCTAAGGCGCAAAATTTTTTAATAAGCCATTACACCAACGCAATCAACAAAAATTTACAAAAAATAACTGCTTTGCAAAAGAAATCAATCTCGTTTGTCAGTGATCAGACCGTAACTCAGCGTGCTGACATACTCAACATATACCGAGTCATGAATCGATATTGTGATGTTTTGAATGATCTACATCCTGATAAGTTCAAAGCGGTTAAAAGAAGAGATACCGACGTAATCATACAGATTGAAACCTATGAAAATCAAATAAATGCCTCCAAAATATTGTTTGAAGAAAGTCTTCAAATGGCTGCAAAAATGCATTATGAAAAAGGTATCCATTTGGCTAAAAGAAATCAAAAAAAATCTAATAAAGAAGCTGCCAAACATTTTAAATGGGCTTACGAATACATACCCAATTACCTAGATGCTGAGAAAAAATATGCCGATTTAAAAAAGTTAGCTGTTACGAGAATGGGGTTTACTACATTTAAATCAGGAGGAGACTTTAGCCAATTGGGTGATCTCATTGTCAATATTGTATTAAAAAAATTTATTACTGATGCCAAGCAATTTGAATTCTTTGAGGTTTTAGATCGAACGCAAATGAATGCCCTCATGTTAGAAAATGGCTTGAGGGAATCTGAAATTATGAAACCTTCAGATGCGCCTAATTTTGGAAGATTACTTGGCGCAGATGTTTTATGTGTGGGAAGTATCGATCGGGCAGAGGTCGATCGACAAATGGCACAGCCTTATCTTCAAGAATTCACAGAAAGGGTCATCATTGGAGAAGAAAAATATATCAATAATAATGGTAAAGAACGCACACGTTCGATAAAAGGTGATGTTTCAGCCACAGCACAATTGAATCAAAAATTTTCGAACGCAGTTTTATCAGCAACCTATAAAATTTTTGATGTAGCAACGGGTAAATTACTAGATATGGGTGAGGTGAATGGGGAATACGAGTGGAACTACATTTGGATGTCATCATTTCAAGGAGACAAAAGGGCTATTCCTAATGAGATGCCAATAACTGAACTCCGTTTTCCTACCCAAAACGAAATAATGCAACCCGCTAATGAGTTTGCAGCTCAAGCATTGTATCAGAAGATCAGTAATTATGTTCGTGAAACTTATGAATAATTTTGAATTTTACTAGTTTTGGTATTCTCACCAAGAGGATTTTAAATCCCCCCAGCTGCCCTTTTTAAGTATTATCATTTTAAAGAAATCAAATACAAACCGTTCATCTACCCTATCATTCTTTCATAGATCTTTAAGATGAATTACTATTAGATTTTATAAATTTATGAGAATGAAACTTTTTCAAATTAAGATTTGACTACATAATTATGAAATATATACTCTTTTCAATCGGCCTCCTATGGGGAGGATACCTTTCGGGACAAGATAGATCTATTGAAATTGATAAAGTGGTCACCTCCCAACATCAAACAATTATTAAAGGCAAAAAAATAACTTTTCAAGCCACCACAGGAACGCAACCCGTTTGGGATGAGGACGGTGGAACTATTGCTGCCGTACATTATACCTATTATGAACGAACCGACATAGATCGAACGCCTATGCGCCCTTTGGTTATTTCATTTAATGGTGGACCCGGATCGGGTTCTGTTTGGATGCACTTGGCCTATACTGGGCCCTCCATCCTTAAAATTGACGACGAAGGATTTCCAGTACAACCCTATGGAATCAAAACCAATCCGTATTCCATCTTAGATGTTGCTGATATTGTGTTTGTCAACCCCATTAACACGGGATTTTCCAGAATCACTGATCCTGAAACCAAACGAGCAACTTTCTTTGGCGTAAATGCCGATATTAAGTATTTAGCTGAATGGCTCAATACCTTTGTTTCAAGGGCCAATAGATGGGAGTCTCCAAAATACTTGATCGGTGAAAGTTATGGTACTACACGCGTTTCTGGTTTGGCCCTAGAGCTCCAAGAGCAACAATGGATGTATTTGAATGGAGTCATCTTGGTTTCACCTACCGATATTGGTATTGATCGAACTGGGCCCGTAGATGCAGCCAATGAATTACCCTATTTTGCAGCTACGGCATGGTATCACGGGAAACTTCCTCCAGATTTACAAAAAAAAGATTTAGACGAAATATTGCCAGAGGTAGAGGCCTACACGATTGATAAATTAATACCCACCTTGGCCAAAGGAGGCTTTATCCCTGCAGAAGACAAGGAATCCGTGGCTTGGCGCTCTACTCAGGACTCTCAAAACAGAGTATTTTAGATCATAATCTTGCAGTACCTGCCCGGTTTTTCTGGAAGGAATTACTCCGCTCAGAAGGCCATACCGTGGGACGTTTGGATTCTAGATATAAAGGTATTGATCGTATGAATGCCGGCACTCGTCCTGATTACAATGCAGAGTTGACCTCATGGTTGCATTCATTTACACCCGCTGTAAACTATTACTACAAGAATGTACTCAATTATCAAACTGACCTCAAGTATAATATGTTTGGTCCGGTACATCCCTGGGATAGATCCAATAATCAAACAGGAGAAAATCTGAGAAAAGCCATGGCCGAAAACCCCTACTTAAATGTAATGATTCAATCGGGCTTTTACGATGGTGCAACCCAATATTTCGATGCGAAATATACCATGTGGCAAATAGATCCAAGTGGTAAGCTAAAAGATCGTTTTAGATTTAAAGGTTACCGATCAGGTCACATGATGTACTTGCGTAAAGAAGATTTAATCAAGGCCAATGATGACATTAGGGATTTCATAAAGCGGAGTACTCCCGCAGCAGGACAATCCGCGAAATATTGAAACTTGTCAAAAGAAAAAAGCCTTGGCCTATGAGATTACCAATGCCTATTCATATGATCTATGAATCGACTCAATAGTGCGTTGTGAATATGCTTTTGGAATTAGAATTTCCAATAAAAGTAATGCTGTTAACTTTTCTACTATGTAAAAATAGAATTATCAATTTTCAAGATTATACTTTAAATCACTGATTACTTAGTCAAAATAAAAGAGTTTTTCAATTTTCACATTCAGCACATTAGACATATTCATGGCTAACTCTAAACTTGGCTTATACCGATATCTTTCAATGGAAATTATAGTTTGCCGGCTCACACCTACACTTTTACCAAGATCATCTTGAGTGAGGTTTTTTTTGTGTCTAAACTCTTTTAAATTATTTTTTAAAACCATCTTAAGAGGTTCTGTATAAGTATAACTGATAGATAGACTTAACAATTGACACAAATAAAAGTAGGGAAATAATTAAAAAAATGATCCCTCCCGCATTTTGTAATATTGAATTGGTTAAAAGCATTCCAATAAAAACAAACAGAGATAACTCATAGAGAAGATAACCCAATTTGTATGATTTGGAGTTGATCATAACATCTCGTTCATCTACTGTTATTTTGGTTTTAAAAATTAGTTCAAGCACCGCATAAGCAATCGAGAAATAAAGCACCGAAAAAATGATTACCCGTGTAATTTTCCCAATTAAATTATTAATTAAAATCAAATTATCATTTTGATTTTCGTAAAAAAATGGCAGGAAAATGAAGCCAAGTACTATTGAAAATACAACCTCAATAAGAATTGAAGTTTCTTTTTTGGATAAAGGCATTTCAAATTTTTTATTGTTGAATTAATCTTAATACCAAAATCGACAATTTTGCAAATGAAAAAGTAAAAAGGCCAAATATAGGAGATAGAATAGCTACTTTAAGTCCGCCTGCAATAATTGAAGGAGCTGCTCCTCCCGTTGCTTCAATGACTTCAAAAGCTGTTATTAATCCTATAAACGCTCCTAAAACACCTAAAGATAAGCCTAAGGTTCCACTATCTCCAATGTGTTTCAACATCTTTTTTGAAGTCTCTTTATCCGTATTGAGGCTTAAAAAACTTTTGAACATAAAGTAAATTGATAATAACAAACAAATCAGAATGAGCGACATAAATAAAGCACCTCCTTCTAAAAATCTATTAAATAAAGTTGTTCCAATTAATCCTGTAATCATTGCCATCATTCTAAGTATTTTAAGTTTCATTTTAATAATGTTAAGCTTGCTTTACAATTATAGGCATTTAAATGTTAAGTTTACTTAACATTATAATCTTTTTTTTAATCCTCCACTGAGTTACTTAATTTAAAAGAGCACAAACTACCTGGGTTCTGTCCACGGATAATCCTAAAACAAGAAAAGGAGCCCTGTAGATCCATATTTAATTTTGAAAATCATAAATAGGTATTAGGACTAGAATAGGGAAGAAAATATTACCCTTTTAATTAATCCATAGGATCCTTTATATCAGTTGAAACTACTATTTCTCATGATTTTCATCTATTGACCAGCATCAAGTAATCGAATAGGAAGGCTTTGGGCTACAAAACTTCTCGGAGTGAATCAATGAATAATTGATCACTTAGAATTTCGGCGACCCACAATGCATATTGTTGTGCCGACGGATGCAATTGATCTACTGCTACCAAAGTAGTATCTGACAACCCTTGTTCTGAAATAGTGGTAATATCAAAATACCAAATTCCTTTGTCATTTGTAATCCTTTTGTTGATCTCGTTAAACTCAGCTATTTCAGTCGTGATTCCTTCCTTATTCAAAGCACCGAAAGGAGTATATCCATAATTGGGGATCGATAAAACAAATACTCTTTCTTTATCTCCACCAACTCTCTCAATGGCTAATCTGAGCAATTCCTCAAATACTGGCTCATAACTGGCAGCTGTTTTTCCTTGGTATTGATCATTGACCCCAATGAGTAAGGAAACCAAATCATAATCAAACTTATCATGAGTCGCCAAGGCTACTTTAAGCTCATCTGTACGCCAACCCGTCTGGGCTATGATAGTAGCTGAATCCAAATAAATTTCCTGCCCTTGAAGTGAATCTATGAGTTGATTGGGCCACCTAACAGATGACTCAACACTTTCTCCAATGGTGTAACTATCTCCTAGCGCAAGATAAGAAAAGGATGGAGTAGCCTGATCGAGCAATATTGTATTTTGATCTTGATTATCTGTAGTCATGTCTCCAGTAGTCACACAACTGCATAAAAAAAGCAGTTGGAAAAAAATTGATTTAAATCCTTTGCATCTCATCATAAATTTAGCCACTAAAATGAATAATTTCAGTCATCCCTAAATAAATTCGGTCCATCTATTCCTTTCAAATCGTTGATTTTAAAATTATCTGTTAATTTCACAAACAAAAAAAACTTTCTCAACCATGATTGACACTAACAAAATGAACATTAAAACATACCTGAAGCTGGTTTAGATTTTTTTTAAATTGGATATAAATGATGTGTTAATCAAATATACAGTTTTTTGCGATGCCCTTTCTGTCGCGCTCATCCCCATTAAGTGGAACTACTAATTTTTAAATATAAAAATCTAATTAAAAATTGATGAAAAATTTGAAAAAAATTCTTTGGATCAGTGCACTATCCTTATGTACGCTTATTGGATGCCAAAAAAAAAATCACTCCGAATGGATCTATTTATTTGACGGTACAAGTCTAGACGGTTGGCGGGCATTTAATGAGGCTGAATTACCGTCTGGATGGAGCATAATGGAAGGTTCACTCTTTTTAGATACAAAATTAAAGAATGAGGCAAATTATGAGGGAGGAAAATCTATTATCTATGCCTTGGAAGAATTTGAAAATTTTGAACTTTATCTTGAATGGAAAATAACAGAAGGGGGTAACAGTGGCATTTTTTATCATGTAACTGAAGAGTATGAAGACATTATAGCACCTGAATATCAGCTTATTGATGATTTAAAATGGAGTGACTATAACAATAATGTGATCCTCAAAGAATGGCAAAAAACAGGTGCCGACTATGCCATGCATACTCCAGACACCACAAAAAAAATTATTAAACCGGCGGGTGAATGGAATACCACAAAAATTATTTTTACTCCCGAAAGAGTAGAGCATTGGCTCAACGGTGTAAAATTACTCTCTTTTGTTCCTTGGAGTGAGGATTGGTATGATCGGAAAAGTAAGGGTAAATGGAAAGATAGTCCCAATTATGGTAAATTTAAGTCTGGATATATTGGCTTCCAAGACCACGACAGTCCTATTTGGTTTAAGAATATTAAAATAAAAAAACTTTAATCCCATAAATATATAAAAATGAATAAACGAGAATTTTTAAAAAATGCAGCGGCATTATCCACCCTTACGCTGTTAAAGGGATGTAATTGGAATTCCTCTGATCAAAAGAAACTAAGGACGGCACACATAGGAGTAGGAAATATGGGTGCTCAAGATTTACAAGCAATCTCTTCACATGAAATGGTCGATGTAGTGGCCTTATGTGATGTTGATTCAAATAATTTATCTGCTGCATCTAAACGTCATCCCAAAGCCAAGCTTTTCGCTGACTATCGAGATCTTTTCAAAGAAATGAAAGATCAAATCGATGCAGTAATTGTCTCCACACCGGATCATACCCATGCTCCAGCTTCTTTGATGGCCATGAACCATGACAAACCTGTGTATTGCCAAAAGCCGCTTACGCATCACGTGACTGAGGCTCGAGCGATGAATCAAATAGCAGGTGATAAAAACCTTGTGACCCAAATGGGTATTCAGGTACATTCCTTTTACGATTATAAATTAGCAACCTTACTCATTCAATCAGGAATTATTGGAAAAGTGAGTACGGTAAGGGCTTGGACTGATAAAGTTTGGGGTTTTGATGGGCCCGCACCAACAGATAGTGATCCGGTGCCCGAACATCTCGATTGGAATTTATGGCTTGGTACATCAAAGGAAAGACCTTTCAAAAAAGACATATATCATCCAGGAATGTGGCGAAAATTATTAGATTATGGATGCGGCACCCTAGGTGATATGGGAGTACATATTTTTGATACCCCTTACAATGCATTGGCGTTAGATGTTCCTCTAACCATCACAAACAATTGCCGCCCAACTACCGGTTTTTGGTATCCTGAAGCCAATACCGTAACTTATGAATTTACACAAACACAGTATACGACCGAAACCTTAAAATGGGTATGGTATGATGGACCTGGTGCCCCAGAAATGCACAGTGATTTGGAATTACCCGATGGTGCCGCACTACCTGATCAAGGGGCCATGTTTATGGGAGAAAAAGGCAAACTATTGTTACCTCATTTTATGGAGTTACCTAGACTAATTGTAGATGGGGTCTATGTGGAACTTGATCAAGAATTAATTGATAGCTTTCAGCTGGGTGCGCCCATCAGAGATTATGACACAGAAGGTAAAAAGCACTATCACCAATTTGTCGATGCTTGTCTAGGGAAAGCAAAGACCAGTGCTCCGTTTTCTTACTCAGCGAAACTGACTGAAACCATACTGCTTGGGGTCATTGCAGGCAGATTCCCCAATGAAACTCTGCACTGGGATAGCCAAAAAGCCAAATTTTCTGAGTTAAAAGCCAATACTTATTTAGATGGTTCATATCGGACCTTCTAAATTTTTTAGATTGGAATAAAATTAAAAGCCCCTTTTTCAAATCAAGAAATAGGGGCTTAATATTAGTTTAATAGGTTACCATTATAATAAGCCACCTGACCGGTAATCTTTCCTTCCTTATTGAAGTTGTGGCTCAGGTGCATGAAAATAACAACTTCTGCGCCGGTATTCTTGTTTTTAAAACGAAAATTCCACCAAGATAAAACCGTGGATCCATCCCCATTGTAAGACAAATAATCAGGATATCCATATTCATCCATACTTATAATTTCGAATGAGGTCAATAAATTTTCTACTTGAGTACGTTCTTCTGATTTCGAATGACTTTCGCCTCTTGGCGCATTGATGTCACTGAATTGTGCATTATCGTCAAATTGCTCATAAACTAAATCTAAATCTCCCAGCTCAAAAGCCGAAATCATGGTCCTTACCGTATTTATATAGGCATGATCTTTATAAATGGTCCCATTCTCAGTGGTACTAAATGTATCCCAATACTTTTCAAAAATTGCTGTATTCGCACGGAAAATCAACATCCGGATTTGACTCCCATCTTTACTTAAAACAAAAGATCTGTCTACAGGAGTTTCTATTTTGAATCCTGTCTCTTTGTCTATCCCATAAAAAACATCCCAAGTATCTATCCAAGTACCTGACTCCTTATACTCCAACGCATCAGGATAAGATTTTCCTCGCTTGGTAATCTTAAAGCCTTTGAGCTGATTACTCCAATAAGTAGATTCTGCAATAAGTCCTTGCTTATCTTTGCCCTTAGCGTCTTTGTTGGTTGTCAAGCCATTATACCCATTGAAGTCATCGGTAAGAAGGGCCTCAAGAGTTGCTTTATCTCCAGCCACATAAGCCTCGGTGAATTTATGCATGAGCTCAATTCCTGGATGCTCATCGAAGATTTTACCATTATTTTTTTTTTGAGCTATCGCTGCTGTTGCAAGCATTAATATGGTAGCCATCGTCAGTTGGATTTTATTTTTCATGTTCAGTTTTTTGTTTAAAATTAGTCTTATTACTCATTCAAATATGAAACAAATATGGAGAAATAAAGAGAAAAATTGGCAGACGCCTCTGAATATTCGAAACATAGAGTTCATGTTTTATACGCTACTAAATTATTATTCAATTACTACCTGTATTGGAAATACAAAAAAGGATTAATTTTAGAGCATTAACTAGTACTAAAATCAATCACTCATTCTGAGAAATAGATGACTATGGGCCAAAAAAGAAGATTACCAGCAGAATGGGAGCGCCAAAGTTTTATTCAATTCACTTTTCCTCATAAAAACAGTGACTGGGACAATAATTATGAAAAAATCATTACCTGCTTTGTCAATATTATTGAAAAAGTAGCTGAATTTAATCTTGCAATAGTAGGTTGTGAAAATATCAAAAAAACCCAAATTTTATTCATAAATCACACCAAATTTCCTATTCATTTTGTGAAGGTAGCTTCCAATGACAGCTGGACGAGGGATCATGGTGCCATCACGATACTAGAAGGAGATCAACCCAAATTATTAGATTTCAATTTCAATGGCTGGGGAAATAAATTTGAATCTGCCCTAGATAATAAAATCAACCTTGCACTCTCTGATACCCTATTCAAGGCCCTGCCCATAGCCTCTAAAAATTTCATTTTGGAAGGTGGGTCCATAGAATCAGATGGCAGGGGCATACTCCTTACCACCACACAATGTTTGCTATCTACTACCAGAAACTCGGATATGACTCAAAGTCAAATTGAACAATTCCTTCTGCAAGAACTGGGATTAAAAAAAATACTTTGGTTAAATCATGGCGCACTTATTGGAGATGATACTGATGCACACATAGATACCCTGGCTCGCTTTTGCTCCGTTGATACAATTGCTTATGTAAAATGTAAGGATTCACATGACTTTCATTACCAAACATTGAAACGCATGGAAGATGAGTTGAAAGAATTTAAAGACCTGTCAGGCAAAAAGTATAAGCTCGTCGCTCTTCCTATGCCCGATGCCTGCTATGATCAGGAAGGTAATAGATTACCCGCTACTTATGCCAATTTCCTACTTGTAAATGATGGCGTCTTGGTTCCTTCCTATGGGGTAAAACAAGATCAAGAAGCCTTAGACAACATTCAAAATATTTTTCCAAAACGTAAAGTCATCGGAGTTGATTGCCTCCCACTCATTCAGCAAAATGGATCCCTACATTGCATTTCCATGCAATATCCCTCCGCTGTAAAAATCATGCTGGAATAAATAAAATGACTCATATTTAAAAATTACATTTGATCCTTTATTATTTTAATCTTGATACCATGACTAAAATTAAAGTTGGCATTGTTCAGCAAAAATGCAGTACTTCAAAAAAGACCAATATCGAAATGAGTATTGAGGGCATCCACCAATGTGCCTCAAAAGGTGCACACTTTACCAGAGCTACATGTCAGTAGATATTTTTGTCAGCAGGAAGCGATCGGCAACTTTGACTTAGCCGAAACTTTACCGGGTCCTACCTATAATAAGTTCGCTAAAATTGCAAAGTTATTAAATATCGTTTTGGTCACCTCTCTATTTGAAAAGCGAAGTGCTGGACTATTCCATAATACCGCTGTCGTTTTTGATAAAGATGGTCAAGAAGCAGGTAGGTATAGGAAAATGCATATTCCAAATGACCCCGGCTATTACGAAAAATTTTATTTTACCCCAGGAGATCTAGGTTTCAAGCCGATCACAACTTCTTTAGGTAAACTAGGTGTTTTAATTTGCTGGGATCAATGGTTTCCAGAAGCCGCGCGATTGATGGCAATGGCTGGAGCAAATCTGTTAATTTATCCCACTGCGATTGGTTATGATCCAAAGGATACCCATACCGAAAAATCTCGGCAGCATGACGCTTGGATGACTTCTCAACGTGCCCATGCCATAGCCAACGGTATCCCAGTGATTTCAGTTAATCGTGTTGGATTTGAAGAAGACCTGAGCCATCAAACAAAAGGCATTGATTTTTGGGGAACTAGCTTCGTTACTGGGCCTCAAGGAGAAGTACTTTGGAAAGCAGATCCAAATGAAATGGTAAATCAGGTTGTGGAGACCGACCAAAATAGGACAGAAGCAGTTAGAAGGATTTGGCCCTTCTTCAGAGATCGGCGCATTGATGCCTATACTGATATGAACCAAAGATTTATAGATTAAATAGAAATAACCGTCAATAACCTATTTCAAGGAATCGATTCTATCCATTTGATCGTTTCCCAAACTTGCACTCCCTGATTGGCGCGTTGAGTACCTGCTGTAGAACGACCATCCCGTATTTGATTCGAAAGCTTATGCATCATCTTATTGACTCTTTTTATTTCAATATCAGCCCTATTATAAGCCTCAGCTGGATCCTCACTTAAGTTATAAAGTTGGACATTTTGCCATTTATCCTTAAGAGTGTCTCGTACGGCAAGGACCCCTTTCTGAGACCACATACCCCCCCCACCAGATGAGGTAATTATCTTCCAATCTCCTTCAATTAAAGATAAGATTCCATTGCCTGATTGAACAATTAAATTTTCACGAATATTTGTCGATGACCCCTTTAAAAGGGGGAAAATATCAAAGCTATCAACAGCCATTGAATCATTTGGATCAAACCCAACAATCGAAGCCAAAGTTGAAAACACATCAGTTAAGGAAATCAGCGCATCGGATGTCGATACTTCAGGGATTACTCCGGGCCATCGTGCAAAAAATGGTTCTCGATGTCCTGCCTCCCAAGAATCGGATTTCAAACCTCTAAAAATACCAGCTGAGTTGTGACCATGTGTAAGTACTGAGCCTATCTCACCAACATAATTATTGCCATTCATATTGGTCGGACCATTGTCGCTTGTAAAAATGACCAAGGTCTGATCTGAGACGCCTAATTGATCCAAAGTATCAAGTAATGCTCCTATGTAATGATCTATCTCTACTACAAAATCTCCATATTTACCCGCTCCAAAGAACTTCCCAAAAAAAGCTTGGAAGGTGCAATAGGTGTATCCGGAGCAGAAAGCGAAAAAAATAAAAAAAAAGGATTCTTTGGATGGTTAATAGTACGATCTGCTACATACTTAATGGCTTTTTCAGAAATTGTCGGTAATAAATTTTCATAACGCCAGTCAGGTACCATTGCCCCTGGGGCACCTACTTTGCCCGCTTCCCACCATCCTGTAGGTAATACCGTCACTTTATCATTTTCAATAAAGCCATGTGGTGGAAAACTCGGTACATCATCCCCAAAATAATAATTAAATCCAAGTTCGATAGGACCTCCAGTGATGGCTTGCTCATAATCAATATTCCTCCCATCCGCTTGAGGTAAATGACCCTCCTTGGTGGGCCAATGCCACCCTAAATGCCATTTACCAATACATGCATTATGGTAGCCCTTACTTTGAAGCATTTCTCCTAAAGTATAATCCTCCTTATGAATTAAAGGGGGATCCCACAACCACGCCACTCCTGACTTTTTAGTTGACCTCCAGCTATAATTACCGGTTAATATACTATATCGGGTAGGTGTACATACCGCTGAAGGCGCATGGGCCTGAGTAAAAATCATGCCTTGTTGGGCAAAAGCTTATTAAGATTAGGAGTGGGGATTTTTGAATGTTTGTTTAAGATTTCAACATCTCCATAACCAAGATCGTCTGCTAAAATGAAGATGATATTAGGGGCCTGGCTTGGTCCGGTTGAGACTGCAGCAAGTTTACATAGGCTGAATAGAAAAAGAATAATTAAGTAAACAAAGCACTTCATCAAGTTAAAGATCAAATTTTATTTTAATAAACCTCGGTCTATAAATATGAGCATCTTCCTTAATATCAATCCAGAAATTTGGCGTGATGGTATTATAACTAATTAAAAGTTCATTGGGGCCGGACAAATTAAAATGTGCTTTAGCGTTATAACACCAGAGTCCATTTTTCATTTCAGGTGTTTCATAGATTTCGTGAATTTCTGAAAAAGGCCCCACGGGTGATGCTCCAATCCGCATGCCTATTTTATCAGACAATCCCAACACCTGAAAAATAAGGACAAACCTACCGTCTGGTAGTGGCGTGACGCTCAGTTCATTAGAGGCTGCATCAACAACTTGCTGCATAGTCTCCGAACGCACATCCCATTGTTCTCCATTCCAATAACGCCATTCCTTGAAATTTTCGAAGTCCTTTGGTTTTACTCGGGCGACAACCAAACTTTTTTTTGCACCAATACAGCCATAGACATATATATAACCATCCGGATTTGGTGCGCCGGCCCATGTGGTATTTACCAGAATACCCGAACCCAAATTTCCTTCCCCAAGACTATCAATTTTAACATGCAACGGAGTAGTCAATTGACGTTGATCCACATATGG
>Ga0206124_10000050_pt1 | contig 83276 bp, 41 predicted proteins | sample Helgoland_Spring_3_FD_148671 | JGI IMG/M metagenome (GOLD analysis project Ga0206124, IMG submission 148671) | Pelagic subsurface seawater microbial communities from Kabeltonne, Helgoland, North Sea - Helgoland_Spring_Bloom_20160321_2 | ecosystem: Environmental > Aquatic > Marine > Epipelagic ... | reverse complement strand
CCCCGCCTCGAATGTCGATCTTTTCGTCGACGTGAAAATTAGTTCGTCTTCTTCGTGTTTCCCATCGGAGCCGCATCGCTACTACTCAAATCTTCTGGATCCTTCCCGGTGACTAAATACTTAAGCGCGTTCCTCACGATCATTCGCGCCCAGTAGACGTTCAACATGCTCGGAATCGGCAGCGTGGTAAACGCGACGATTTTCTCCCCGACACTCAACGCGTTCCAGGAGCCAAAAATGAACGCCTTCAACATCAAAGGAATCACCAACACTCGGACGCCAAGAAACAACGGAATCCAGGCTAACCCGTTCAAGACGTAAAAAGCGCTCTTTTCTAACTTGCATTTCAACAAAAACCATCGAGTGCTCATGTTCGAATTCGTCACTTCGCTCACGAGAAAGAAATTGACGAAATAGACGCACCGCCCGGCGAGAACGGCGTACGGCCAAATGCAAATAGAAAACACGTGATGGACGATGAATAAATAATACGCCTTCTTGCCACCGTACGTGGCCTGTTGCCCTTTCGGATCTTCCAACATCACCGCTAAATCCCACGCCATGTACCCCAAACTTAAACCGCACGCCCGAACCGTATCCAACGAAGCGCGATGCACAAACTTCGTCCCATCGCCACCATCAAACGTCAATATCGCCGGCAACGCGAACAAGGTCACGAAAAACGCCGGAAAGTACGTGTCCATGTTCGTGTGCCAAATCTTCTTATCCGAATCAGACACGCGCGCCCAATACTTTCTGAAAATTTTCGGCGAAAGCAACACGCTCGATACCGTCGCGCACAGGCAAAAAGTAATCGCGAACAACACGTACGCGAAAAATATGCTCGCGACTTCTAAACTCGCGTCATTCTTTCTCAATTTTAACGACGGTAAAACCTTCGTCAGTACCATCGCACTTTTTCCTCGAAAGTGTTCCTCCACGAACAGTTGCACCGGCAGTTTCACGTGCCGGTCGATGTGGTCCAAGATTGTGTTTCCAATTTTAAAGAGTACTCCTGTTGGTATCATTATCGATGAGTTTAAAAGACTCACACCTTTTATGCGCGCGTAATACGTGACGGGCTCGATGCTCTCTGATATATTCTCTACCAGTCTTGGAGGAGCGCAAAACCAGCGCGTCTTTTATGCAGAGAGAGAAAGAGAAATTTGCTTTGACTTTCCCAAGAGTTTAATTTGTCACAACACCTCACGGGAAAAACATTCTTCACTCTGAACCGTCGTCGGAGAGGGACAGAGAGAGAGAGAGAGAGTTACGACGACGACGACGCAAAGTTGATTGATTAATGCGCAATCTTGAGAAAGGGAAAAGAGCGTTTTTATTTCTGGTTCAGCGTGTATCATCACAACAACATAAACAACAACACTTTAACACCTTCAGCAGTCGGAGCAACGCAAAGAGGATGCCGCCGCCGAAAAAGAAAGAGGAACACCTACCACTCACGGCCGCTCGGTTCGGCCGAGTGAAGAATACTCTGAAAATGGGCATCGTTGGTTTACCGAACGTCGGGAAGAGCAGTTTGTTCAACCTTTTGACGAAGACAGCGCTCGCCGCGGCGGAGAATTTCCCGTTTTGTACCATCGAACCGAACGAGAGTCGGTGTCCTGTTCCGGACGAGCGATACGAATACTTGTGCAACCTGTGGAAACCGCCGTCGATGTACCCGGCGTTTTTGCACGTGACGGATATAGCGGGGCTTGTTCGCGGCGCGAGCGAAGGCGCGGGATTAGGCAATGACTTTCTTTCGCACATACAAGCTGTGGATGGGATTTACCACGTCGTGCGAGCGTTCGATAGCGACGAGGTGATACACGTGGACGACTCCGTCGACCCAATACGTGATTTAGAAACTATCAACCACGAGTTGTGCGCGAAGGATTTAGCGGCGTTGAAGAGAGCCATTACGGACGAGGAGAGAGACGTGAAGAAATCAAACGGGATGAAATTGTCTCAGCTTTTTAAGGATACCATGGCGAAAGTCGAGCAGATGTTATCGAACGATTTACCTATTCGGTCGGGAGAGTTTAGCACTCCAGAAATTGACATGATCAAAATGAAACTCGGGAATTTGATCACCACGAAACCGATGATCTATGTTGTCAACCTGACGAAGAAGGACTTTATTCGGAAGAAAAACAAATGGTTGGTAAAAATTCACGCGTGGATTAAGGAGCACGGCGGAGGGACGATGATTCCAGCGTCAGTCGAATACGAGCAAGAAGCGTTCGATATAGGCGAAGAAAATTTAGAAGCGTTTGAAAAAGAAAACGAAGGCGCGAAGTCAATTTTGCCGAAGATGATAGTTCAAGGCTACAAAGAGCTGAATTTGATATACTACTTCACCGCAGGCGAGAAAGAAGTGAGATGTTGGACAGTGCAAGAGGGCGCGTTGGCGCCGCAAGCGGCTGGGGTGATTCACACGGATTTTGAGAGGGGCTTCATCAAAGCAGAGGTGTGCTCGTTTGAGGATTTCAAGTCAATCTCAACGACGAATTCGATGGCGGAAGTGAAAGCCGCCGGGAAGTACAGACAAGAAGGTAAAACTTACGTCGTTAAAGATGGCGATATCATTCATTTCCAATTCAACGTCACGGCGGCGAAGAAGAAATAAGAAGAAAGTAAAAACGCATGCATAAATAATATGAAATAAAATATACACACGGCTAAAAAGACCCCCTCTTCTATGACTAATTATTTCATCTCTCTACTGTTGTTCGTTGGCTCGAACGCTCGAGACTAACTTCAATTTTGCCGCCGCCATAGCGTTGTGCTCGTCCAACTGTTTCGAGTACTGATTAACCTGGTTAAAAATCAAATACGTTTCCAATCTGCTCGGTTCGTTCTGCGTTCTCGTGTCTGGATTTTCTTCGCTCAGCGGCGCCAGCCCGCTCTTTTCTCTCTGCGCGTTCTCCGCTTTCCTCTTTTGCAACCACACGTTCTTTTGTTGCTGCAACCGATGGTTCGCTCGATGATAATACGCCACTTTTTGCTGTTCGCTCCCTAAATCGTCCATTGACTCGCTCAAAAACTCCAAACTTTTCGTCGTGAACGTGTTCGCGTTCAAGTGTAATCGATTCAAATCTTCCTCGGTTAATTTATTCTCGTCTCGTTCAATCTTTCCGTCTGCGTTCGCGTCCAACTGCTTCATCATCGCGCTGACCAACACCGAATTACTCACCACCATCGGTACCTCCTCGATTACGTCGCTCCATTTCAGTCCTCGATCCTTAATCTTGCTCGTTTCAAATTTTCCGTTCACTTCTTTGTGCGTCTTCAAAAACGCATCCGTCAAGCGAATAGCTTTCAATCCAAACTGGCCATCCGAATCGTTCACCGTAGGGTCGTAAATTATACAAACGCACCTCTCAATACTCTCCGCGTAATCAATAAACGTTTCGATCAACTCTTCGGTAAAATACGACCCCATAGTCGTCGATTGGTACCACCCGACTGTGTTATTGTCCACGTTCACCTCTCGCAACATTCGCATCATCTCCAACTGATAATGCGCCCCTTCTTCCTCCTGAATGTCTTCGTTAGTGTTGTTATTCTCCGAAGACGATTGCGACGGAAACGGAAACGAACTCGTCACCTCTAACGTCGACCCGACGTCCAAACCGAGCAATTGTCCCGTCACTAACGACGGTTGCGAATCTCGCGCGTGCTTCGCGATTTGCAGAATCACCGAGCCGTCGATCTGTACCGAATGCAACGGAGGCGTTTCCGGGACCGATGCTTTTTCCTTCTCCGCCGCGGGTTTCGACGCCAACGCCGCGAACGAAGAGGACGACATTTTATCTCTCGCTGCTGCTGTTGCTCTCGATAGAGAGATTCTTTTTCTTCTTAAGTCTGGTTTTGTTTCGTATACCTCTCGAAAGATGAGGATGTGATGAGGAAAGCCCTGATTTTGTGGCGCTTCAAATTGTCACAAATGATGGAAAAAGACAAAACAAGAAGAGAAAACAGAAACTACTTTTTCACTCTTTTATTAGTACGTTTTCTTTTATATAAATACGTGTGTGTGTGCGCGCGCGTGGTTTCTCTCTCTCTCTCTCTTTCTCTCTCTGAACTCTTTTCTCGGGTCGATTTTTTTTCTCTCTTTGCGTGTTCGCTCGCTCGTTCGTTCTTTTACGCGCGGTTCTTTTTTAACTCGTTCGCGACGCGATCGATGAATTGTTCGGTCGTCGCGCCGGACGGGCCGGATAAATCTCGCGTCCCTTTACCTTCGCGGAAGAGTTTGTGCATGATGTTTCGAATGCTCGTGGTGAAATCGACCATTTTTTTGTGGTTTTCTTTCGTGTCGTGGGTGAAACTGGCGTGGTTCATGGCGCCGATGAGACCTTCGACCATGCCGAGTGGATTTAAGCTCGTTTCTTCGCCTCGTAAGCGCGCTTCGTCCATATCGGTGACCGTGCCGTGAGAAGCTTCGAATTCTTTGATGTACGTGCCGTCTGGAGCGACACCGACGAGGTTGGAGGTGATGAAACCGGGTGATTTGTGCATTTGCGCCAACTCGTCGGTCAAGACGTCGCCGTCGTAGTTGTGCGCAGCCATGCCAAAGTTCCCTTGGGTCCATTGGACCAATTTCATCGTCGCGGCGTCGGAGAGGAGATGCACTAACTCGGCGTCTTTCTCGGCGACGATCTTTTGCGCGATAAATTTCGCTTTGAAGTCGCTGTCGTAAACGTCTTTCATGATTTTCCAAAACGGTTCTTGCCATTTGAAGACGGTTTTCTTCGTGACCACGTACGGTTTTACGCCAGCTTCTAAACACCTCTCGAAGAAAAACTTGGCTAAATTGTGGACGTTATCGTACGCGTTATCGTACGTCACCACCGCGGAAATTTCGTCTTTGCACTCTCTCTCGTCCACCACAATCTCCTTCCCGGCGTCCGGCCCGTCCTTCGGGATGAACGTCGTCTTCAACGTCCCTCTCCCAACATTCTTCCATCCAGCCGCGTACTCCCCGCCCACCGCGTGTCTCTCAAACAACACCGGACCTTTATACCCCAACTCAATCCCATCGATATGAATCGTATCCCTAGAAATAGTAATCCCATTCCACCCTCTTCGCATGGCGCCGTTCGGCGACCCCCACGTCTTCTTCAACCCGAGTCGCTTCACTTGGTCCGCCGTCGGCGTAATCGTCGGCTCTTTAAATATCGCTTTCAACTTAAACCCAGCCGTAACGACGTCTTTCAACACCTGGTCGTTCGTCTCGTCCCTATTTTTCGCGCTCAAATCAAAATGTTCCCACTTTGAAGTATCCACCGCGGGCGCGATCCATTTTTCCTTGACCAGGTCCATCACGTATTTCGTCATCTCTTCGCCTGCGACGTACACCATCGGCGCGGCGACCAAGAGTTTTTTTTCAGAAGAAGACGCGTACGATCGCGCGATCACGCTCGACGCTTCTCGAAACCCAGATCGACGGCGACAACCAGTCGTAGCACTCGTCACAGTCGCAGTAAAACACCGAGAGGAAGAGGAAGAGGACACGTCGTGAGCACCGCGACGCCGAGTCCACGTTCCCGAAAACGAAGTCATCGTCGAACCGTTATTACGATTGTTGTGATTGTTGCGCGAGAGCGGCGGCGTTGTTTGCGCGAAGGCAGAAGAAGAAAAAGACGCCGACGACGATGCGACGAGGGTAACGATGCTCTTCGTCGCGTTCGTCCTCGTTTTCGATGAGAACGGTGATGATGATGATGTCGTCGTGATCATCTTCGCAGAAGCAATCGCTCTTCTCGCCGCCATGATGCTCGAGAGTGATAAAAGTTGATTTTTTTTTTGCGCTTGTTTTTTATGAAAACAGAAGAGTTTTTTGAAAAAAATCGCACTTACGATTTTTTTTGCAAAACAGAGCAAAAAGCGCCATAAAACACTTTAAAAACGACCACTACACACGCACACGCTTTAAGTTTCTTTGCGCGCTTTTCGCGTTTGGAGATTTGTTCCTTTTAAAACTCAAAGTTGGGGAGAAACGACTCTCTCTGCTCTTTCTCTCTCTCTTTTTCTCTTCTTTAGCCGCGAGAAAAGGAGCACATCGCGACGAGAACACCGCGAGAAGAGCACAAATCATCATCAGAATACGGTTATATCATCACATCACGCAGAGAGAACATTTCACGCAGAAGAGAGATTTGAGTCAAAAGAAACATGGGGAAAGTGGCGAAACCGGCGCGCACTTTCGACGCGGTGCGCGTGTTCTCTCTCATCGCTTTTCTTTAAAGTCGTTTTCTTCGTTTCGTTCTTCTTTTTTCTTCTCTCTCTGACGGCGTTTTCTCTCTCTCTCTCTCTTGAAACACAACGAACAGTCCCCGCGAATGTCGGCGTTGATTGCGAAAATCTTGTCGTACACAACAACCGACGACAAAAACGCGTTGACGACTTTGGACGAGAAGGACATGGGGGGAGAAGAAGAAGAACGTCATGTTCACGATCGCGTCGTCGATATCTCGAGCGCAATCGCGGACGATTTGAGCCCGCAATTCGTTTGGCACTTGGGGAAAGGCGAGTTTTTACACTGGGTGGATGTGTTTAACGCGTTTGACTCGTATTTGTCAAACGCGACGAGTGGTTTTACGACTACGACGGCGAAAAAGGATTCAAAAACGCATTTTTCGGCAACGAGGATAGCGCACGAAGCGGCGCCGAATTACATCTCCAAGACAGACGTGTGCTCGTTTTTGATCGCGTGCGGGGAAGGAGCGAGAGGCGGGGATGGCGGAAGCGGTGAAAATGCCGAGGAGGGCGTAGACGACGACTCGCGACAAAGACGAGAACGACGAAAAAGGGATTCGATGAAAAGGAAGAAGACGTTGCTGTGGATTTTGCGATGTACGCGCGCAATTTTAGACGAGTGCTGGAATAAGCACGTGTACAATTCGTTGGAACAATTGACGAAGCTTTTACATCACGAAGATTTTGAAGTCGCGTACGAAGCGCTGCTGACGATTCACTCGGTTGCGAAGAAAACGCCCGGCACAAGAGTGAATAGGTTTGTGCCGTGCGATGGGTTGACGATGCGGTTGTTAATTTTGGCGAGAATGAACGATTACGATGAGAATGAGAACAAGCAGAAGAACGAGAAAAGAACAGAGGTGCAAAACTCATTTCCAGATTTGAAAGTTGATTTCCTATTCGGCGTGGATAACGAAGACGGCATTCAGGACGGTCAATCTTCTGTATTCGACGTCTTAGACGAATCCAATGTCTCGCGCATGTACGAAATCGTCGAGAGTATCGAGGAAGGAGGTGAAGTAGATAGTAGCAAACCCGAAAATGCCGTTGAAGCGGTCATAGATAGCCGACTCCGCGTCCAAGAAGAAGGGTTCAATAAACGGACTAAACTTCAAGAAGAAGTGTTTGAGAAGCTCTGGACTCTTCGATGGTCGTCGTTTGCAGCGAGAGATGCGCAAACAAACACGCACTACCTAAAAGACGCGCGAGTAAACGTCGCAAACCTCGCACTGGCGACTCTACTGCAATTCGGCGATTCAACGGAAGATGTTTCGTATGATTGCAACTACACTCCCACGAAAAAGCCGATTCCGTCACAGGAGATGAGGCGACTGGTTTTTCAGACGTCAACGATGCAAGAAAAGGCTTCGGAACTCGTTCAACAACTCGACGATAGAATAACAAACATTAAGAAAAACACACACAACAGTAATAGCGAGCCGCCGCTGCCGTCTTTAGGAAGAGGAAGAGGAGAAGACGCGGGGAGTGATTTTAGTACCGACGCGTCAGTAGCTGCATGGGCAATTTCGGCTCTTGTAAACGAACGAGATACATCTTCCGCAGCCGTGGAAGTTTTGCGCACGCACAAGTCTGCAACGATCTTGGAGAATTTATTCACTATTTCAGTGGAAAAACTTGTGAACGCGCCAGACCTTTCGAAGAAATATTTCGATACGGCAACGGACTCTCCAGAAGAGAGAGGAAGAGGAAAGAAGTCGACTAAGAAAAACACGGGAACAGAAGAAAGTTTTCGGTATTTTGACATTTCAAACAGCGAAAGCATAGAAGCATCTACCCTTGCCGAAGCAGCTTTCGCACTTCTCGCGAATCTTAGCACGATTGCGACAGGCTGCAACGTATTACGCGATGCAAACGCGCTCGAACCGCTCTTGAAGTTGTTCGAGCACGAACGCAGCGACCATATACCTTTCGTAGCTATATTTGCGCATTCGCTAGAAATGATATTAGATTATAACGCGGATTCGAATAGAATATTTCGTGAGTCCGGCGGCGTTGCGTTACTGTGCTTGAGGCTACGCCAAGAAATTGAAACGTCTCTGAAGGAATACGACAAGATTTGCGAATCACTCAGAAGCGCGGGCGCTTCGATGAAAAATAGAGAGAATAAGAACGATGCAAAGTTATTGTCTGTCGCTAATACTGATTCACATGCGGCGCCAGGTTCTGGCTCAAAGCGCAAGAAGTCGCACGTCACGTCAGTAGATGATGACAAAGAAAGTACTCCATCACAAAGACGGAAATCTGGCGACGGCACCAGCGTGGATATTGTTGAGAAAGCCACAAAGGGAGAAGGCCTAACAGCGAATGATGTCGTTCTACCGAGTTACGTCGCCTATAGCCGCCGCGTGTTGATAAAAGCGTTAACACGTGCCTTGGCGTTTGCAATATTCGGTCCAACGGTTCCTCAGGATGCTTACGCAGCTGGTCTTGATGGTCCCAATGGGCTCAACAAAGCTATGCGTCTGGTTTTTGATAACGCTCAGAAATTTGGGGGAAGTGGCGTGACAACATTCGCTTCTTTAGTAACCGATTACCTCAACCACGATCCAACGTGCTACGTCAAACTCGAAAGTGCGGGAGTTTTTGATGCTTTATTTAGCGCGTTAGAAAATGAATCCATCGCGAATAACTCAAAAGTTTTGTGCGTTGCGCCTCAAGTCATATCGGCAACGTGTCTGCACAAAGATGGGAAGAAGAAAGTAATCAAGCGGGGCATACTGTCAAAGGTCATGTGTCCAGCTTTCACGAAGCAAATTTATCAAAAAGCTTTGAGTGCCCCAGACGTAGCCACCGCGATCGGAACGAACATAGATGAGTTATTAAGACACGTGCCTGATCTTCGCAAGGACGGCGTAGAAATGCTCTACAAAATTTTTGACGAGATCCGGAAAACGTGCGAAAAGCGCTGCGAATACTGCAAAAAATCACCTCATGCATCAAAATCACCCGTGAGCGCTTGGCGAACGTGTCTTGCCGTTCCAAAAGATGATACCAAAGGTGAAGCCAAAGGTGAAGATGCGGAGATTAGAGTCATTGAGCTGTGTTCGGAATGCGATATTCGCAAAAAGCCCGAGGAAATGGCCAAGCGCGGATGGCTCATACTGCCACCTTTACCAGATTTAAACTCAGATGACAAAAATAATGCGGAGTCAGGAAATAACTCTTCGTTACATAGATATCATCATAACGAGCGCAATAAAGCAGTAGTAGCGCGTGGAAAATTTCTTCACGACCTCATTCTGCATGCGACGCGTCTCTTGGAAGGTATCGTGCAGACAAATGAGCTCGTCCATCGTTTTTTAGCGTACAGACCAAATTCCAACTCACAAAGTATATTCGAGTCGAATTTGAGCGGAGTTGAAGTACTTACTAAAATTTTTGTCTCGAATAATCTGCCAAATATGTTTCCAACATCGGTTGCTGGGAATAACTTTTCGAGTTTACTGCGTAAATTGGCATTAAGAGTCCCAGAGGATTTCTGTTCTGCCTTTGATGCGGCGTTGAATTATGTTTTGATAGATTTTGAAGCGAGAAATAAAGACTTCAATGAGTCCGGACTGAGTGAAATGTCTAAGTTGGGGGAAGTCGATAGCGAATGCAGAACTGATCGCTTTCGCGAAATGAATTCCATTTGTAAACGTTTGGAGAATGCCACAAACTTCTTTTCGACGATGATCCGAACGTTTCCAGTAGCTTTGGGCTCCTTTTATCAAAGGCTTCTCGATCTTTGTCGCGCTCACGGTGGCGCACTCTCTTCCATCGACTTTTTAAGGGGTCACTTAATTCTAGTGGACGGAGAAGTTAAATACGACGATTCTACAAGCATTGCGGCGTTTCGGAACGCCGAAACGGCTCGATGGACGCGGGAATCGTTCCAGCGGCTTAAAGGAGCCATTGTCAGTGCATTTGTCATCATAGCACGACCGGCACCCGCGACTCCTTCTTGGGTGCGTTTAAGTAGAGAGAAATCTAAAGTATACGAGAGGACACAATGGACCTCCGTGGCAACAATTTTGTTGCAAATAGAAGACATAATGTTTCAGAGCTACGAAGAAATCGCGAAAGTGAAAAGAGATGTTCGCCAATACATCGATAAGAGACAAAATTTGCAGTTGGGTGATGGTGATAACTTTCCATGCACTTCTCTGTTCATATTCAGCGAAATTGAAGAATATGTACGCGTAGTTACCTCCGTTCTCGGATACTCTACTGAGCGCCGAGATAAGAGCCGTCGAGCCTTTGCCCCGGCAATCGTTCTCGCACGAAAATATGGCATCATTGATCTTATTTCGCGCGCTATTCTACCTGAAGTTATAGAACTCGGAGTTTTATTAACACGTGTTTCTGTCACGGAAACAGAAATCGTAAAGGCGCCGCCGAACGGGCAGATTGTGGATGCGTGTCTGCATAGCGCAAATATCTGCATCTCTACCATAATTTCTTTCTTTGAGAAATTATCGAACCTCCAAGCGTTTCCAACAATGATTACTAGATGTGAATTATATACAGCGGCATCTATTCCGATAACAGTGGACTGGGAATTATTGCTTAGTAGACTTGGAGAGCTCGGCGATGAAAGCGACGGCTCCAAGAACAAATCGAACAAATCGAAAAAGCAGAAAAGACATAAGATTGATTTTGAAAATGCAAACGACTGCGATTATTGGGTGAAAGAGCTCGAGAATCGCATGATGCAAGACGGCTGGAATATTCTTGGCCGCTCTTTCCGGGCGGCATACACAACGGAGGAAGTCTCTAAGCGATTGGGAAAATGCAAGATGCCTGAAGATTTGGGTGTTTCTTTGCACGAAGAGTGCGCTCACGTCGCATTTACAATTGAACGTGCTATATCTCGCGAATTTCATGTAAACGAAGATGGAAAAATTGATGCTATTCAGCCCCAGCTCTCATCGGTGCTTTACGCGAAAGATGTGCTCGTCAGAATCTTCAGAATACTCGCGCGATGCTTTCGCGGAACGCAGCAGGGTGGAACAGGATTCTACGAACGAGGATTGTGCGAATGTATCGAACACAACGATATAGCTAAGTATTTGGACGAAGGAGAAGACAGACAGAGGGAGCAGTCCTTGCTCCGCGATAAAGCTATTAATGATGTGGAAATTTCGCCGGAAACGTTGCAGCTCATCGTAGAGATGGGTTTCTCGGCGCGTGCTGCTCAAATGGCGGTAATGCGACTACGCGAAAGAAGTCGCACCGAAGAAATCAACGCGGAAACAATCGCTGAATATTTGCTTGCGCACCCGGAGATACAGGAAGAAGCAAACAAACATCAAAACTCGAGTAATGCTGCAACTGATGCATCCGATGGTAAAAATGACAAAGTGGCAAAATCAAAGAAAAAGATAGGTTCTCCAAAAATGAGGAAAGACTCTTCATCTGGCGAAGACGATTCGCTCTCTAAGCCTTTGGAGGAGCGTCTGAGAGAGCGAGTTCCAGAACTCACTGAATCTCTGTGGAAAATTCTTTGGCTAAAGACACATAGTGTGGCACTTGTAAAATCGAACATCGAAGTTTCAGCGAAGGATGAACAAGAATGTGAGGACGACTCTGCTTTGCTCTTTGAATTTGTCGAAGTGGTTTGCGATGCCTTCCTCCTCGATGTAAACGAAGCGAAAATAAACGACATCCGTCGCAAGTCTGTCGCTAAAATTATCATGAAGTCACCATTTAAAGGGTTTCCAGAAGCGCACGTCACGAACGAATTGCTCAGTAAGTACCTTGAAGCGTCACCTGCGAAAGAGTTGGGTAAGTTAGGTATACCACTGTATAATGATGTGTTGATAGATGCGATTGTTGGGATCCAACAACAAGCCATGTTGCTGCTTTGCTCGCGAGATTCAAACTTTCGAGAAATTTTCCAAGAGATGAATGGATTGGCAGTTGAAGACTACTTGAAAAGAATCGAGATACTTGTGGAGCACTCGCACGTTTCACTTTCAGGTCGCGAAAAAGCAACCAATATCGTTGCCGCATCACCTTTGTGTCGCTTTCGGAAGATTGCTCAAACGACCATAATGGTTCTACACATGTACGCTCAGTGGCTACCGGCAGAAAGTGGTATGCCCTCTCCACTAAATGGACCATTTTCTGATGCTAGCTCTCTTGGTGGCAATGTTAGCGCGTTTGCGAAAGAGATAGGTATAATCGGCGGCCGACCGTTTGGTTCTGTCGCCAAAGCTGAGCAAAAACGCATCATCGAGTCGCTCGATGCCATACTTCGATTTTATGCGTGGGCGCAATCGCCGAATGTCTATGAAAAACAGATGTATTCGCCGCCGACTATCAGTCCTTGTATTCCCACGGTTTTTGTCGATAGCGATGCTGCGATTGAAGCGACGAGGTGTCCTCTTACGAGAAAAAAATTGCACGAAATTCGTCAACCCGTACGATTAAAGGATAAAACGTACGAAAAGAGCGCGTTGCTTCATAAATATAATCTATGGTGTGCAATATCTGGGAGTTCAACTCTCGAAAGCTACGATCACGTGCGTCTCCTTGGCAAGGATATTCCAAACGATCACAAGGGCCCTTTTAAGACACCAGACGGAGAAACGCACGACAAGGTCGAAGTAGAAAAAGCACTCGTGACTTGCGATATCGAAGCTGCAAACTTCAAGGCCAAGTTTTACAGTAAGGTGCCTAATGCCAATAACCCAGGTACATGCGCTCCTCAGATTCAAGCCGCGTTGACACTGTTGGAGCATTTTACAAAATCCTATGAAAACGTGACAACTTGGCTCAGTAATAATAAGCGCAAAGAAGCACCAAATATACTTCTACCCAAATTGTGGGGATGCGAAGTTTTGATGCTGCTGAGATCGCTCCCGCAACACTCGTTCATTGCGTTCACCAACTTGCTAGCATCGATATTTCGCCATGTCGCAGAGGACCCAAACACGCTGCGCTACGCCATGGAATGCGAAATAAAAAAATCGCTTGAGGCTGCATTCCATTCAAGCGATGGCGGTATGGTATCGGCATCCGTATTTCTGACCTTAATGTCTCCGGTGATGGCTCGAGATGTGCACACTTTCTTCGTTGCTTTAGAAAAGTGTGCATATTGCGTACCGGTGCCAAATCCAAAAGAGAATAAAAAAGGTGAATTGCTCATTCTTCCGCGTTTTGAAACAGAGAAGAAAAATGTGAACGAATTGGGGACGGACGTGTCAAAAAACACAAAGGTAGAAAAAATCGACCGAGAATCGAACGAAGGAGATAGAATTCCACCGCCGTCAAAATCGTTTGTTCAGCTTGTCCGTACACTCCTCAAGGTCGTCAAGGGAAACACTGTGGCTGATTTAAAGCTTGCCTTTGCAGATGGCCCGGTACCGGCACCGGAAACTCTCACCACGCCGAATTCTTCAAACCTGGTCCCACTGTTTCACACTCACGATCGCTACGAAGAGCCGTACGGCCGATCAACGGATATCCATGCCATCGCAAAGGTTAAATTTGCTTTGAGACTTCTGTCAGAGTTCATAGAAGTACACGCTGCTGCTGGTGCGGTCCTCGTAGAGCTCGATAAAAGTGATGCGTCTGTTGGAGGGGTTTTGACGCACACGTTTTGCAGATTGATCTCAAAGGAGACGACTTCTTGGAATGAGAAATTAACTGCGCTGGGAATACACGAGCCGCCAACGTGTCCAGAGCAGATTCCTTCCGGCATAAACGGTTATAAAAACAATAGTTTCCCGGCTTGGCAAGGAGCAGAACGTGCGGCGCATTTTCTAGCGACGTGTACGATTCGCGTTCCGGGCTGTCGAGAGTTATTCTTCTCAATGGTTGCTCAATTACTTCAGAATGATTTTACTGTAGTTTCCGGCTCGTACAAGTCGCAGAGTAGTAATGCGCGATACCAAGGACATCTTCGCGCTGCTCTGGATATTCTCGCGACGATTGTGGCGCATTGCATGCCTTCGCGATCAGAATCTATAAGGGACATATCGAATAAACTCTCTTCTGCCAATTTTCAAAATGGCGAAACACTCGCTGCAATGCACCGCCACAAAATTCTTCCGTTGCTTTTGAAATCTGTAGAGAATCACTGCGTTGATGAACTGCAAGGCGGCAATCGCCCTGAGCTCGGTATTCTAGACGCAACACTTACCGTCATAGATAAATTATCGAATGTGTACGAAAAAATGTCGAAGGAAATCCCCGCATCTGGAGATCAAGATAAGGGGCGGAATGGTCAGCGTCACCTCGAACAAAGTCTTATCGCTGTGATCGATGCGGTGCTGCGCGAAGATGATGAGAATGAGAATAGCTATAACGAGGAGGAAGAGGATGCTATGCTCGCAGATGAAGAAGCTATGATGGAAGACATGCGCGCAATGGAAGATGCGGAGCTAGAAGAAGCAATTTACGAGGACATGACGACAAGTGACGATGACGACGATGCCGGTGATGGAGAAGCAGGTTTCGAAGTAGGATCGGAATCTGACGATGCTTCAAGTGACTTAATCATCGATGGAGATGACTCTGATGATGGTGAAAACGGCACCGACGATGATGATGCAGGAGATGAAGAGGACGATGGCGAAGATCACCTAGACGACTACAGTGATGATGAACTCGATCCCGAGGACGAGAGAGAGATGGAGAGGCTTGTAGAGCGCGGTATGATCGATGAATATGCCCGAGAAGATGGAGAAAGCTTGGTTCCAATCGGACTAGCCGAAAGTGATGGAGATGATGCTACCTCCGCAGATGATCCTGAAGATGGTTATACAGATGAAGAAGGAGAGGAAGATGACGAGGAGACGGAAGAGGATGAAGAAGGTGATTTTGAAAATCCGAACAGTTTTATCGATGAGGAGAACGTTGCGATCGGTCCAAGTGGCGAGGAAGTGATGAGTCGCGATCAAAGTGGCGCAAATATTGCGCGTATTGGTGGCTCTGTGTGTGATACTAACCGTGATGTGGGCGTTTCTTTTCTTGATGACGCAGTGTTTGTACGCAATCCCGGCGGCGCGTTCAGAAGAGGTGGGGGTTCATTTCGCGGGGAAGCTGCTGATCCATTTTTGGCTGAGCAGTTTCAAGGTCCCCGCATGACGATAAATGAGGTGGTCCATCGAGCTCATGAATACGGAGCTAATGAAAGGGGGAGGAGAGAGAGAGAAGGGGAGGAAGCAGAAGAGGAGGAGGAAGATGAAGAAATATTCGTTGGCAACGAGGATGATAGCGAATTGGCTGACGATGACAGCGGATTTCACAGCGATATCGAATTATCCTTAGACACTGGTTTTGGCCGTGTCATGCGAAGAAGAGAGCGAGAAGGGGATGGCAATAACAACCGATCGAGTCCTACTAACTCTTTAGACGTTGGTTTAGAGTTAGAGTTAGAGACTTACGCGGATTTGGAACCGACCGGGCTTCCGGAAAATCCCATTCAGCAGATGAACGTATTCGAACTTACGGTTGAAGATCTTCGTCGTCTTGCGAATGGAGAGTTTACTCGACGAGAACGAGAAGCCTCTTCGTTTGGTGGTCCCCGTCGTGAAGACACGGGTACGGCGTACATTGCGAATATGGATGGTGGACGAAATATTCGAGCGAGACTCAGATCGCGATTCGGCGAACGATACCTTTGCGAATGCGAGGATGCACAAGGAATGGGGATATCGAGAAGACATCTACCGTCACGGCGGGCATTTCCTGATGCGCATCCTCTCGTAGTAAGAGATGATTGTCCTAATGTTACCTCATACGCCATTGAGATGAGATGTGCTGCAGATGGTGCCACGTCGAGCGTTCCGCCTATTGCCCAGTCGATTTGTGTTAGAACTAGAGTAGATGATATGCCGAATGATGCTTACATTCGCTGGTCTGCTCAAATGATTCGTGAACACAATGTAACGACGGGTCCAGATGGTCAGCGGTATTGGCAACAAATGCATTTACGTGTCAACAGTTCCAATACAGATGAATTTGCACATCGATCGGCAAATATGCCAACGCCTATCGCGGACGCACCTCCAGATGTTGTGAATAGAATGCGAGATGTTTTGCGAACATTGTCCAGTGATTTTGCGAGATTTGCTCGATCATCAGGAAACCCCATGCTTCAAGGTGCTTCTTCAAGTCCAGATAATCTTGATTCGTTTGATCCCTACGGCTTTGTTGATATTAATGGCGAGCCATATCTGACCAGGAATCAAATACTGTCCCCCGAGGCTGGCGGCGCGTCTAGAGGTGAAAGGCACCAAGAAGATATGGGCAGAATTAACGTCGATTTTGATGGCACCGGAAACGATCTTTTATCTATGAGTGGTGTGTTGATATATTGTGGAAATCTTGTTCTGAACGGCGAAGTCGATCAAGACGCTCTTGGAGAAACGGCGATATCTCCTGAACCTGCTTGGGATTTGAGTGGTTTACGCGCAAGACGACATGCCTGGACGGATTCAGCGAGGTCAATTCTAGGAAACGGATCAACCGCGCTGGCACCAAATGCCCCGTTGACTAGAAGTGAGAGAAACTTGGTTTCAACGTCGATTGTAACGGTCTTAAGAGCGCTTACTAATGAAGGCTTGCGCACGAGCGAACAACAGCAACAACAACAACAGAGGAGAAGTGTAGAGCGAGATAAAAAAAAGGGAAAGGAAAGCACGGACAAAACACCGAGAGAGACGGAGAAGGGGAAAAGCGGCGGATCATCTCCTATCGGCAGTATGGAAAAAGAGGAAGCACTCAAAAAAGATGATACTGCTCATTCTAATACTGAAAACGGTGAGGTAGATCTCTCCATTTTCAATGACGACGCTTCTTGGATACCGGAAGCGATGGAAAAGCTCTCCCTCGAATCACCGGATCAAGCATCGTTGAACGCTTTGCCAGAGAATATAAAAACCGAGCTTTTACGTTATAACGTAATTGTGAAACGTTTAAATGAATCGCCTCCGAAAGAGTTGCATCAAACGCGGAATTTTGATGAGGTGGATGCGACGTTTTTAGCAGCCTTGCCGCCAGACATTCAAAAAGATGCGCTCTCTCAGGCAAAATCTATACTTGAATCTGCGAGATCGTCGATGTTGCTGAATAGAAAGCGAGCAATTGAGTCGAAAAAAGTGGCGCTAGACCGCGCTGAGAAACAAAAGAAAGAGGAGCTGCTAAAAGAAAAAAACGAGGAAAAATGGGCACAGTCAAAAGAAGCCTTGGATATTGCAAAGAGGACCTTGAAAATCACTCCGTATCGAGTTGAGATGCCCGATTTGACCAAAGAAGATGCGCGATGCCTTTTAATCTGCGAAAACTTATGCAGAAGGTTTCAAAAAGAGTCCTACCAACGCGCGCTTTTGAGTTTATCGACGTTTGCTGTGTGCAGAGATACATTCATAACAGAAATATGGTCGATGATTGACCCTGTTTTATGCCAATCAGATACGTCCTTGTCGGTCCTTCGACAATTAGATGTGAAGATGGATCGATATGGATTTGTTCACAGCGAAGCTCGCGCTCGACGGGCTCTTGCTACAATGCACTGGCTCACACAACACCAGGGGAAGTTTAGTAGTCGGCTACCTTCGATTTCTGCGACGACGGTGTGTGGTTCACCCATGGGTATTACTGTCTTTGAACGTCTTTTGGAATCTCTCAGTAGTCCGGTGGCTCTCAAACACCCGGGATCTATGCTAGCGAATCAGCTCTTGATCTTGAACGAATCTTTTCGCGCGACAAAGATATCGAAGATCAAAGGTCGTGCCAGTGAAAAACATCTCGATGAGAACGTAAACCAGGCTAGATTGACGTTTGACAAATTGAAACCCCATCAACTCGAACCGCTGGCGAAACTTTTGGACGCGCTCTCTTTCATCAACCAAGGTCGCTTCGGTAATGCCGTTCTTTCTCACGTCTATTCACTGATGCGTCACTTTGCGACGGCTTCTCAGAAGCAAGCGAGTGTATTGACGGTTGCGCTACTCAAACAAGCAAAGATATCGAGAGTCTTTGCGGAGACGCAATTAAACTTATGCTCGACAGGTAATACTGATACGCATATGTTACACGCTGGGTGCGATTCAATCCTTCGAGTCGTGCGAGCGCTCGCGCAGTTGACAAAGCAGCGCGCGCAGGGCGCGAAGTCGGATAAGAGTAATTCTGGGCGACGGGTAGTGCCAGATACTTTTGCGGGAGCATCCCCCATGGATGCCTCCCAAAAGCCTTCAACGATGAAAGTTGGTGAAGAATCAAAGGATGAAGAAGCGCCGGGTGAAAACGCACTTTTAGAGCTTTCCGAAGCTATGAAACCGGCGTGGAAAGCGCTCTCTACTGCCGCGCAAAAAGTTGAGGCACTCGTCACGCCACACAAGCCTGGTGCTGCTCCTCCGCCAGCTCCACTCGCTATAACAGCGATGCTTCCAGCAGTGGAGGCGTATTTTGCCCTTGCCGATGCGCTGGCGCCAGATCAGCTCGAGGAAGTCTCTAAAAAGATGGCAGAGAAGCAACAAGAACGAGATGAAGTGGCATCTCCGGGAAATGCCGACCAGACAATGAATGCGACGAGCGCTGCTGCTGTCAATAGAACCGCAAATAACACGCCGATGAAATTGTCCCAACCCTCTCGAGCGTCAACTCCTGGTTTACTTCGTGCGTCCAGCGTCAAGTTCACTTCTAATCTTGGATTAGATGCATTACTCGAAAATACCACCATAGCAGAAGAGCTGAAATCAAGACTATCCACCGAAGCTTGGAAGTTTGCCGAGAGGCATCGTGGCGTCATAAACGCACTACTTCGACGGAACCCGCAATTACTGACGACGTCTTTGAAAACTTTACTCCGAACGCCAGCATTGGTGGATTTTGATGTTAAACGGGCACACATTCAACTCAAACTAAAAAAGGAGAAGGAAAAATACGTCTCCCGTGGAACATCAAAGCTCAAAATTCGCAGATCGCATCTATTAGAGGATTCATACAATCAACTGCGGGCGCGAACGCACGAAGAAATGAAAGGTCGCATGCAAATCGTCTTTGCGGGTGAAGAAGGGATCGATGCGGGCGGTTTAACGAGAGAATGGTATCAAATCCTCGCGCGAGAAATCTTCAATCCCGATTGGGGTCTGTTCCAACTCGCTCCGAGCGGCGAAGCGTGCTACGAGCCAAACAAGCATTCCTCGATTAATCCGGAACATTTAAGCTATTTCCGTTTCGTCGGTCGATTAATTGGTAAAGCTTTGTTCGACGGGGTATTACTCGACGCGTATTTCACGCGACCAATTTATAAGCATCTCCTTGGGCAACCGTTGACGTTTGAGGATATGGAAGGCGTCGATCCAGACTACTACAAAAATATCAAATGGATGCTTGATAACGATATCGAGGGTGTTTTGGATTTGAACTTCAGCGACACGCAGAATTTTTTCGGGGAAACGAAGACAGTGGACTTGATTAAAAACGGGCGAAACGTTTCGGTGACAAATGTAAATAAGCTCGACTACGTCAACTTGATTACGGCATTCCGAATGACGGACGCAGTCAAAGATCAACTCGAGGCATTCATAGAAGGATTCACTAAAGTAGTTGATCGCGATGTTATCGGTGTTTTAAACGCCAGTGAGCTCGAACTTCTCATTTCCGGTACGCCCGATATTGACTTGGACGATTTAAAGGTGAATACGGAATACCACGGTGGTTATACGGCTACGAGTCCGCAAATTCGCTGGTTTTGGGAAATCGTGCGCGAGATGAATGTTGAAGATCGCGCGCGCTTGCTGATGTTTTGTACCGGTACGTCTAAAGTTCCACTCGATGGCTTTGAGAAGTTGCGCGGTATGAGTGGTTTACAAAAATTTCAAATACACAAAGCGCAGGCAAACGACCCGAATCAATTGTGCACGGCGCACACATGTTTCAACCAATTGGACTTGATTGCCTACGATACCAAGGAGGAATTAAAAGAAAGATTACTCTATTCTATACGCGAAGGAAGTCAAGGTTTTGGTTTTGCCTAGTTCAGTTTGTAAACAAGGTGATGAATAAAACAATACGCGGTGCTTCATTAACATTCGTAATATACAAATTATTAATACCTCTTTTTACAACGCGAGTTTTCGCTTGATGTTTGAATCTTCCTCTGTTTCTTTTTTCGCAAACTTGCGCTGAAGTGCATCAAAAGGCGCCCGTCTTGCTCGACCGGCTGAATTCAAAATGGCACTATTCTCGTCCTCATTCAAACGCCCGTCCTCCGTAGGATGCGCTTTCTTTTTTGCCGAGTGTGAAAGATATCCTTTATCCACGTTCAATTTCCACTCCTTTTTATCTCCGGCTGACAAACTTACGACAAATTCAAACTCATTGAATTCTTCGTCGCTCTTATTCTTTTTGTTCTTTTCCTCCAAAAGTGTTGACGATGTCGCGACCACCGCGCAGTTGGCATCTCGAAGCAACTCATACGCTTCAGCTCGCAACGCGCTCGATTCCATTTGACTCAAATTGTCTCTCACGATAACCAACGTCGCTTCTCTGGCCACCGCTCTGGCCACCGCAACCGCGACGCGTTCGCTTCTAGTGAGCACATTGTTCCAACCCGTCACTCGGCATTCTTGGATTGCCTCACTTGAACAAAAACGCCCGAGCCCAAGTCGCTCAAGAATTGGAAAGACAAACAATTCATCATCTGGAGTGTTAACGGAAACATCGTTGCCAAGTAGCGTTTCGCCATCCCTGGGGAAATTCGGGTATTTTGGCACCACTGCAATATTTTGTCTTCTTTTCAAGAGTAGAGAGAACGTGGTGTCGTCTCCATCGCGGATCATCTTTGCACCGGCAGTGCTACCATCCCTGCTCTCCTTTTCCGTATCGATCTCGACGTATTCTGTGCTAGGATATCCTTCACGATCGTACGAAAAGTCATCCGTAAACAGCCCGTTGGAGCAAATACCAGTATTAAATCGAGAAACGATGGAACCAGTGCCAGCGGAATGCAATCCACAAAACGCTCGCAGCAAAGTTGTTTTGCCGCAACCCGGTGGTCCAGATATGCAACACAACTCTCCAGCGTTGAGTTCGAAATCTAAGGATTCTACCAATGGTCTTGCTCTTGTTTTTACACTATTCGCGCTTACGTACGACGCGTCTTCGTACAACGTCAACTTTTCACACTCCAAGATTGGTTTTTGCGCCCAGTTGATTTCGCCATCATCCTCTCGCCGATACACGATGTCGCCGTGAGTGAATTTGTGCACATCTCGCGCTTCAACGACCGCTTGAAGCTTTAATACGTTCGCGCAATGTGTCTCCGCGGCATCTAAAACGACCGATCCAAATCTTCCTTCGCCATCCGCGCTCGAGAAGAATAGTTCTTCGAGCTTCACGAAGGCGTTGTGGGTGGATGTAATCGCAGCAACGCAAGCTTGACCAATACCAAACGGTTTCTCAGATTTAGCAGTCAATAGGACGCTCGCAATAATAGTCCAATTGTTGATGAAAGCACCGAGCGCGATAGATTTTGATCCAGAGAAATACGTATCCACGCAGCGCCGCTTGACGAGCTCGAGTGCATTTTTGACGTTTGGGAAGAGCGCCAGGGACGTCGCGTTCAGTTTCGCCCGAGACGAGGAGACAGAGGAGGAGGAAGAGGATACCAAAGATAATCCATCATCAAACCCGTCTTCTTCTAACGCGTACGGTGCACTCAGGGCCCTCGCATCTCTCAACGCCACCGCAACGGTTTCCCTCGCCTTCTTCGCGACGAATTCTCCTCCTCCGCCTCCTTCGCTCCTTTTCCCTCGCATTTTCTCACTTCTCTTCTTCACCCTCGCGGTGGCAAACGCGAATGCCAGCGCCATCAAACACTTCTCTCTGCCAAAATGCATGTTCAAGACTCTCCCATGGTACGCCAAAGCTAACATCGACTCAATCAATCCAAAACCAGCATAACACGCGCGTTCGCACGCCATTGGTATCCCAAACGCCACGATATCTTCCGCTTCCATCAATACTCTCAAGAGCATCATCGTCACATCGCTCTCCGCGTTATTATTATTATTATTATTATTATTATTATTATTATTATTACTCCTCTTTACTTTCCCGCAATCGTCGTCGTCGTCATCAAAAATAGACTCTAAATCTAACAATCTCCTCCGTTCGAACAACTTCCTCGCCGTCGCCTCCGTCGCGCGCTCCACCAACCTTCGCTCCACGTCGACTTTCACGTACCCGGCCGAAGTCGCCAGCGGTCTCGACAAAAGACCAAAATATAAAAAATGTTCTAAAATAGGTCGTATCGCGTCCGCGTGTCTCCCAACTGCGATCGACGTCCACGCTTGGCTCGATTTCTTGAACGTCTCCGTGCTCGCTTTTTGCGTCGAAAGTTCCAAGAGCGCGAACAAGAGCATCCGCGAGCGCAATTTCGTTTTCTTCGAATTTGGTGTTGACTTTTTCTCTTCTTTGTCTTCGTGCAAACACAAACGCATCAACGCGCGCAGGTGTTTTGTTTTCTCCAGAACTTCGTTCAGAGAATCGCGGCACATTAAATGCGGGTTGAAAATGACTTTCGAGGAGGAGGAGAGCGACGCCGACGACGACCAAAAGCGTTGCCACTTTCCCATTTTTCCAATCGATTTTGAATTTTCAAAGTCCTCATCATCTTTTAAAGAGGAGGAGGACATTTCTCTCTCTCCTCTGCGAGAAAGAAAAAGAAAAAGAAGAAGCAAGGTTTTGCGTGCTTCGAGATGATCGAAACGAAAATCTGCCTTTGACGCGTTCAAGTTGTTGTCGTTGTTGTTCTCAGGTATTCGAAAAGCGTACTTTGGTGTGCAGAAAAAGAGCAGCTCTTTCGAACAATTTTTTTCTTTTTTTTTAATTTGCTTCGTCCTACAGTTTTATTCATTATTACTCTACTACTTAAAAGCTTATTTACTCTCTCTCTCTCTCTCTTCATTTCCCTCTCCTCTTCCTCGATCGAATTCTTCGATCACTCTATTAGTCGTCCTCTTCTGGACTCATATTCTCAACCTCCCCGGGGTTCCCGTCTCGGTTTTTCTTCCTCAACCCGCTGACGACGTCGTCGATTCTCAACAACATGCACGCGCTTTCCACGGCGGTTTTCAACGATTGCGCCTTGACTTCGTACGGTTCCCAAACGCCCAAGGCTTTCATATCGACGATGGTTCCTTTTTCACCGTCGATACCAAACGTGGAGTTTTCTCCGTCTGGAGATTCCGCGTGTTTCGCGCGCAGTTTGGTTAAGGTTCGGATGACGTTCGCGCCGCAGTTTTGCGCCAACGTTCGCGGGATCACCTCCAACGCCGTGCCGATGGCGCGAAAAGGGAGTTGTTCCGCCCCTTGGACAGTATCTGCAAACTTGGAGAGTTCTCTAGAGATGGCCATTTCGACCGCACCACCGCCTGGGAGTAAGCGAGGGTCTTTTAAGATGTTTCGGGCGACACCCATGGCGTCGATTAAGTTACGCTCCACTTCGTTCAAGACGTCTTTCGAGGCGCCTCTCAAGACAATCGTGCATGCTTTCGGTTCATCGCAATCGACGATGAACGTGAAGTATTCGTCGCCAATTTTCTCGACGTTGAATAACCCGGCACCGGTACCGATATCGGATTCTTGCAACTCTTCCAGTCTGTGGATGATGGTCGCGCCCGTCGCTCGGGCGATGCGATTGTTATCCGTTTTTCTCACGCGTCGAATCGCAGTCACGTTTGCCTTGGCCAAGTAATGGCAGCACAAATCCGAGACGCCTTTCTCGGTAATCACCACGTCCGGTTTAAACGAACAAATGATATCGCACTGCTGTTTGATCCAATCTTCTTCCATTTTCAAAAGCACTTCCCAATCTTCCTCCTTCGTAATCTCCACGTTCGTTTGGTTTTCGCCTTTCTTATATTCTAAAGTGCAATCGAGCAACAAAATTCTCGGTTTCTCAATCTTCCTTAACATCCTACCCGGTAAACACACGTCTTTATTCATCATGACACCTTTCAAAACGGTGGAATCTTCGATTGCCCCACCGGGAATCTTTTCCACTTTCGCGAACTTTTTAATATCAATCTCCGCCGACTTGCCGTCCGGGCCTACGGTCTTCACCGTTTGCACCGCGTCCAAGGCCAAATTCGGCACCAAATCCCCTAACCTCGCGGTAAACTTCGTCCCCACGCTCGACCTCACAATCTTCAACAACTCTTCTCTGTTCTCCACGTCCAACGGAAACGCAATTTTCGCGTCGATAATCTCCACCGCTTTCTCCAACGCCTTTGAAAACGCTCTCGCGATAACCGTCGGGTGCACGTCTTTCTCCAAAAACGGAATGGAAAGATGTAAAATCTCCCCGGCTAAGATAATCACGCTCGTCGTCCCGTCTCCAACTTCCTCGTCTTGGCTTCTCGCGAGCTCGATCATCGATTTCGCCGCCGGGTGCGTCACGTCGATTTCCCTCAAAATCGCGTTCCCGTCGTTCGTAATCACGATGCCTCCAGAGGCGTCCAGAATCATCTTCAACATCGACCGTGGGCCTAACGTCGTTCGAACGACATCAGACACCGCTTTCGCCGCGGATATGTTTTGCATTTGGGCTTTTCTCCCGGTCTCGCGGCGTGCGTTGACTTGTAACACTTGCATCTTGATGTCACGAAGAAGTGCGGCGTTGACTTTCGAATTTCACTGGATGTGCGATGACTTTTCTCTGACTCTCTCTGACTCCGTAAAGAACGAGGGAACTTTTAAAACGAAGAAGACAAAGAAGCGAAGCTTAAAAAAAAGCGCCTCTCTTTTCTGATGTCGTGCGCTTTTGCGTTCTGCGTCTGCGCGCGGTGTGCTACTAATCGTGCTTTATATAATGACGATGTGTGGGATGACTTTTCTCCTTAAAACGCAAGTCTCTCTTGTGTGAAACGAACGAAAGAAAAAAAGCAAAAGACAGAGCAAAGATGCAAAACTTAACTAGTATTACAACTCAACTATAACTCCCCATCCTAAATATTTCCTGTGATGTTTAAACAGAAACACACCGTCGCGCAAGCTTTACGCTCTCCATCTCCTCCGTTCCCAAATCTCATCGCACGAGACTTCTCTGGATAGAAGACCACCACGGGCTCCCAGATTCATTTCTGCCGAAAATATTTCAATAGTCGTTACATGAGCATGCTTCGGACAACTCCCCTTTTTTCAAAGGTCGGTCACCGCGATCGCTACAAGTCAGCGCCGCGCAAATTAAACGTTATTATATTTCAATCAAAAATCAACGTACTTCACCTATCAAAGTTTCTTCGATCGATCTCATGAGAGCCGAGAGTCATGATAGGCTGAGCATCGCAAATGGATGCTCGAGAGACGTCGTATTGTCACATGTTTCTGCAATCCAAAAAAAAAAAGGAGAGAACTCTCGATTTTAATCGATACAAAACTCCCCAACGGTACTCAAATCCCGTTTCAAAAAATGAAAGGCTGGAATTCTTTCCCAAAAAATGCTCTTTCCTCCATGTGTCGTCGTTGACTTCTTCTTCGATGAAGAAGAGAGAAGATATGCAATAACACGACGACAAAGAAAAGAACACAAAAAAGGAGAGAAACTCGCCCGCGCAAGTCAAAACTCTCCGTACTCGAACCCCCTTTGTCCGTTCTTTCCCAGCTCTTTTCATTCATTCATCTGCCATGCGGGAGGAGAGATACAAAAACGCTCGATTTGTATCTCTAAAACAGAAAGAAAGCAAACGATGAAGAAAAGAGCTCCCACCCTTCCACCCACTATCATCGATAGAGATTTATCGATGATAGCAATGCGTGTGACTTTCTCGCGCGCGTGCGCGCGCGCACGCAAAAAAAAAGTGATATTATATGCGCGCGCATATGCGCGCAGCTGCGCGCGAGAAAGTGAAGAGGATATGAGAAAAAAATGCGTTTTAGATACAAAATTCGTATTTGTTTTTTCCGCGGAACTTTTTCGGCAAAAAAATTTGAGACGCACTCGTGTTAGTATATAAGAAGAGTCTGCTCCTCTCGAAAATAAACATTCTTCTCTCTCTCGACGTGGAAACGAACACACCAAACGGCAGAGAAAAAGCAGTTTTCAGCCGAAAAGACAAAAAAAAAATCACAGATATCTCGCCATAAAACTGACCCACGTCGACACTTTATACTCACTTAAACACTCACACACATAATGTTCTCTGTTACCCAATCCGCTGTTGCGCAATCCGTTCGCTTGAACGTCGTTTCCAAGAGAAGCGTCAAAGTTCGGTGAGTCGTGGTGGCGTTGTTCTTGTTCTTCTTATGTTTTTCGTGCGTATCGTTCTCTTTTAAACGCGCGCGCGCGGTGAAAGAGAAATCCCGATGGATGATGTTTTCCACGTTGGATGATGAAGATGATGATGAGAAATGCGATTGACTTTCGCGCGCGCGTTCTCTCGCGCTTTCTTAAAAAGAGAACGAAAGAAAGAACGGGCGATTGAATCGAACGCCGTTTCATTCATTCGTTTATTCTTTAATTCGTTTTTCACGCGTTCATGCGTTCGTTCAAGAAGAAGAACATGTGTTAGGTCGAGAGAATTCGTTGTTATCCACTCCGTTCGTGTACACGTCGTGTGTCCTGTGCTTGACACGTCGCCAAATTTGGCTGATTTTTTGATTTTTTTTCTCTCTTTTCGGAAGAGAATTTTTGGACGCATCAAACAAAACACTCACCTCTTTCGCTTTTCTTTTGATAACAGCTCTGGCGACAACTTCTCCGCGCCGATGAGAGACGATTCCGAAACGTTCAAGAACTCCTTGGCTGGCCAATCCAACTGGAACGCCTACGAAGGTGCCGACGAGAAGCCGCTCACCCCGGAAGAGAAGAAGGCCAAGAACGCCAAGGAAGACGCGGAAGCCGCGGCGAGACGCGCCGCCTCCGCCGCCAAGATGGCGGCTGAGCGCAAAGCCGCCGGCGCCTAATCAGCGAAAGGTTTCATTTCCTGCTTTTAAAATTCTTCTGTTTTTTGACTCTCTTAAGAGTCGAACAGAAGAAGTTTATTCGTTGAGGGATAGAAAAACCCGATCCGAAACTAAATATATTCGTCATCTCCGAGCGCGCTTATCCGGCACACCTTCATTTGTTGTATACTTGTAGTTGTATTTGTTGTTTTGTTATTTCGATTGATCAAAGATATTAAAAAATTCATTAATTCATGAACAAAACGTACCAACGTATCCGTTTCTCTACTCATCAGTTCAACGAGTGCTGTTCTTCTTGCGTTTTGATTGCGATAAAAGAGAGATATACCTCGCGAGAAATTTTGGGCACCCCTCTCTGCTCTGAATGAAACGTTTTCCCCGTCGTCGTCCTGCACAACTTTAACGCGCGCTTTATTTATGCTTTTTCTTCTTCGAAAAGCGACGATTCAGACGATTCAGACGATTCAGACGATTCAGACGGCTGGGAAAAGACAGAGAAGGAGGAGAAGGAAGAAGTCGTTTTTATCGTCGTCGTCGTTTGAAGAAGATTCGGACGCGCTCGTGCATTTCATCGAAACCGTCGCCAAAAATGATTTCAACGCGCGCGAGAGAGTGCGCGTCGGGAAAGACGATATCGAAGATCGAGGGTACGCGTTGATTGCGAACAGACCTTTACGAGCGGGAGAGGTGGTTCTTTCTTTACCGATGCGCGCGAGATTCGTGGTGCTTTCATCGTCATCAGAAGAGGAAGACGAAGATATCTATTCCTGGTCGAAACCGTTGGCGAAACGGTTGGTGTTTGACGAAAAGGAGAGGAAACGACACGAGGTTTGGCTGAAGAGTTTACCGAAAGAAGCACCGAGAGTGCCTGGGATATACATGGAGGAAGAGGAGATCGAGAGATGGGTGAAAGATATGACGCTGAGAGAACGGTTGATAAGGAGTCGGAGAGACCATCGAGCGTTCGTAAACGGATGTTGCGGCGACGACGAAAAGGAGAAGAGAGAACTGTCGCGAATGAGGAGTTTCTTACAAAGTCGTATATTTGCGGACGATAAGAAGAGAAGATGGAATGCACCTCTGATTGACTTTTGCAACCACTCTTTCGAGGCGAACTGTTTCGTTCGGACGAACGTTGGGAAGGAGAACAAGCAAGGGAAAATTGCGACGGCGGAGATTTGCGACGACAGTTTTTTTATCGCGCGAGACGAAGAAAAAGAGGAAGAATATTTCGAACTCGTGGTTTCGGATGAAGGTTCTATAGATGTGGACGAACCGCTAACAATCTCCTACGCGCCCTCGCGCTCTGGCAACACGAATGCGTCGTTATTCTTCGAGCAGTATGGTTTTCTCTTGGAGGATACAGAAAATTCAGCTTCGTTTTTGAACAGCGTGGAGAGCGTTGAAAAGTTTCTTTCCTTTAGAAAATAGTTATTCTTTTACTAGTAGTTTAAATAGTAGTACTACTAATAGCATCGCTTACAAAATAATACAGGTATGTATATGTATGCATCGCACTCTGCTACACCGCGTGCTCGGCGACGTCTCGTAACATTTTAAGCAAACCTTTCATCGACGTTTTCTTGGCCTTCATCTTCTTCTTCTTCGAGCCGCTTTTCGCGGCGGTATTTCCTTTACTTTTCTTCAACAAGAAAACTTCCTCCAACTCCTCGTCCACGTCGTCCATGAAAACAATCTCCCCCATCGCCTCTCGTCTCTGTCGATCCGCAAACTCCTCCGAATTTTTCGCCGTCTCTTTCGCCTCCGTCTCTGCTTTCCTCGCCACGTCTACCAACTCCTGTCTCGTAAACGACACCGTCTTCATCTCGCTCTCTACTCGTTGCATCACCTGAAACACTTCCTCCAACGCTTCTTTTCTCGAAACTCCAACCATATTTTCCTCTTCCACCGATTTCGCCACCATCGTCAGTCTTTGCCGCCAATTTCTGGCTAAATCGTCCGCCCTCGGATCCACCGCGAGCGCTAACCCGCCCTCCGCGCCCAACTTCACCCGCTCCACCACCTCCTCCAACGGTTTCAACTCCTCTTCCTCTAACCCTCTCAATTGTTTCGCCACCAGTTGCTCCGCGCGCTTTTTCGCGATGTGAGAGGTTGTTTTCTGACACTCCAACAGTCCTTCCAACAATCGTTCGTTGTTTACGCTCAGTAATCCGGGCAGTTTCTTCAACGTCTTCGGACTGATGGCGAGTAATTGATTGGCCAAATTCTTGTGCCTATTCGCGTCTCTTTTCAGCTGGCTCTTGTTCTTCCTTCCGAAGTAAATCGGATCACCCTTTGCGTTTTCCGCGAACACGTCCCCGTTGCCGATGAAACCGTCCTCGTCTGTGTCCTCGTTTCCTGGAGACGACGACGTTTGAGAGGCGGTTTCTCGGAAGAATCCTTTGTGCACGACGAGGTGGCGGCTCGGGAAATTGTGGTGCAACCTCGTCATCGAATTCGATGCAGACGACGACGACGACGACGCGGCGAAATGAGACAACGCTCGCCGAAAAGTCGTCGTCGCAGTTCTAGAGGACAACATGCAACAAGAGGACAACGACGACATTATTATGTGTGTCGTGTTCTTGCGTATGTATTTTAGAATTCTTTGTTGTGTGGTAATTCTCTCACGTGAGAGCTCTGTAAAGTCTCTATCTAAAAACGCGTGCGTTATCTCCGCTAGTATATCTATTTTCTTCTATATTCAGCGTGGACGACTACGAGCGTCCCAAATCAGCTGTCCTAAACGTGCAGTTTCCTCGTTCCCTCCGAAAGAGTCTCGAAGGAATTCGCCGGCATCTTCTCGGTGTTCCATTGTTTGCACGTATTCGATGAGATCTCGATTGGAGTCCGCGCCGGTGAGTTCTCGCAAGGAGAGGTTGAAGAACGTTGTCGTTTCCGCGGTGTCTTCGTCGTCGTCGATGATGATGCGGGAGGGTGAAGCGAGATCTTTCTCGTCCTCCTCGTGAGTATTGTTTAGAACGACAAAGTTGGCGAAATCTGCGGCGACGTGTTTCTCTATGCCTAAAGTACCGAGGAGGTCGATGACGTCTTGGCGCGTCGGCATCGCCGGTAAGACGTCGTTGGCGAGCGTTTCGGAAACGTCTCGGTCGAAACCGAGTTGGCGCAAGGTTTGGGCGATGTCGTCGGAGAGAGAGCTTTGCTTTCGTGCCTCTTCTTCTTCTTCTCGTGAGCTCAGAGAAACGGCGCGAGCGACTTCGAGTTCTCGTTCGAGCTCTTCGTCGAGTTTTATTCGTTCGCGAGCGTGTTCGTCCGCGCTGAGCGAAAGCGCTAATTTTAAAGCCTCTTCCTCGGACATTGTCGTTTGCTGAAACTCTTCGTGCGGCAATCGGTGTTCTGGTGCTCTCGTGGGAGGAGCAGCGCGAGACAAAGGTAACGATGGAAACGTGCTCTCGTCTTTTCGTTTGTTGTCGAGGAAGCGTCCACCGACCAGTGGTCTCGACGCTACTCGTTGGAAGTTTTCTTCTTCTTCTTCTTCTTCTTCCTCGTCTGTAGTCGACATCCTCAAATCTTCCTCATCGAATTGTTTCTGCGACCACGCTTTCCTTCCGAATCCTACACTCGTACCGATCGGAATTCCAGCTCTAACGTCCTTCTTCTTCTTCTTCTTTGGTGGCATCGCGGGTTTCTGTCTCGTCGTGGTCGTTGTAATAGCAGTCGTAGAAGTAGCCGGCTTCTTCTTAGACGACGCCGGCGCGAACCCGCGCATGCGCAGCATTTTCGTCGCAATATCTTCGTATTCTTCCACGCACTGCTTGCTTTCTCTCGTCGCATCTTGTGGACCAACAGCACTCTTTGCCGCCGTCATCCTCTCCTTTGCCGCTTTCGCTCTCTCCTCTCTCGACATCCTAAAATCCGAGACCGACGCGACCATCCCCAAATCTTCCAACGATTTCGGATGATTCTGTTGACGACGATCTTCATCTCTCACATCCTCTTCTTCTTCTTCAAACGCAATCTCGCACCTCCTCCTCTTCCTCATTCTCTCCTCGTCTTCCTCGTCTTCCTTCCCATTCCTCTTCTCGAAATACATCGCCGCCAACTTATCGTACCTATGCGACCAAAACGGATAACGCCTCATCAACTCGCAAAATCGAGCAAACTCTTTATTCGTCTCTCTCAACTGTTTCACCCGCAACACGTCCTCTGGTTTCACCGGATCTTCGCCATTGTCCTCTTCTCCACCTCTCTTGACCGAATCTTTGATTAACCCGGTTTTTGTGTCCCAGTACTTCTTGTTCGCGTGTCTCGGTTTCGCTCGTTCTTTTCGCTCTTCCTCTTCTCGCTTTGGTACTACTTCAACTTTTCGTCGCAAACCGACGATTTTTACGTTCTCTCTCGCGAGTACCTCTTCCACGCGCGTCTCCTCGTGTTTCCCTTGAATTTCGATGACTTTTTCTCCTTTTCCTTCTCGCACCGCTCTCGCTTGCGCGCCGAGACGCTTCGATATTCGCGAGCACAAAGCGTCAATCGCGTCGTCGCATCCCGAGACGTTTCGTATCTTCGTGACGAGCCAATGCTTGCGTTTTTCGTGCTCGACCGAAAGTCGGCCTTTTTTCGTCGCTTCGATTGAAATCATCATCGTAAAATTCTCTCCTCCTTTACGTTTTCCTCCTCCTTTTCCATCTTCTGCTCGCGACGTGTTGTCATCGATGTGAGAGTGTTGTTTGCGTCATCTCATCCGACGAACTTTGGGGAAAAACACAATCGTCGTTTTCTTTACAAAAAATGTCGACCACGAATGTGTCCTCTTCACCGGCGGTGGTGACGGCCTCTTCGAACGGAACGCTCCAAACCGGTGAAGGAAAAGGAAAAGGAGTTTCAGGTGATGCGTCCTCTTCGTCTCCCGTACCGGTCGTGTTACGAGTGAGCCAACTGGATGCGCACCAACTCGATAACGAACTCCTGGAAATCATCTTCCTCAAGCAACTCGGGAAGTGTTTCGATTGTTTCGACGAAAGCATAGCTTCGAAATACAAAGAAGAGATGAAGGTATTCCTGGAATTCTTACTCTGGTTTAAAACCGTGCGAGTTTCAAAACCAACGCCCGGGATGGAGATGATGAACGTGACGTATTTAGACGAGAAAGGAATCGCCCAATTCGGGAGCTTAAGAGAGCAGCAAAAATGGACGCTTTTGCTGTGCGGTTCTCTGTGTAAATACCTGTACTCGAAAGCGACGAATTTCGCCGCCAATAAGTGCTTACCAGATGACACGACGTCGAGAGTGGTGAAACTGTTAGGAACTGCGCACTCGGTGGCGAGAACGATGAATTTGATTTTGTTCTTGTACTCGGGGAAGTTTCCGAACGTGCCGCAACGAGCGGCCAACGTGAGATTCGCGCACGAAAATCCAAACGCGGGGAGGGCGATGACGTTCGAGTATTTGAATCGAGCGTTGGCGATGAGAGAGATTACGGAGGTTGGGAAAACGGTAGTGATGCCGATGATGGAGAGCAAAGGGGCGAGGGAGTTCTTTAGGAGGGCGAAGTACGTGCTCGGCTTTCGTCAACAAGGAGGAGAGGCGGCGGCGAGACTAGAAGAGAGCGATGACGACGACGACGAAGAAGAAGAAGAAGAGGAAATAGAAGACGAAGACACGAATAGAAGAAAACGGAAAGAGAAGAAAAGTAATAAACGACTGGGAGGGATGATGGTGAGGACAATACGAGACGCCTCGACCGTTCGAATAGGAGAGGATGGATTCGACGAGGACGTCGCTATTTGCGCAGCGTGCGGCGACGCGCCTATTCCGTGTAACGCGTTCGTCGCGAAACGGTGTGGATGTAGCTATTGTTATTATTGCGCCGCGGCGAGATTGGAGGAGTGTAAAGCAGAAGGCAATTGGAAAGGGTTCGCGTGTGAAAACTGCGCGACGAGAATCAACTCCTTTCGCAGGATAAACTTAAAAACGATAGAATAAATTAGTAGAATTTTCGCGAAGAGTACAAGTGTTGGATAGTTAGATTTAGCTCATTAAAACGCACTATACTTAACCGACGATCATCGTCGTCTCGTCTTGGAACGAATATTCCGGAACTTCTAAATTCTCCGGCGCCGGTCCTTTACGAATTCTCCCGCTCGCGTCGTAGTGACTCCCGTGGCACGGGCAAAACCAACCGTTGTAATCGCCGGCGTTGGCAATCGGCACGCACCCAAGATGCGTGCACACCCCAACCACAACCAACCACTCCGGGTTCTGCGTTCTATCCGCATCCGCTTGCTTATCTCTCAATTCTCCCAAATCCACCGCGTTCTCCTTCGCGATCTCATCCGCCGTTCGTCTTCGAATAAACACCGGCTTCCCTCTCCACTTCACCGTCGTCGTCGTCCCCGGTTGTATTTTGCTCAAGTCCACTTCTAAAGACGCCAAAGCGAGCACATCCGCGGTGGCAGACATGGACATTAAAAACTTCAACACCGCTAAGCGAATCGCCGAGGCGTAAATCATGCGACCGCCAGTCAAGACGAAGTACGTGAACGCTCTCTTGTCCGGGTCTCCGATTTTATCCACGCGATGGTTTTCCTGCGCGTAGTTTGGTTCGCTGTTTGGCGTTTTCAACGCGTTCAAGATGGCGCCAGAGTTCACCGGGACCATGGAACCGTTTCCGTTGCTTCCAGAGGTGGATACCGCGGCATCGGACGCGTAGCCTGTCATGTGAGATTGATGATAGAAAAATGGTACAAAAGTCAGTATTATTATTTTACGTTGATGAAATCTCTCAAAGAGTAGTCCAAAAGGTAAAAAATCATCCGTCGCGGAAATGCGCGCGAACGAGCGCGACGCGAGCGACCTATCCCAGATCCAACCCAACGAAAACGTCCATCGATATCTTTTCCTTTCGAATGTAACACATTCTGCCTTAATTTCGTACCTCTCCTCCCCACATTTTGCTGTTCTCGCTCATCATTTTTCGCAACGGTGCTGTTGTTGTTCAAAATACCGCCGTGTGTCATCGCCGCTTTTTGGGCGGTCGACGAGGACGAGTGCGAACGCGCGGCGAGTAAAGCGCGGTGAAGAACCGACGCGACGTGTTTTCTCGACATCGTTTCTGCGGACGGACTGTTGAAGATGAATTCGCGTGCACGCGCGTTGAAGGAGGACTATTTATGGCGTGCGCGTAAAAATCTGATCGGTTTTCTCTCGATCTTTTGTCTAAAATACTATGTACTGCTTTGTCTGATTTTGGCAGCGAAAAGCGCTCTCTTCGATTACTTTCAAATACTTTTACATTCCTATTATGACTTGATTAAAAGTCGCTACATATATATACACACACGCGTTGTTACGGCTACTTTTCTATCGCGTGCTCTATTCATCATTCGTGGCGTAACTCATCTGACGTCTGGCGTCGTCTCGTCGGTATTCTCGTTGGTGTTGTTATTGTTGTTGTTCGTCGTCGTCGTCGTCGAAGCAGCAACTCTCTCCGCAACACCCGACGGACGCGTCCCATTGCTGTGCGTGCGTGCAATCCTCTCGCCATAACTCGCGAAACGTGGTCGATTTTTGCGACTCGGTCAAGCCGAGTTCGGTGATCCATTCGCCGTTCGCGCGGAATTGGTTCGCCACGCGCAAGGCGTTTTGTTTGTGCAACACCGGAACAAACGCGAATTGATGATCTTTGTTTTCTTCGTCTTTGAGTTCGGCGAGAATTTTCGGTTCGACGTCGAACGCGGAGAAGGAAGTAGGCTGACCGTAGAGTTTACCTCTCGCGGTTTGTGGCGTCCAGTCTTTGAGCATTCGTCGACTGTTTTTAGACGCGTCCACTTGGGAGGCGACGAGCTGGTCTGTTTTGGTTGTCGTCGTTTCTGAAGGATCGGAGTATTTTTGGACCCACTCGGATGGGATTTCCGGCGCGTCGTGGTGCTTGGCCATCACTCGCAAGTTCTTAATCGCAGAGAGACGAATGTCTTCGTGTAACTCGTCATGAATGGCCGTTTTCGTTTCGTCGTTGTATTGCTTTCTCTTGGCGTTCTTTTCCAAGCCTTCGATGGCGTTCCAGATTTGCCCAAAGTCGTACCCGTCGTGCTCGTGCAAACCTAAATACTCCTCCACGCGTCTCGTTGTCGCTTCCAAATTCTCTTTGCCGGAGAAATCTTCCTCGAACAACACCAACAAATTCGGAAACACGTCTTTCCACAGAGACAAGTAATGGTCGTACCTCGACGCGCCGAGTACCGGGTGAGCGTCCAAACACTTGCTCAAATCGTCCTCGTTCGAGCCGCTAAAACCGCCGCAGTTGTTCAAATCGCGCTTCATCTTTTGGAACGCTTGAACGGAGGATTTTGACGTTTTCGCGCACGCCCCGACGCCGCCGTAATTCGCCGCGTTCGTATCATCACCGCTATCATTGCTACTCTCCACGCTCTCCATCGCGTACCTCTCCATCGCTCTCTCAATCGGATCGCTTAAAACAACAATCGGCCTTAATCGTGGCAACGTGTTCCTCATCGCTTTCGCGCAACACGAACAACTAAAACTCGTATCCGACCAATCTCCGTAAATCATCCCTTTATGTTTATCCTTATCGTAGGAAGTCCCGGTTGGAATGACTTCTCGACTGTCCCTCGCCTCGCCTCGCTTGATTTTTTTCGGCACGAGCGCGTCCACGTACGCCTTCAACATCGCCGCGCCTCTCTCGCTCTGATGCCCTTCGCACATCTCCCCACCACTCGCTCTCGTCCCGTACGGCGTGTTCCAAAAGTGCACCGCTTTCGCATCGCTATCAATCATCGGATGTTCCTTCAGCGCCGCTCGCAACCGCCCCGTGCTCGTACTCGCGCCGAGAATCGCAAAGTGCGGTAAACAGTGCTCCTCGCTCAATTTCGCGTCTCTAAAACACGTCGCCGGGCCGACGTATCTCGCGTGGCCTCGAAACTGTTCGTACCATTCCTCCGCTTTCCCCGATTTCCACACCACGTTCGCCGCGCTGAAGAGGAAAAACGCCACCACGACGGAGACCACGCCTGGGCAGAAGTCTCGCCAACCGAATTCGCTTCGCTGCGTTTTGTCCTCTGTTTTCTTCGTTTTAATCCTCGGTAACCCTTCCGGCGTTTGCTTGATGACGATGTTCCCGATGTTATTATTATTATTGCTGTTATTGTTTTCTTTGAGCGACGATAAAGGCGTCCGTTCGTCGATGACGAGTGTGCCTCCAAAATCGACTTTTCCATGATGACTGCTGCGCGCGGCCTTTCCAAAATCGGGACTCCTCGCACCATCATCCTCTCTCGTGGTCATCGGCGATGAATTATTCGACGACGAATGATGAAGAAAATTGTGAGAAGACGTGGTCGAAGATGCCATCGTCGACGGCGTTCGAGAGCTTCGAATCCGCTCCTCTCGAGGCATGTCTCGCGACCACATCGTACGTACACTTTGAAATCCAACACCAATCTGTTGTTGTTCGTTCTGAAGCGAAAGCGCTCGAGAAAAAAATTCGTTTTTCGGTTTTTTCAAAGGGGCATATTTAGGGTTTTTATTTGCTGTTGCTGGTAATGCCACCAGAAAATGTAAATACACGATATCAACACATCTGCGACGAAGGAAACGCGAGGAAACAACTCGCGCTCTCTTTCTCTCTCTTTCTCTCTCTCTTTCTTTATATTCGTCTTCGTCTCTCGTTGAAGAAGAGAACGAGGATGGCGACGACTTTTTTTAGTAGTAAGTTACGGTGGTATCAACAACTCGTCTTTAAGGGGGTCCAACGCGTTTTCTAACGTCTTCGTCGTCTCGTCGATGTTTTTCAGCTTGTCGTTCCCGAACAAGCCGAACCGAACGGTCGTCACGTCGGTCGGTTGCGCATTTCCCAACATCCACGGGACACCAGCGGCGACTTGCGTGCCGACAGATTTGAAACTCTTCCCGGCGTTTGAGTTTTTGTTTATGTAGATGACGACGATGCCGGCGGCTTGGAATTTTGGGTGCGCGACCGTTTGGAAGCCTTTGGAGACGACCATGTCGACGACCGACGTGCCGAGTTTACTAAACGTCGTCTTCGCGCGACCTAAGTTATATTTTTTCAAATCCAAGGCGGCGTTTCGAAACAACGCGATGCAATCCGTCGGTAACGTGGTGTAATACGCGAACCCGCCTTTATCGTACGCGTCGGAAACTTCCAACCATTTACGTAAATTCAACGCCATCGAATCCGACGCGCTCCCGACCGAATCCGTTCCTCTCGCTGCTTTTTCACCTCTTTCGTTTAAGATGACGACTCCAACGCACGCGGGCGCGCTCCATCCTTTCTGTGGCGCCGTGATGTACGCGTCCACCAAATTCGATTTCGTATCGATCCACGTCGTCCCGGCGCAAATGCCGTCCAACACGAAAATTCCATCCGAAAATTTTCTCGTCGCCTCGCCGATTCTTTTCACGTACTCCGCGGGTAACTCCACCCCAGTGCTCGTTTCCACGTGCGGCGCAAACACCACTCGCGGTTTATGTTTCTCGATCAACTTTTCCACCTCCTCGATTGCCATCGGTTGCACTCTCGGCCACCGATCTCCGTCTCGCTTCTTCACCTCGGCTCGCGCGACGATCGCCTTCGCGCCGAGACTTCTCGTCACTTGCTCGATGATATCCGTCCACCTGTAGGAAAAGTACCCGTTGCGTAAAATCAACACCGTATCACCATCCGACGCGAACTGTCGAAATACTGCCTCCATCGCGTACGTCCCGCTTCCGGGTAACCACACCGCGTTGTCCGCGTTGTACGCCTCTTTTAACACCTGTTTCAACTCTCGATGAATCTGTACGTACGTATCGGACATGGAGTTCAACGCTCTGTCGGTATACACGACTGAAAACTCGTTCAAAATTACATCTGGTAAAGTTGTATCCCCGTGGTAGTTTTGGCCCGCGTTTAACGCGCGTGAGTGGTATTTTTCGTTCGTTCCGTTCTTGTTTTGATGGTGCGGACACGCCTCTCCCCTGGCGGCTTGAGGCGATGTTCCCGAGACCGTTAGGAAAAGAAGAAGAATTATTGGAACCAAAAACATGTTTTAAATACTAATAATACTCATAATAAAGAGAGGAAGTGAACTCTGCGTGTTTTGTGGTCAGACTTTGACGATGTGTGCTCGCAAAGTGAGCGCGTCTGCGTGTGTGTTGTCTGCGCTTTTTAATCGAGGTTACATGTACAAAAATAACCTGAGAAAGATGAAGTGAAAAAATACGCTAATATGTCATCTGACGACGCGTCATCATTTTCAATCAATGCATCACTCGTGTACTCACAAAGGCCCCACGACGGCGAGTGCAGCCACTAACACGAACGCTGAGGAGAACACGCTCAGACATAAGGTGACGATGACGAACGCGCCGAACGTGGAGAAGAAGACGATGACGCAGCCGGCGAAGAGGAAACCGGCGGCGGAGGCAGTGGTGAACGCGCCGCCGATGACGGAAGGGCCGACGGAACGGATCGCTTGGAGCGCGCGGGAGGCACGCAGAAGGTCGTTTGTTGTTTTTGTTTTTGTTTTTGTTGCTGTCATAGTCGTCGAAGTCGGGGTATTTTCGAACAACGATTCTTTGTCTTGTTCTCGTTCTTTTCTTTCTCTTTCTCCAACAACGTCGTCGTTGGCGTTTTTTAAGCTCGAGGATGCTGCGGCGTACGCACTGGCCACGTGCAACGGGTAGTCGACGGATAAACCAACTAACAACGTGACGCACACGCTTTCGATGACCCCAAACTTCCAATCGCGGAAGGTGGCGCTCAATCCAAGACTCGCCGCGCAGGCGAACGCGACCGAGAAGCACGTGGCGAAAGCGATGGCAAACGAGCGGCTGGCGAAGAAGGCGACGATGAACGCGAAGAAGAAGGAAGCAACGAGCGCAGTTTTTGCGCCTTTCGCGAGCTCCTCGACGGTATCTGCGGAAGACCACGCGGAGGAAGTTTGGAAAGCGGAACCGCGGACGGTATCTGGCGCGGTAGAAAGCGCCTGTTGGAACCACAGTTCCCAGTCGTCTCTCGCGTTTACTATATCGTGCTGAGAGGCTGTGCTGGAGACGTTTATGGACGCGGAAATTATGATCCCGCGCTTACAGGTATTTTCTTCGCTCAGTTTCGAGCACGCCAACGCTAAATGCTTCACGTTTTCTTCATCTTTCGCGGTTGGTAGAGTCGTCGATGATGTCCCGTAGTAATAGTCTCCTCCGGGCGGGAAGAGCGAGGCGGAAAGTTCTCCGTCGTTGGTCACGTTTAAATCATACTCTTCGTTCTCGATCATGAACTGCGAAGCTAACTCGAACGCGTGGAGCTGCTCATCACTCCACGATGATGGTATGCTGGTCGTCGTCGTCGCGTTAATAATGCGTGTGCCGTTGTTGTAATAACGAACATTGGTATTCATCAAAGCCAAATTTTCTTCATCCGAGAGAAACTCGCATATCTCGCGCAACTCAATTCTCAGCTTCTCCAAAGCATTAAGGACGATGTTTTCGTCTTCAAACCCGTAGGCATCTTTATTCTTTAACGCACAAGCATCGGTGGAAATGACGTGCGGTATGTGTAACCCGCCTTTCTCCCCGGCTCTAAACGTGGCATCGTTGATGAAGTCTTCTACGTACCGCTCGTATTGCGTCGCGTTCGCAAACGGGACGCGGTTCGGGTACCGGAAGTTTTGCGACCAATCGTCGAGTTCTTGGGTGAAACATTTTAAGCTCGGTTTCAATATCCGCCGATCGTTGTTTAATAATTCGCAAAAGTCGAGCATCCACTTCTGAACGTCGACGTTGGCATCATTGAAGTCTTCAGCGAATGCAACTTTGGTATCCTCAAAGCGCAACGTCTTGTCGAATCCGGACGATTGTCTGGTTTTTGTCGGATCGATGCCAAAGATAAAGTGGAGTTGAATGGCTTCTTCACGTCTGGCGTACGGGATGTATTCGCGGTTTTGTCGAGCGAAAACGTTCGGGTTGAACGACTCGGGCCAAATCGAATGCGACGACCCGTCTGGCGGTTTCAAGGTCGACGCCACGTACGCCTCGTACGCCGCGAGAATGAATGAAAGTATAAGCACTGGATACCGTTTTGAAATCGCAAATTTACCAATACTTTCGCTGAGCGAGGCAGCAAACCCTAGTGCTGCGCGACGCGCGGTATCTACGCGCGTGAAAGCGTCGTTAATCGGTTCAAGAACGCGTTTCAGTCGATCGAGGCGTTGGCGATCCCGCGCCGCGTTGGCGCCGTTTACCGTTCTCATCGAGGCGTCGTCGCCGTCGCCGAAAAAACCGAATGACTTTGCTCGTTTGTGTTTTTGATTCCTTCCATATCTTTTGCTTTTTAGTTGTTTTACGACGTTATCGTCGTCGTCGTCGTCGTCGTCGTCGTCGTCGTCATCGAAGTAACCGTCCATCAGGTTGCGCTTCGTGTTCATTTTGGTGGTCATATTTTTTTCTTTTTCAACGTAATCAGTATCATCTGAGATTCTTCTCTCGAACGAGGAGGCGAACAAATCGGCTTCGTTGCCATAGCTTTTCGATCTTCTGCTCGTGCTTGGAAGCGTGTCACTTTCAATCCGCTCGAGTCTTTTCTCTTGTTTTTCTTCAACTTCTTTCTTCGCTTCTCTTTCGCCGCTCTCGCCTGCGCCGCCGACGCCGCCTTCCATCGCGGTGACAACTTTCACGCGTCTCGGTACCACTTTTGAAGATCGTCCACCGGGTGCGTTGACAATGGCAAAGAACTGTCGCTTTCGCTCGGATAAACGCGCGTCTAGAATCAAACTCGCTGGAACCATCGCGATGGTCACGAAGAAGCAAAACGCCACGGACAGCGCGGCGAAAATGCCAAACAATCGCAAAGGTTCAATGTTTGAAAATATGAGCGTGGCGAAAGCGGTCGTGGTTGTCGCGGAGGTACAACAGATGGAAAAGAATGACTTTTGAATCGTCCACGACATTCGATCGATCAGCCACGCTTCTGCGTCTATTGAGTAACCAGTATTGCGCATTCTGCACCGTGTCGACTTCTCAATTTCGTTGTCGTTGTCTTCTTCTTCGTCGTCGTCGCGGCGTGTTTTTTTAGGCACCGGAACGAGTTTCGCTGAAAGCTTCCAGTGATCGACCAGTACAAAAGCATCGTCTGCGCCGATGCCTAAAATACAAAAGACGCCGAGAAAGTGTAAAACACCTACCCAAACTTTGTCTAAACCGAGGATGTAAGTAAATATCGCGAACACGAGCGACGAGGCGACCACAATGCACGAGACGACAGTGACAATAACGCTTCCAGTATGAAAGAATACGAGTGCGAAACACGCACCGAATGCCGCAATAATCCATTGACAATCGTTTGCGAGCTGCTCGAGCTCGAGAGAAGAGTAAGTTTGCCAATGTCGCCACGCGACGCGATCGGATGGCGGCGTCTCGTCTGTCTCAAATCTTAACGCGCTTTCGATGTCGTATTCTTTGCTCCACTCTCGTATGGTGCGCTCGAAGGAGTTTTTTACCCAACGAATGGAATCTTCTTCGGATATGCCGCGATACAAGTCGCTTTTCTTCCTCTGGAATATGAGTCGCGTTGCGCCAAACTTTCTTTTAGATAAAGTTGAGATATTATCATAACGTGTCGTAACGCCTTCATCGTCTTCATCCTCCCGGAACCCGAACGTATCGAAATCTAATATTGGTTCCCACGGACGCGTCACAACCTCAAACGCTTCCCATTTATTCGCCCACGAGATGAAAACTCTCAAACCGCGCAAACTTCTTCGCACTTGATCCAAAATCGTTTCCGAATCGCACGGCGCAAAAGCGTTCTCAATTTCCTCCTCGACGGATGGCATTTCCGAAATGATTTTAATCTCCTCCGTCGTCGGTTTCGCGCGTTCGATCCAATCGCAAACGCTCAGGTCCCCTATTAAATTGCACATCTTTGGCTGCTCTATCATGTTCATTTCGCCACTCTCATTAACGTTTTCGTACATTCTCTCCTCGCATCCTCGCTCCTCGCACGCGAATCCATCGTTCTCGCACAAGCGATTCGCCTTTAAAAGACTTGTCGTATCATTCTCACCACAAATATCTACGGCTGTTTGAAGAAGTCGCGTCGTTGTTTCAGTTTTGTTGTTACTATCACCATCACGATCGTCATAGACGTAAAGTCCTTTCAACGTTTGAAATGCGGTGTGCCAAATATCCACGTTCATGAAAACTAAGTTCACGTCAAAAACGCTCCACGGCGGCGCACACGTTTTCGAGGAAAAGGTCCAGCCTGCGTGATACCCTCCCAAAACTTGATCTCGCGTCGCGCACGCCTCTTCATACCCCAATGAAGACTCAATCGCCCGTTTTAATTCACACAACTTAATCACATTCTCCTCTCTCTGGTACGCGTCTTTAGTACGCTCTTCTTCTTCTTCGCTAAAATCCAACATCGCGTTTACGATCAACTCGTTCCAATCAACGCTATTCGGAATCGCCCCGTACCTCGCCCCTCGTTCCACTAACATTAAATCCATCATCGACCGTACTTTTCTCACTCTTTTCTCGCTCCGCATGGGATCTCCGCGATCTCCTTCGCTCCCGACGAACACCAGCGGAAACTCGCGATAAAAATACTTCCTCTTCCCTTGCTCTTCGATCAAGTGTTTCCTTGCGGCTAAAAAAGTTTCGTCCCGATCGCTGTGCGTGGTCAACCTCGCGCGGTACGCGGTCAACTTCACGTCGACGACAACTGTCGACCGACGCTCGTACACCGCACGCGACGCGAACCCGATCGAGAGCAGACATACGAGCAGCACCAATCCTATTGTTTTAGAAAAAATATCAGATCAGAGATGTGTTTTTCCGAGAAAAAAAAACGCTCAGCTTGGGTGCAAAAGATACAAAAAAAGAAAGAACTCCTCTCCGTGCATTAGTATTCGAAAGTAGGGGGAGAAAAGAGCGCCAAAGTCGTTTTCATCGCGCACACACCTGGTCGTCGACAACTCGCCCGCGCCCAACATCGCGCGACTCTGTTGTTCGTATTATTCCTGTCGTTTGTTTTCGTCAAAGCATCATTTTTGCACATGTGTGCATGTGTGTTGTGCGCGAATAATGCGCTTCAAAAAGAGACGTTTTTTTGGTCTATTTTTAGGCAAAAAATCGTCAAAAATTCATCATCATGCGACGAGAGGAAAAACGAACAAAGTTTTCCTCGACCAACGAGTCCTCGCGGGAAAAACAACAAAAAGCGAAACGATGTCTCTCTTCTCTTCTCACCCCAGTCACGAAAACCGCGTGCGCGTTAGATAAGGCTTTCGCGGCGACGATTGAAGGGAGCAGCAGTCTCGGGGAGAGTCATCGCAGTGCTCGCATTCATCACGTTCATCATTCGCATCATCGTCGTCGGGAAAATTCAAATTTTGGAACAATGTTCTTTGAGAGTCCGGGAATGCCGAGGATGAACTTGGCGAACGATTTCGGCGATGATTTCGCAGAAATGAGAGGGACGAAGAGAAGTTGGGAGGAGGAGGATTTGCACACGCCGGCGCCGAGGCAAACCACGACGGCAAACAACGCGACGACGACGACGAGCTGTTTTTTTCCTCCTCCTCATTCGACGAGCGGAGACACGAAAGAGAGAATAAAAAATTTTCGCAACGACGACGATATCGACGACTTTGACGATTGCTTTTCCATCGGTGTCCGAATGCAGAGAATGGAGGAAAATGCGAGTGGCAGAGCTACTCAATCTGTGACGAGTATTCCGAGCGAAGTAGACGCTTCGCAGGGAGGGATTCCCATGATTGACTCGAACGCGGTGAAAAAATTGTTACTCGAGGATGAGAACGGCGTAGTTTTGATCGATTGTCGATACTTTTACGAGTACCGAAACGGTCGCATATCGTCGAGCCATAACGTGGTGTTCCCGGACGACTGTCAGAGAGGTTTCATAATTGCCAGAGATAAACTGCTGAATTGTGCGAATCATAGAAATAGCGAGAAGAGGGATTTGGTGTACGTCTTTTACGACGACGGCGAAGCGAACGCGATGGCGATGCATCACCGAGCCACGCAGTTATTTCGACACATCAGAAACTTAGACAGATTGGATAACATGCGCACGTATCCAAACTTGTGTTTCCCAAACATGTTCGTTTTGAAAGGAGGATTCAAGGCGTTCATCGAGTCGTCGAGAGATCGAGAATGGGAAGACGACCATCGAATATTTTACGAAGGTAGTTTTGTCTCCATGGACGATTGGCGTTTCTCGAACGAGACGAAAGAGTTGCACAATCAAGTCGTCAAGCGATGGATTTTGGCGGCAGCCGCGCAAAGCCTGAACGATTTCCCGACTCGAGTGTAAGAATATGAATGTTGTACATGTAAAATAATCGTTAAATGGTAAAAGAGTAGAAAAAGAAAGGGACTTCTTCGTCGCGTTGTATATAAAAAATGTATTTAATAAGAAACAAAATTACGATGATGATGATCAACGCTCATATGCGTTTAAACTACACGCTCCTCGCGCGTGGGTCAAGACTACTCCTACACCTCCTACTCCTACTCCTACTACGAAGACAAATTTTACGCCGCGGCGCTCCCTCCTCCGTTATTATCCTCGGAAGGAATCAACTTCAACGCTTGCGACAAAATCGAACTCGCCGCCTCGGTCATCTCCGGGATGACTGAATCCGGCCCGCACCACGATTCAAACAAAGCCCCGCACAGCCTCTCGTCCTTAATCGACTCTCCAATTTTCTTTCCTCTCAATCTCGTCGTCAACGTGCCGCTCTCGTTCGTGCTAAACGTCAAACTCGCGCCCTTTTCGATTTTCACGCTCCGAAACATCGACTTAAACATCTCCAACGCTTCCTTCGCTTTCTTCTCCGACTCCTCGTTCCCGCCGCTCTCCGCTCTCGATCCTAACTTTTTCTCTATATTAACCGCGATCGCCTTCGCCACCGACTCTCCGCTCACGTCTCTCACGAACGTCAGTCGCACCGTTTTCGCAATCGAACAGTCGTTCGCCACCGCGTCCAACGCGTCCTCTTCTCCCTCGTGTTTCTTACACGCTTTCGGTAGGAAATACAACCCAATCACGTACACGTCCACGTTCAACATGGCGGCTACTTTTTTCCTCCTCACCCCGCCGGCGATGAGCGGCGCGTTCGATTCTTCCTCGTCATCTAGAATATGATGCGACGGCACTTTCACGCTTTCTCCTTTTTTCCCGTACGGGATGTCGAGCAAACGCGTCACGGTTGCGCTCGCGAGAAAGAACTTTCTTTCGCTTTTTCTTCGGAATCTCGTTAAAATTCTTTGCTTCCGAATCCTCCTTCGTTGCTTCTCCTCGTCAAGGAGTTCTCCTTCTTCGTTCCTCGCCGTCGTCGTCGTCAGTGAAGAAGAGACGCGCTGTTGTTGTTGCTGGCGGTGGTGGTGTTGCTGCCGCTGCTGCTGCGGAGAGGAGGAGGAGGAGGACATGTCTCTCTTTTTGTTTGGATAAAATGGAAAATCCTCTGCCTGCTTTGTGTGTATTAGATATACAAAAAGGAGCAGCGCGTGGTAGTATTCTCCTCCCCGGCGCCTTTTTCCAGAGAGCAAACTACAAATGCGCGCCTCTCTCTCTCGTTTCTCTCTGAATCTCTCTCTTCTTATGCTTTTATTATTATGCCGCAACGAAAGAGTGCTTACGCTCCAAGCGCACTTATTCGCTCTTGTTTGAATTTTTGTCTCGAAGGAATTTTTTTTTCACAGGACAGCCCTAAACGCTGCTGTCAAGAGGAACCACAGAAAGGAAATTCGCGCGCACAAATCCATCACTCTATTTGCTGTTGGTTCCGAACGTACACACGCACATCTACGCATAAAAATGGGCTTTGCAAACGTGTGGGGGTCTCACCCGAAAGATAACGCCAAAGGCGGTCGAGCTTGGTACGTGGGCGATGTTCTGTTTCCGAATGAGATGATGAGAGAGATTTTTTTCTCTTTGTTTTGTGCCTTTTTTTTCTTCCGTGCGGCTGCCGAGACCCCATGACGAGCGAGGGTGGCGACGAGACGATGAACCAAAAGCGCGGCGAATTTGTGCGAACGGATTTCAGCGCGAAATAACGCGCGTCGATATAGTTTCCATTCGATTTCGCAATCGCAGAGACGATCGATCGGCGGTGTACAACGAAGGGTCCCTCTTTGCGCACTCGGCGCGCTTTAATCGATTTTTCCTCTTTTTTTCCTCTTGAGCTTCCTCCTTTGGTGGACGAGACTGACATTTTTACTCTTCTTGTGTTATTCTTGTAAACTTCAATAAACAGCCGCGTGTGCTCTAACCAACACGCGATCATCCGCAAATACAACATCATGATCTGCCGTCAGTGCTTCCGCGAGTACGCCAAAGACATTGGTTTTGTCAAGAACAACTAAAAGAAAAGAGAGAGAGAGAGCGCTCTCGACCACGTTTATATACATGTAAATAGTTGTGTTTAGATTCTGTAGCGGGTATAGAAGTCTTTCGTTGTAAGAGTTTACTTTGAACGTAGAGACGAATAATAAGAGAGAAGAAGACTGTAGCGCACTCTTCACTTTCTATTACAAATACAAATATATACTTTCTTCTTGTGACCGCTTTGTTTTTTATACACCGCGCACGTCGCGAGCCTGTGTCTCTTAAAATTGGTATCAACCGCCGCGACGCTTTTTTACGAACGATATTACTGTTATACAAAAGAAGGGGATACTACGCGCGAATATGATCTACACAAACTCACGCGTGGTACTCCATGTACCTCGCATTCTCCAATTCTTTCCTCTTCCACTTCTTCATCTCCAACCGTAAAACGACCGCGCTATCCGGTTCGATCCTCTTATAATACTTCTCAATCACCTCGCCTTTCTCGAACGCGAATTTCCCAGTCGGGTCGCAATAAAACTTAATCGCCTCCTCGTTGTTCGTTTGGACGTGTAAATACGCGTCCACTATGTTCTCATCTTCGCTCGCTTCGTTTAAACTGTTCATTAATAACCTCGACCCGATGCCTCGAGCGCGGTGCGGCGCGTACACGCCCAGCGTCATTATGTACATTCTTGCCTTGTCTGGTAATTTTGGATGTTTTTCCAATCGAACGGCGATGGCGCCGGCGAGCTCGTTAAATGCATTTTCATCTTCATCATCTCCTTCTCCTCTCGCGTACGCTAATGCCGTGCACGTCCCAGCCGCCGCGGAGTCCCGGTAAAACGATTCCTGCGAGTGATATAAGAAGAGAACAATGTCAATAAAAACAGTTGCACCATCGCGCTTAAAAAGAGAGAATAAGAATGGAACGGAAAACGACGTACCGCGTACTTCACCGGAAAGAGCACCGCGTTGAGCTTCCTCAAATCGTGCGCGGTCGTTTCGAAAAAGCGTTTGAGAAGTATCTCGGACAACGAATGCGCTTCTTTCATTTAAATACTGAGAGTAATGTGTGTTTTACGTGTTCGATTCCTTTTGAAATGTCCGCACTTTAAATGAAGCGATTGGTGATGATGTTCTCGTCTCTCTCGATATCCTCGCCTTTTCTGCGCGCGCCATCATCACTCGGGAGGAAGAAAAGGGCGAGTTTGAAACCTTTTTTACCCGTGGCGAGATATGGGAGCGATGCTGCGACGAATAACGAGGATGACGACGAGAAGTTTCTGTCCTTGCTCGAACGCATCACGCTGTCGCTCCGAATCGAATCCAGACATCAATTCTCCAACGTCGAGGGGAAACAGATGCCGTTTTCAGCGTTCGCGAGAGCGTACTTTCCGAAAATAGTCGTAAACGTGGAAAAGGAAAAAGAAAGAGCAGTTTTAGAAGGGTTCGCGAAATACGAAACGTTGACGAGAGAAGAGAGAGAAACGGTGGTCAAAGAGGCTGGGATTTTGGTGGAGAGATTAGTCTCTCGCGAGAAGACGAAGACGAAGGAGAAGAGTCGAGCGAACGACGCGGCGAAGGCGGCGGCGACGGTTGAATCAGCGGCACCATCTGTCGTTTCTTCTTCATCTGTTCACGCGAGGGCGGGGTCTTCGTTTTCGGATATCGCTCAAAGTTCTCCGCTCGCTCGTCCGTCTCCTTCTTCGAGCGGTACGAGTACGAGCAGACAGATATTACCGAAGGAACGAGCGATTGGAAAATCGTTCATCGTGGACACGCCGCAGTGGGAACACGCGCTCAAAGAAGACGCTCGCAGGAGGAAAGAGTTGGAAAAAGTAGTCGAGCAAAAGAAAGATGAAGGAGCGAAGAAAGAGAGAGACGACGAAAAGAGCGCGAATGTAAACGCGACGGCATCGACTCCTCCCGTAAAAGTGCAAGATTTCGGAAGCGAGGAAGAAGATGAATCGCAAAAACAAGGCACGGACGAATGGAAGGCGTTGCGGGCGACTCGATTAACCGCTTCCGCGTTTTCCAACGCGGTTGGGTTTTGGCGGGACGGGAGAAACGCGCTTTGGGAGGAAAAATTAGGGATTGGCATTCCGTTTACAGGAAACGAAGCCACCGAGTGGGGGACGAAAACGGAAGACGAAGCGTGCGAGGCGTACGCGGCGTTGACCAACGCGAGCGTGAGCCATTTACTTTTTCGAGCGTTGAGTCCGGACGAGGCGGAGTTGTGGATGGGTGCTTCACCGGATGGGTTAGTCGTCGCTGCGACGACCGATGCGGCGGAATATAAATCCGAAGTCGCGAATAACGGGGACGCGAGCGATAGTTTGAACAACAACGAGCGCGGGATACTGGAGGTGAAATGTCCGAAAAATCGCGGGAAACCTCTAGAGGCGAAGCCGTACCCGAAAGTACCTTGGTATTACGTCCCGCAGGTGCAAGGTCTGATGGCGGTTTTTGATCGCCCGTGGGTGGATGTTTTCGCGTACACCGTGAATAACGGCTGCGCGATATATCGCGTCAAAAGAGACCGCGAATATTGGGCGCAAATGTACGAAGCGTTGTCGGAGTTTTGGTGGCAGCACGTCGTTCCGGCGAAACACGCAATGCATCGAGGATTGGATTTCGAAAAGTATCGACCGAGCGAGGAACATCACAAGTGTCAAACGCTGAAAGTCAAGAGTCAACGGATCGCGAACGAAAGCACCACGTGGGTGATTTCGAAAAAAGATTTAGACGAGATCATCGCCAGGCATCGAGCGACAAAAAAAGCCGCTGAAAATAATAACACGAACGCGTCGGAGGAAGAATTTGTCGTTTTTGACTCGACGACGACGACGACGAGAGCAAAATCTTCATCGAATGATGATCAAAGAGTGAGTGATTCGACGAAAAAAGTCTTGAACGAAACCGCGTTAGAGCCGTCTTGGCGCGCGCTGCTCGCCGACGAGTTTCATCAGCCGTACTTGGAGTTCGGTTTAAACGAATTCCTCGACGATGAGTTTCAGAACAATAAAAAAGTATTCCCACCGAAAGATTTGATATTCAACGCGTTTGAAAAAACGCCGGTGGATAAAGTTAAAGTCGTCATCGTCGGTCAAGATCCGTATCACAACGATGACCAAGCTATGGGATTAGCGTTTTCCGTGCCTCGCGAGACGACAAAAATTCCGCCTTCGTTGAAGAACATTTTCAAAGAATTAGAAGAGGACACGCGTGAAGCGCGCGAGAGAGGCGACGAGGAAGTGGAGTTTACGATACCAGCTCATGGCGATTTAACCAAATGGGCCGAACAAGGCGTTCTGTTGTTGAACACATCCTTGACCGTGCGCGCGCACGAAGCAAACTCGCATTCGGGAAAAGGATGGGAGACTTTCACCGATCGCGCCATCGAACAACTTTCGCAGAATACTGAAAACGTCGTGTTTTTACTTTGGGGTAAGAACGCGACGTCCAAAGAACGTTTGATAGCAGAGGGACACAACCATTTCATTTTGAAATGCGCACATCCGTCTCCTCTGAGCGCGTCGAGAGGTTTCTTCGGGTGCCGCCACTTTTCGCAAACGAATGAGTTCTTGCGCGAAGTAGGCCGCGAAACGATCGATTGGCGTTTGTAGAAATGAAGGAGGGAATGAGTGTGAGTGTATTTCGAAATTTGTGATTGTCGCTAATCTTGTTGTCGTACTGATATCTTTGTTACATAGTTATATATCATGTGTGTATTACTTTTTCTCAAACGCCACGTCGTAAATCTCTTCGTACGATTCCACAAAGTGCACCGTCAATCCTTCTTTGATTTCCTCCGCGAGCTCCTCGTAATCTTTTTGGTTTCCTTTCGGAAACACGAGCTCTTTAATGCCCGACCGTCTCGCAGCCATAGTTTTCTCTTTCACGCCGCCGATCGGTAAAACTCGACCGGTTAAAGTTACTTCACCAGTCATCGCCAAGTTTGCTTTGATCGGTTTCTCAAGCGCGAGCGAAAGCATGGCGGTGATCATCGTGCATCCCGCGGACGGCCCGTCTTTTGGCGTGCCTCCGTGAGGGACGTGTAAATGTACGCTCGCGTCCGCGAAGAAGGTGTTTTCTGGTTCCTTTTTCTCCAAAAGCGTTCTCGCAAACGTAAACGCGATTTGCGAGGACTCTCGCATGACGTCGCCTAAGGATCCCGTGACCTTCAAATTGCCTTTACCTGGACTCGATTCGATTTTCGCGCACTCGACGTACAAGGTAGACCCGCCCATGGCGGTCCACGCGAGGCCGGTGACCACGCCAGGTGGCGTGTGCTCGTAAAACCGCTCGCTTTGGAACGGTGCTTGACCGACGTAATCGACTAAATCGGTTTCGTTGATCTCGTACGCCTTCTTCGATTCTTCATTTTCTTTATTTTCAGTCGTCGTCGCTTCGTCGTCCACGGCGATTTTATACGCCACCTTGCGGTAAATCTTCTCGAGATGTTTTTGCAAATTTCGCACTCCGGCTTCTCTGCAGTACTCTTCGATTAACGTGGACAACGCTTGATCCGTCACAGTCGCTTGTTCGTCTTTGACTCCGGTTTTATTCTTGGCCTCTTTCTCGAGGTACTTTCTCGCGATTTCTTTCTTCTCGTCCGCGATGTAACCTGACAAGCGAATGACTTCCATCCGGTCGAGAAGCGGACCCGGGATGGTATCCAAGATGTTCGCGGTGCATAAGAATAGAACTTTGGACAAGTCGACCGGGACGTCCAAATAGTGGTCTAAAAACGTCCCGTTCTGTTCTGGATCCAACAATTCTAACAACGCCGAACTCGGATCGCCAGAGAAGCCACGACCGATTTTATCGACTTCGTCGATTAAGACCACCGGGTTCGACACGCCCGTGGATTTTAAACACTGAACGAGTTTTCCGGGCATGGCACCGACGTAAGTTCGACGATGGCCTTTAATTTCGGCGACGTCGGACATGCCGCCGACAGAGAATCGGAAGAATTTCCGATCCAGCGCCTTCGCTATAGACTGGCCGATGGACGTTTTCCCGACACCGGGTGGCCCTACCAAGGTGATAATTTTACCTTGCGTCGTGCCTCGCAACTTCCCGACCGCAATGAACTCGAGTATGCGTTCTTTGACGTCCTTCAAGCCGTAATGGTCGCCATCGAGAATGTCTCTGGCGTGCGCGATGTCCAACTTTTCTTCGCCGACGACGCCCCACGGGAGAGACGTGAGCCATTCCAAATAGTTTCGGGTGACGTTAAACTCCGAGCTCGATGGTTCTAATCCGGACAACTTTTGAATTTCTTCGTCGACGACTTTGACCGCTTCCTCCGGCGCAAACTCGCGCTTCGGCGCGAACTTTTTCGTAAACTTTTCAATCATGGCTGATTTATCGTCTTTTTCCAATCCGAGTTCTTTCTTAATCGATTTCAACTGTTCGTTCAAGAAGTACTTCCTTTGATCGGCGGATATTTTCTCCTCAACCTTCTTCCCGATATCTGCTTGGATTTTACCGATTTCGACTTCCTTCTTGAGCAACACCAAACTCGCGTCTAAACGCTCCGGAACCGACATCGTCTCTAAAATCTCCTGCAACTTGTCGTCGTCCGCGGAGGTCATGCTCGCGGCTAAATCGGCCAACCGCGCCGGGTCTTGAAAATCGTTAAAATTCTGCGCGAAATATTGCAAAGTTTCCTTGTGCAACGGGTTCGTCCTCAATAAATCTTTAATCGTCGCGACAACCTCGTTCGCCGTGGCTTTCAAAACGTCGCATTCTGGATCGTGTTTTTCATCTTTCAAGTGTTCACAGTTAACAATAGTCACCGGGCTTTTCCTATCCGTGGAGACTTTCTTAATCCGTCGATGGCCTAAGAGCAACAACGTCGCGCCGTTCCCGTCTTTTGAATCCGGATCGGTATCTTGAGACCGGACGATGTTGTGCACTTGCGCGAACGTCCCGATGTCGTGTAATTCCGACGCCGGGTCGTACTCTAAATCACCCACGCTCAGTCCCGAAACGTCTTCTTTCATCGCACCCGCGATTGCCCCGTTATTATTAGTATCCTTGTTGTTATTATTATTACCGTTTTTGCTAGTATTACTGTTGTCCTCCTTTTGGCTTTCCTTCACGCGTTCCTTTTTCAAAAACGCCCCCACGTACGCCTGCCCTCTCTTCTTCATGTCCTCCAATTCCGCCACCAAAGTCATATCAAACGTCCTCACCGGCATAATTATCCCCGGCATAATCGGTCTTCGATCTAACGGAATCGCGATAACTTTCCTGTGCATAGACTCGTGCCCCGACGACACCAACGCGTTCGGAGAAGAATTCGAGGACGAAGCGTCGCCGCCCGAAGCGGCGAAGCCGCCGCTACGACTCCTATCGCTACTGCTCTTCGGCGCGTTCCCGCCTTGTAACTTCGACCCAGACGCTCTCGCTTTCGCTTCTTCTTTGAACAAATTCTTCAAGTGAGACGACAATTTGACGTTGAAATCGCCTTCGGGACATTCTCCGTTGTTGTTGTTGGCGCCGCCGCTGCCGCTGCTCCTTCTCCGTATCGTGCCCTTTCGGGGCGAAACGTCGTCGACACCACTTCGACTCCTGAATGCATCAGGCGTTCCTCGTTTCGAAGAAGTGAAGCACAAAACGTCTCGAAAGAAACGAATATTTTGTTGATGTTGGTGTTGGGTTCGTCTTCGAATCATCCTCTGTGTTCTCCGTTCTTCTTTGAAGTCTTCTCCGCGTTCGCCGACGTGTCCAAACGCAACGAATGTGTTTCAAAGAGAAACGATGACGAGAGACGCGATTCGAGCACGTTTTTCTCCTCGAGCCCGCTCTGCGTCTAACACCGAAACTACTTCGAGAGTACGAGATTGCTCTGTCTGAGTCGTATTCCTGCGTAGTCTCTGTCGCGTGGTAAACAAAACGTGCGCGTGAAATGACGTCAGAAAACGCTTCGAATTTTCTCCATTCTCTCGCTCCTTTCCTTCGCAGCGCTAAAGAGAGAGAGAGAGACGACTCCTCCTGAGAGAATACAAAGAGCGCAACCTCTGCGTCTCACCTAAAAGAAAGTGCACAGATTTTCAAAACGCGTTCAAAGTCTCTCTGGAGAGGAGGAAAAGGCGCGAGAGGAGTCCGTCAAAGCGCGTAAAGATGGTTGATTTTGAAGGCCAAAAGTTCGTGGAAACGTTCACCGTCTCGGTCGTTTCTTCGACCTCCTCGGTCGGTTTTGTGCTCGGGTACCTGTTGCAAGACTACAACTTGATGCGGAATTTAATTTTCGCGGGAATTGTAGCCTCTGTGGTGGTCACGCTACCGAGTTGGCCGTTTTTGAAACGCAATCCGATCGCATGGAGGGAGATCGACGACGAGCATCCTTCGGCGAAAGAAGAGGACGAGATTGAAGAGGAGGACGAGGAAGGGGAGAAGAAAGACAAGAAAGAGAACGCTCTGAAACGAATGATCCGGCGGGTTTTCGTGTAGTAGTTTAATTAGCTAGCTCTGTAATACTTAAACATAGTTTCTTCTAATAGATTAATAATGGTACAACGATACAGTCGAACGAACGAACGGCTCCGCGAAAGCGCTTTCGCCTCGCGACGATACCAACAACCGACTTTGACGGAGGTCTCCTTTTCCTCCTCCTCCTCTCGTGTTTCTTCTTTTCTCCAACAAACCTCACACCTTTCGAGAGAGAGAGAGAGAGATGCTAATACTCGCGGTTAGCTCATCCCTAACCTTCTTCTCTCGTGCACCAACACGTTCTTAATCCGTTCTCGGAACAACTCGTCCCCGCCCGCCGGCGTCGTATACGGCGGCGGTATGGAAATTTCATCCAGGACGATAATCTCTTGGTTTTTCCATCTGCACGGTAACGTTCGCGCTAAGGCGTCGAAGATTTCTTGCGCTTCCTCCGTCACGTTTTCGCCGATGTTATCTGTCTGTGTGCGTCGTCATCGTTAAAGAGAGAGAGAGAGAGAGAGAGAGAGGTGTCAGTGGATACAAAAAGACCCGCTCGCGAGAATGGCACATCACCGAAAGGCTGGACGTTCCAAATGAGCGAAGAAACAACACTATCAAACAACACGTTCCATTCTGCGACGGCACAGGATGTGCACTCGTCCACGATCGCGCGAGGAGGAACGCAAAAGAACGCGAGACGACGACGATCGAACGACATCGAAATCCAAAGACGAGCGAATTGCATTCGTACCCGCGACAAACTGCGCCGCTTTCACCGCGGTTTCAAACCGTCTCTCTTGCCTTCCTTTATCGATGACTGGTAAAGCTGCTCGCCCTTCTTCCTCTCCGCGACTGTTCGGCGGCGGAGAGACGGAGTTGAGCACCTTCACATCCGTCTTAGTATTCGCATCGCAATTAATTATCTGCACGTGGTGACTGTTTTGAATATCCCCGGGCGCGCGCAACACCGCCAAACCGAGCGTATCGTCGACCGCGTAGACGACGCCACCGAACGGGTCGCCGCAGGACGAGACGCCGGAGACGGAATTGCCGATTTTGAATGTCGCAGAAGGGAGAGAGGGAGGAGAAGACATGATGTGTGTTGTTGTTGTTTATGAAACGTTTTTTGTGTGCGTGTGCTTTATGAGGGAAAGGACTGAAAAATTCTGCATAATGTGGACGTCAATACGAACGCGCGGAGAAGAGTACGATACTCAGCATCGATCCAACGTATTGAATAAATTAGTAAATATATTTGACGACGTTGGCGATGGCGTTTTCGACGAGTCGTTTCACCGGACTGAGGACGATTTCTTTGAGAGGCGTCGTCGGCGTTTTTTTGTCTAGTTCTTGTTCTTGTTCTTGTTCTTTGAGCTTCTTCGTCGCCGCCCGGGGTCGCTTCCTCTTCCCCGCTTTTTTCTTTGTCGTCGTCGCGCTCTTCTTTTTCTCGTCCACCTTCTTCTTTTTTACTTTGCTCTCGGTGAAGTTCGTTCTGTTGGTCAACCAGACGCACGCGAGTTTCGCGTCCTTCTTGCCGCCTTTCTTGCTCGCGAAATCGCCGTTGTCCAAGTTCACCGTGATGTACTTTCGATTCTTCGTCTTTTTCAACGCCGACTCGGCTTTTTCTTCCTCGGATTTCTTCGACTTGGACCACACTTTCACGTCCTGCTCGTCGTCGAGCAACAGTTTGTATTTTTTGTTCACCGTGTATTCTAAAACCGTTCCAGTTTTCACGTCGCCATTTTTCATCGTAACCGTGACTCTGTCCATGAACCTTCGCATGCGTTCTGGGTTGGCATCTAAAGTGCCTTTACACATCGGGTGCCCGCAGAAGCAGGTAAACGATGTCGTGCCTTCGCCGCCAAAGTGCGCAAAGTTGTAGTCGTAAGTCAGCTCCGTGCCGGATTTGATGTCCTCGGTGGCGAAAATACCAACTCTGGTTTCGTTCGTGGACGCGTCTACCCACCGCTGCGTCTCGCAATTTGGATGGCAGCTCGAATTGATAAATCGAGCGTTGTTGCCACAAAATCGAGCGTCGATGATTTGTGACGGGGTGATTTCCATGAGGTAAAAGTTCGGTTCGTTTTTGCCTTTGCACGCCAACAAACGTCGGGTACATTCCTCTTCGTCGACGATTTCGCCCATGTATTCGACGATAAAGTCACCCTCAAAGACATCTTGTTGTAAGAACAATCCATAGCCGCGATTTTCCGTCAGTTGAACTTTCACTTTTGGTTGAGGGAGGTGTTGAAACGGTCGGTTGGAGCAGTCATCGCCACACGGACACACTCTGGTGTCGCACGTGTATCGCGTTTCGCGGTTGACGCAGTCGTGACCACATCCGAGACGGAGTTTTGGCAATAGCTTCGATGTCAGCGATTTTTTCCCTTTCTCTTCGTTGTTGTTGTTGTTGTTATTATTATTATTATTTAGAGGATCTTCGAGAGTTTCTGGCGGCGTGGCCGGGCCGTTCTCTTCAATAAATTGTTGTTCTACTTCGGCAGCTGATGCTGTCGACGCCATCTTCATCGCCCGCTCAGTCGTGACGTTCGCCATCATTTCTTCTTTTATCGGGGGCGGTATCGGTTGACAGTAACACGCCACCGCCTCGCTCGAATGCACCTGTTTCGGCGCTTGACGACACATCCACCGGTTCCTTCGTAACCGTTCAAACGGCGGCGGATCTCTCGCGCTCATCACGTCGAACGATAACTGAAACGGTTTCTCTTCGATGCCTTCGTCGTCGAACAGCGTTTCTAAAGTAGCCGGTTCGTTCCTTTTCCTTTCCTGTTCTTTTCGCGCGTCGAGTTCCATCTTCGCCGCCGCCGCCGCCGCTGTCTTTTCCTCCCTCCTCTTCACTTCTTCGGAAATCTTCTTTGCTTTTTTCATCTCTTTCTCTTCAGCGGCGGAAGTCTTCTTCGCCTCCGCTTTCTTCCTCTTCCCCGTCGAAGACGCTTTCTTCTTTTCCGTCTTCTTCGCCTTTTTTTCTTCCTCCTCCTCCTCCTCCGGTTCTTCCACCACCGCGATCTTCTTCGTGTGCCATTGTAACCCCCCTCTTTTCACATCCGACGGATCCTCCCCGCTTCTCAAACACTCCCACATCTCCTTCACCGCTTTCTTCAACCCGACCGGTTTCATTTTCTTATCGTACCCTTTCTCGCACCCGTCTCGAAAGGACTCCACATCTACTCTTCGAAACATGCTCCCACTGCGAGGAGGAGGAGGAGAAGAAGCGTTCTCGTCCGACTTCTCTAAATACCACATGTACTCGTTCGTCCCGAAAAACTGAATCAATTTCACGCCCTTCGCTTCTAAAAATCCATCCACTTTCTCTCGCACGAATTCCGGCACGTTTCCTTTACACCGAAGGACGTCCACTTCTTGGCACGGCCAAAACGGCGAGCCTTTCACTTTCGCCCACTTGTACCGTTTTTTTTCCGCCAAAATCGCGAGAACACGAATCTCATCATCGCACGTATCGCTCACATCGTCGGGGTTGTTCTTCTTCGTCTTTGTCTTTCGCGGAGAAGAGGGAGAAGAGATCGTCCGCATCTTTTCAAATTCTTCCCCGACTGCATCATCATCACAATCTTCATCGTTAAAATCATCCGGATGTCGCGCGACGACCACGTGCGGAGAAGAGATGCGATTATTACTGTTGCTCTCATCCTTTTCCTCTCCTTTTTCCTCTTCTTTTTCTTTTTCTTCTTTTTCCTCCATGTTTACGTCGTATTTAAGCGTTCGTAGTGCAGAGAATGCGAGAGATATTTTATGAGGGAAAAGAAGAACAGATGTTTTGAATTTGAAAAGACCTCGAGGTAAAAAAAACGCCACATCGAAGACGCGCGAATAAGTGTAGGAAGATCATTTTGTCACGAAACGTTCTTTAAACGAGACAATTGATACAGCGAGTGCCCGATACAGTTCTTTTCCCCACGGGGGTGTCCCGGAGAGCTACATGTACAACTCGTTTTTTTTTGTCTACTTTTGCGGTTATGCGTGTACATATCACGTCACGTCTTTTCGGACGAAGCGTGATGCATATCCTTAACCCTCCCTAACGGGGTACTCTCGAACCGGTCGTACTGCTCGATTCGTTCGTTTCTATACGTATTACTATTGTTATTCTTTTTAACGCAATATTCGTCCCTTTTCGTGCCGTGTTTGAGGCAGAAGGTTTGAATAGGGTCCCGGAGCGGCCTGTGGTCGTCGTCCGTGGAGGAGAGTAAAGAGAGACCGAGGAAGACGTCGGAAATCGGGTCGTCGAGCGCGCGGACGGAGACCGGGTAGATGGCGGGCGCGAATTGGCGGATTTCTCTGGCGAGACGTTCGACTAAGCCTGGGATTTTTGCGCAGCCGCCGGTGACGATGACGTTGAGCCACATCAGCGCTTCCACGGTTTGGTCGCGTAAAGAGTCGTTCGCTTCGTCGTGGTGGACGCTTTGAGCGACGAGTTCGGCGATGCCGCACTGATTTAAGCCGATATCAGACGGGTGGAAGAGGATTTCTGGAACCATGAACCGTTCGTTGACTAATACTAACGATTGGGCGTCCGGGGCGAGTTCCATACTTCCAGCACCTTTCGCCGCTTTCTCTTTTTGTTTCTTTAATTTTCTTCTTCGGGTTTGTAAATCGTCGTCTTCGTTGATTTCGGATTCGGAAGACGAGGCGTCGTCGCCGTCGTTCGCCAAGACAGAATCGGCGAGGAAACCTCTGAGCGTGTTCACGCCGTCTGGGAGGACGTACTTAATAGCGATTTTGTTTTCGCGAATCTTCTTTTTCGCCTCTTTCAACGCTTCGTAAATGTCGCCGTTTTCTTGACAATACACCGATTTCAATTTGACGTCCTCGATTAACGCGAATTCATCCATTACGTTCCATTGTCGATACGAGATTAACTCTTTGAGATAATTCGTCAACGCGCGTCCGCCTAAATTCAATCGTTTTACGTGATGGTCGGCGACTCGCCCGTCGAAAACCGGCGACGCGTGCGCAAAGGAGAACCCGACGTCGAGGACGCATCCAGTCATAGCTTCTCGAGCCCATTTGATTCTTTGCTTCTTCGAAGCGCGTACTCTCGGAGGCGCTTTGTTAAAGCCCATATACTCTTTATCTGTGACATCGTCTATCTCCATCATCGCGTTCTCGTTCTTTTCCTCATCATCGTCATCCCCGTTCTCCAAATCCTCGTCTTTCGTCTGCCACAAATGCGCCTTCATCGCGCACAACGCTCCGGATACGAACACCACGCCTTCAAACCCAAACTCCTCCAACACGATCCTATCCATTTCCTGTCTCGACGTGCTAAAATTCATCGGTGGTTCCGTCATGACGAGCCAACATTTTTTCACCTCCGTCTCCGAAACTTTCAACACCTCGTGTATGCAATGCGCCCAAATATCTTTCTGCAACTGCGAATTGGTCAAATACCCTCTATCGATCGGTCGTCGAACGATGAGACCGTTAATATCTGGAATGTCTTTCGAGTCGACACCTATAATCGTCGCTTTCGTGCCTTGCGGGCGGCACGCGCAGTTCGGGACCAACGCCGTCGGGGAACGTTGGCCCGCGAATCCGATTTTAATCGTATCGCCGCCGTTGTCTAGAACGATGATGTTTTTGTGGATGATTGGAGGCATACTTTTAGTATCACTCGAAGACTTTCCTCCTCCTCCTTTTCCTTTTCCTCCTCCGGTAAAGGACGACGTGTTCTTCGAAGCAGTTTTATCGCTCGACATGAGTCTCGCTGCTTCTACTTTCAAACGAAGTTTGTGTGGAGTTTGGAGTTCTTTCATCAAAGTAGGTAATTTTTAGAGCGGGGCGAAGGGCGGAGCGGATGCGGTCGCATATCGTTTAGCAGCGGGTGGGTTCTAATAAATACAATCATTATCTCTCTAGTTGTTCTTGTTCTTGTTCTTCTTGGTTTCCTGGTCGCGAGGAGGAGTTTGGCCCAGACGACTTTGTCGGTTTGCACGAACACATATTCTTAAAGTCTCGGATGTTCCCGAAGCTCCCTTCCGGGCCTAACACCGACAATAAGGCGACGTAAAACGCCAACGAGACGCACAACGCGCAAACCATGGAAATCATGACGATGGTACCGAATTTTTGGAAGAACGTGATGGTGCAGAAGAAGAGGACGCAGGCGGAGGCGAAGGTGGTGAACGCGGCGGAGGCGATGGGGAAAGCCATGCGAGCGAAAGCTTCTCGCGTTCGGTCGACTCGGGTGTGGACGCCTCGTTCGGCGGCGGCGCAATAGGCGTGGCCCATGTGGATGACAAAATCGACGGATAAACCGATGAGGATGCAGAGGCAAATCCCTTCGAGGAATCCGAGCGTCCAGCCTAAGGAAACGACGACGGAAATGGTCGAGGCGAGGATGGTGCCGATGGAGAAGATGGTGAGTATAGTGACAACAATGTTCGCGGTGGAGATCAACGCGATGCCGAGGGCGATACCTAGACACATCAACGTCGCTTCGCGAAAGTTGTCGTTCATATTCTCGACGGTATCGAACCATCGCCAGGCGCCTCGGTCGGTTTGCCATCCGTTTTTAACTCCAGCCGGGGCCGTTTTGAGTTCCTCGTAAATGAAGGATTCCCACGTTTGCCATCGTTTTTTTAATAACGACGTTTCTTCGTTCCATCCAATATCGAGCGAAAACGAAACGACTGTGAGAAGCATTTTCACAGAATCGTAGGATTCCAGAAGTGTTGTGCCGGAACTGTCGTATCTCTCGTTGTACAACGAATCGATCATTTTCTTGTTGTTTTTCAAATAATACGTGCCCCCGTTGTAGCTCGAACTCCAGTCCATGGTCCATCCATAAATGCATCCTATGAAATTTTCCTGCGGTATCGGCAGTGTTTTTCTCTGCGCGCAATTGTCTTTCCAGGCCCACACGCCAGATGCATATTGGGAATTAAAATCGCACGATGAATCATTGATACATTGATCAGTTCCACCTCCCGTGTTGCGATATCGGGAATCGTCGTTTTCGGACGCCCAAGCCGCGTCCATATCTTCTAACCACGACACAAACGTATCCATCCAACACCTCGACTCGTTCCCGTACGCAATCGCCTTGCCTTTTTGACAAAAGTTGTACAACCATGTTTGCGCCTCTGGCGCGGACATGTCAAAAGTCGTATCGATGGCAAAATTCGGCACCGAGGATGGATCGTTGTAATCGCCGTCGTCTTTCGCTTGCAAACCGAAAACGACGTCCACTTCTATTTGCGATTCGGTGGCGGATTTGAATGAAGAACGCATAACTCGCGAGTATTTCGTCAAAACGTGTTCATCTGGGAGTAACTCGACCGAAGAGTCCGTCGGTAACGATAATTTGGACCCGCCGTAGGACGAGGCGCATCCTAACGCGATGGCGGCAATGACGAGCACGTATCTGAGTTTGTACACGACCGGGAATACGAGCTCTCTAGAGACGTTCTCACTAATTAATCTGCTCTTGTTACCTCTGATACCACCATTCTCGTTTGGTGATTTTTGTTCTTGTCGTTCCTCATCATCATCTTTCGTATCGTCGTCTAAATCTGGTTTCACGCACTGCGGTCGTCTAATTATTTTAGGCATTTCAAAAAATATCGAAAGCATCCACCCGGCCCATTTACTGCCCTCCTCGTATCGCCTTTTTTTCAACTCAATCTTCTTGTCGTGTTGCCATGCCACCGCAGCGGCGAATATGGTCACGTCAAAAATATAATCGAAAACCACCATGCATCCCATAAAAATTGCAAACACGCGCACCGGAGGAATCAACGACCCAGCGGTACTGAAAAATGCACAGGCAGTGGTCGTCGAAGTGAGAAACATGGAATACGTGGCGTCCCAGTAACACATTTTGCTGACATCCTTCGCCGGCGATTTTGGCGGTAGTCGCGCCTTCGCTTGATCCCATTTCGAGAGAAAGACGAAACAATCGTCCGCACCGATGCCGCAGATGACAAACAAACCGATGAAATTCAGAAACGGGAAGAATTTGATCCTCAAAACTGTGTTTAGGAAGAACGTCGCCACCGGGAAGCTCAACACGATTTGCGACACCGCGGCTAACGTTAGAAATAACGAGCCGGTGTGGCAAATAATCATTACCAAGATGATAATAACTGCTCCCGAAGCTAACAGCATATCTCTATACAACTCAATGTCTGTGACGTAGTCGTATAAATCGTTTTGCGACCCGTAAATTGTGTAGAACAAATCGTTGGAGACTTCCAAAACGTTCTTCTTATCGCCTAAATTGACCAAGTATTTCATCGCGTTTTCCATCGAACTTCTCGACCAATCCATGGGTAAATAGCTCCTCGTGGTGACTAAATTTGGGAAATCGCTGGAAAATTTCCCGTTTAGAAACGCGCTGATGTAATACTCGCGCGGCTCAAACGTCACCGCGTCCACAGCATCTTCCGCACCAGGTATTCCCAAATCTGTCGACGTCAATGTCGCGCAAACACCGTTACTATCCGTCGCTAAAACGTCCACGCACGCCAAAACCGCCGTTTTTAAATTCGCGATGACTGTCCCCGATACGGTATTCGTTTCAATCTCTTCGCACGAACTCAACGACAAAACGTGTTTTACCATTTGAGGGTACGAATTCGCGTTATAACATCCCCTCGCGTACATTTGCGTCCCGCTGTCGTCTACCATCGTTTTCGTGTAATACAAAGGCGCTTGATTTTCCAACGACGAATCGCTCAAATAACAGTTTTCCACTTGGTTCGGCGCTGCTCCTCCTCTGCAATAGTTGTTCCAATTCGTTTGTCCCATGATGTTCTCCTCTACTTCGCACATCTTCCGAAATGCCTGCGCGGTAAATAAATCCACCCCTTCGTCGTTCGCCATGAACACTACATCTAAATTCGGGTACATAACATCTCCGTGATACGATAAATCCTCGCACCGAGGATGCGTCGGAAACTCTAAAACGGTCCTGCGAAGAAGCCGACGAGAGGAGTTGGTTTTTGGAGCAGACAGAGCGTTCGCGTTGAGTCTGTACGGGTTCACGTAACACGCGCCGTCGTCGCAACTCCCCGATTCCACGAACGTTTCAAACTGTATGTATCTGTTCGAGATTAAAGTCCCTCGCACGTTCCATCCTGTAAAAAGAGGAGAAAAAGAGTAAAAAAGGTCAGCATAAATAAAAATAGGGGAGTCTACTCAAAGAAACAAACGCGCTTCTCGCATGTATACTAAACGTACCTTCCGTGCTCACGCGTATCCCGGTCACTAAAAAAGCGATCGCTGTGAGCGTTATCCCTATCGTAAAAGTCACCGAGGCGATTAAAATCGGCCGCGAGGCGATCCACTCGTCGAAACGTTTCACTCGATTCATTCTCTCGATGTGTATATCTTTTTTCCGTACATTCGATGACGACGACGACGATAAAAATGATGACGACGTTCACGTTGGCAACGAGGAATAAATGCGGGCTTTTGCTGTACTAAATACACGTAATATATATGTATATCGTAAAAAAGCGGAGTTCTTCCGGGTGGTTTCGAAGAAAAGAAAACCCGCGATCTTCGCCGGGGGTCTTTGTGCTCTCGCGTCGCTTTTTGTGAGACATTTCAAAGGGAAAAAACGGCATACAAATTTACACGCAAAGAGAGTACGTCGTAAACACACATCCGCTCTCACGAGCGAGAGTCAGAGAGAAGAAGAAGAAGAGAGCAAAACCACCACAGACAAAGCACCAATAATCATGGACGAAAACGATGCTAGAAGTTCACAAAAAAAAGACTACTACGCCGTCCTCAACCTCCCGAGAGATTGCACCACGGAAGACGTCAAACGGAAATACAAACTTCTCGCGCAAAAAGTCCACCCGGATAAAGCTTTATCGAATAACAACAACGCGGCAAAGAAATCCTTCGCGTTAATACACGAAGCGTACCAAATCTTACACGACGCAGAGAAACGGAAAGTGTACGACATTTACGGCCACGTAGGAGTGGACGAGTCGACGCAGAGCAAGGAAATCATGAGCTACTCGAAACGGAAAACGACGGAGGAAATGCGAAAGGAATTCGAGTATTTCGAACGACAAAAAGCGAGAGAGCGCGCGGAAAGTAAACACCAACAATCGAGCGGGTACGAGTTTAAATTCAGTTTTGCACACGCGTTAGATGAAAGACTGAGAGCGTCGAGAAGGTTAGCGCGAGGCGGGAAGTCCGTGAGGGAACGATTGAAACGCGTGTTGGGGGACGGCGGCGTCGGCGCGGTGGAAGGGAAAGAAGGCGAGGAGAAACAGAGACAAGCGCTGAGAGCGGTGGAGAAAGCGCTGGGGGATTTCCACGTGGAAGATTTGGGGTTGGATTTTTTGCAAGGGAGCGTGAGCACGTCGATGAGTGCGACTGTGTCGGAGAGTTTGGACGTGTATTGTCAAGCGCAAGCGATGGCGAACGCGGATGGGAGAGGCGCCGGAGTGTTGTTAGTGGGCGCGAGGAAACAGTTGGGGTTGTGGACGAGCGCGGATTGGCACATGCAAATGCCCTCGCAAAGGAACGGTGGGATGGAGATGACTTTGGAGCAGAAATTGACGAATAGGACGACTGGGACGATGACGTGCAAATACGACTTTGTCGGCGTCGGAGGGTCGTCCGCGGGGGAGGAAACAGAGGACGTTGGCACTGGCGTAGGTTTGTCCGTCGGTTTGAAAAGACAGTTGACGCACCACGCGGTTGGTAACATCGATTGGAACGTAGGACCGATACCGGGTATCACGACCGGGTGCAGAGGTAAAGCCGGTGAAAATGGCGCGTGGAAGTTGGATTTAAGCGCGGGTGTGCAGAATTTCGGCTTGACTGGGTCGTATCAGAGAAAAGTCGTCGACGGGTCTTCGGCGAAGGGGAGGTGGCATTACCCGAACAGCGCGTTGGCGGAACATACACAAACGAACAAAATTAAGAAATATTCGTTCAAGTTTGGAACGATGGGTATTGAAATTGAAAACGGAACGAACGCCACGTTGAGCGACGACGGCGAAACGAGCATCGGGTGGGGCGTCTGCGTCGGCGTCGAAGGGTGCGTCTTGAAAATCAAATATCGCCAAAGGAATCAACAGTTTGAGTTTCCTATTTTACTCGCCCCGGGTTTGCCGTATTTAACGAGACGAACGGCGATTTTGTGCCTAACCATCCCGAACGCCGTCATTGGCGTCTTAAGAAACGTGTTCATTCTCCCTTTATTGAGACGTAAAAAACGGTTCGAAAAGAAACAAATGCGTTTGCGATACGCGTCTGAAATCGAGGAAAACCGCAAAGACGCGTTGGCGCAACGCGAGCTCGTCGCAAAATCGGCGGAAGAGAAGAGAGTGTTCGAGCGAGAAATAGGCGGATTGGACATTGAAAAAGCCGTGTACGGCTCGTTTGAAAACGTCGAGTGCGACGTGACGAAAAGATCGATGACCTTTCCGGACGAAGAAAAAGAAAAAGATGATCGAAAAAACGACGACGACGAAAGGAAGAAGAAAACGAAACCAAAATCTAGCGAACGAGGACGACAACACAGCGACATCCTCCGAGACGACGACTCTTGGATCGACGTCACCGTAGCCTTACGCCACATGGTCGAACGCTCGCAACTCGAACTCCACGACGGCGTCTCGTACTCCTCTCTTTTGGGTTTCTGCGACGTCGACCCGCTGGAAAAGAAGCACTTAAAAATTCGGTACCGCTACCGCAGAGCGTTGCACGAAACGTGCGTTCCGCAAGACGTCGGCATTCATTTGCCGTACGACGGGCACAGAATTGCCGATTCGTTTCAAACGACAGAAGAAGTAGAAAGAATATCAACAGAAACAGCAATTTCGGAAGAAGAAGGAGAAGACAAAGAGGAAGAAGGAGACGTGTAATCAGATTCCAGCGTTGTTGTATTCATCAAAAGTGTCATCATTTTCTCTCCTCCTTTTGCTCTTTTTCCTCATTTTTTCCTTTGCAAAATCATCATCGTCATGACGCAAAACAACGACCGAAAAAAGAAGAAGACGACGCGTACTCAGAGCGAAGGCAGAGTAAAGCGTCCTCTGGGAAAGTTAGCAATGCAAGACCAAACGATACGGGCGTTGGAGAGGTGCATTGAGGTGAGAAAACTTTACTAATGTTGTTGTCGTTTTGTGGCGCATTTTTGAGCCGCCAAAAACGGGGAAATCTCTCTTTCGGTATTCGCGCGTTACTGCGCTCGCGTTTGTGACAACAACGACGACGTGAACGAGAATAAAAGCACCGCACGAAACGCTCTTTCTTTGTGTGCTCACTTTCGTTCTCTCTCTCTCTCACTCTCATTAATAAAAACGATAGGAAACGAAACCAGAATCCGGTTCCAACCCCTTGGCAATTCCACCACGAAAATCCTCGGACAAAAACACCTCGCATTCCTTAACCGGGGTACGGAAATTTACACATCTCCCACTCTCCCCGGAAACGCAAAAAGCGTTGAGAGAATGCAAGTATAAAGAGATGACGGCGATACAGAGGGCGACGATCCCACACGCGATGAGCGGGCGAGACGTGTTGGGCGCGGCGAAGACGGGGAGCGGGAAGACGCTTTCGTACGTCGTGCCGAGTTTAGAGAGATTGTATAGGATGAAATGGGGGAAGGACGATGGCGTTGGAGCGATATTTATCAGTCCGACGAGAGAGTTGGCGATGCAGATATTCCAGGAGATTGTGAAGGTTGGGGGGAATCATACGTTTAGCGTAGCTTTACTCATCGGCGGAAAGGATTTGGAGAAGGAAAGGAACGCGGTCAACGCGATGAATTTGTTGTGTTGTACTCCCGGGAGATTGTTGCAACACATGGACGAGACGCCGATGTTTGATTGCACAGGATTGCAAGTGTTGGTTTTAGACGAGGCGGATAGGATATTGGACTTAGGTTTTAAGGAGACTTTAGACGCGGTGTTGGCGAATTTGCCGAAAACGAGGCAGACGTTGTTGTTTAGCGCGACGCAGACGAAAAAAGTGAGCGATTTAGCGCGGTTATCGTTGAAAGATCCAGAATTTTTGAGCGTGCACGCAGAATCGGTGAATGCGACGCCGCCAAAGTTGCAACAGATGTATACGACTTGTAAAGTGGAGAAGAAGATTGAAACGTTGTGGGCGTTTGTGAAGTCGCACCCTACGCAGAAAATTTTGGTGTTTTTCTCCTCGTGTAAACAGGTGAAGTTTATCCACGAAATTTTTCGACGAATGCGACCAGGGATCCCGTTGGCGTGCATTCACGGAAGAATGAAACAAACGAGACGCGAGCACGTGTTTTATCAGTTTTGTAACGCGAGAGAGACGGTTTTATTTGCCACAGACGTGGCGTCGAGAGGGTTGGATTTCCCGGCGGTGGATTGGGTCATCCAATGCGATTGCCCGGAAGACGTGCAGACGTACATTCACAGAGTTGGAAGGACGGCTAGGTACACCGCGAGTGGTAAGGCTTTGATCTTGTTGAACGAAGGCAAAGAAGCGACAACGTTTCCAGAATTGTTGGAGCAAGCAAAAATCCCAATTAAATCTATCAAGATGAACCCAAAATCGAGAGTGAAAGGTATAAGTTCGAGCGTCCAAGGGTTGTTGTCAAAAGATAACGATTTGAAGTATTTATCGCAAAGAGCGTTGGTGTGTTACCTGCGCTCGGTGTTTTTACAGAAGAATAAAGACGTGTTTGACGTTTCCGAGATTGACGTAGAGGCGCTGTCGCAGAGTTTCGGGTTACCGAACGCGCCAAAGGTAAAGTTTTTGAACGCGGCGAGCACCAAGAAGGAGAAGAATAAAGCGAACGATGACAAAAATGGTAACAAAGAAGCTAAGAAAAGTAGAGAACTTTCAGACGACGACGACAACGACGACGACTCGGAAATTTCTTCTGAGCGCTCGGACGATGAGGAGGAGGAGGAGATGGATTCTTCGGGAGGTGAAGAAGATGACGCTTCCTCCTCTTCGTCGTCTGAATCAGAGGAAGAAGACAATTCATCAGATTCAGACTCGGACGAGCGCATGAAAACCTCAGCGGGCGTTCTCAAGCGTACCGGCGGGGGTCGATTCAAATTAAAGGCTGGGGGCGACTCGGACGACGACGACGACGACGCCAACATCGAAGATGACTTTTTACAAGTCCGACGCAAAGACCACGCGTTGGCCGACGACGCCGAGGAAGAGGAGAAAGAATTAGCGATCGCGGCAAACGCAGAGAGTGAAAAGATTCGCCAAAAAGCATTGAAAGGGAAACTCCGTATTGGTAAATCAGGTTCCATAGCTTCCGTAGCTGGCTCAGAAAAACGCATCGTGTTCAAAGAGGACGGCACCGCCTCGAAACCGCTCGAAGCGTTGGGCGAAGACGCTAAATTCTTTGCCAAGAGCACGGCGGCGAACGACGATGCTTTGCGCGAGGCGGTCAAGATGCGCATGAAAAAGGTAGCGGAAGAGCGAAAGACCGCCGATTACGCCGATCGTGGACGCGAAAAAGCGCGATTGCGAGAGATGCGGGCCAAGCGTAAAGTGAAGGATGTCGGCAAAGAAGAGACAAGAGCTTTCTTGGATGTCGGCGGCTCGTCTGGTTCAGATGACGACGACGACGACGACGACGAAGATGGTTTCGGTGGTCGGAGTGATGACGATGAGGAGGACGAGAAACCGTTCGATGCGCGCGCGTTTAAGTCTATTAAGCGTTCAGATGCCGCACACGCCGGCATGGGCAGAAGAACAAACTCAGACGACGAGGAAGAAGAAAACATAGAAGAAAAAGCAATGCGTTTATTGAACGAGAAGCTCGGTTAGGAAAGAAGAACAAACGCGGCGCGAAAACCACATTTTTTTAGCGGCATAGTTTTGTGTAGTAAAAGTATAGAGCAGAATAGCATTTACTAACGAAAGGATTATTACGGTCCATTCACGATTGCGTCGAGCGCGCTGTTCACGTCAGAATACTTGAACTGGTACCCTTTCTCCATCGTCTTCTCCGGAACCACTTTTTGCCCGTCCAAAACCACCGTCGCCCCTTCGCCTAACAATACCCTCACCGCCAACCCCGGAGCTGGCAACCAGTTCGGTCTGTTTGTCGCTTTCGCGATCGCTTCACACAGACCGTTCATCGTCGTCGGTTCGGGAGCGACGCCGTTGACCACGCCTTTGAATTTCTTCGGATTCTTCAACGCCATAATCATGATATCCACTAAATCCTCCCTATGAATCCAACTCACCCATTGCGTGCCACTCCCGACTGGACCTCCGGAATACAAATAGAACAAAGGCAAGATTTTCCCCAACGCACCTCCTCCTTTCTCCAACACCACTCCGGTTCTCACCACGGTCACGTTCGTCTTCGCCTTGTTCGCCGCCTTCTCCCACTTCTCGCACAAACTCGCCAAAAAGTCCCCGCCTGGTCCTCTCGCTTCCGTCCACGCCTCGTCCTTCCTCGTCGTCCCGTAATACCCAACCGCAGACGCGCTCACTAAACTCGGTCTCTCTTTTTCCGGCAACTTGTTAATCGCGTCTGCGATTCTATTCGTGCACCCCAATCGGCTGTTGACGAGCGTCTCTTTATACTTTTTATCCCATCGCGTCGCCACGGGAGCGCCTGCTAAATTCACCACGCCATCGCACCCTCGAATCGCTTCCGTCCACTCTAACTTCCCAGTAATCGTTTCCCATTTGTATACGGAGACGTTTGGATTGAACGCGGATTTCAGACCGAGCGCCAGTCTCGCCCGTACCTTGTTGCTCTTGTTGGTTAACACTCTCACCTTGGTGCCTTGTTGCAACAATTTTTCCGTCAACTTTCTGCCGACGAATCCCGTCGCGCCGGAGATGGCCACCGTTGTTAAAGGTGCTTCTCGTTCATTTTTTGTACTTTTACTCGTATTCGTCGTCGTCGTCGCACTCGTCGTCTCGGAGGTCTCCTCGTCCGCCTTCGCCGCTGATTTTGCTGATGATGACGTGCGACGCATCCGCTTCCGATGCGTCCCCGACGACGACGAAGACAACGAAGAAGAAGAAGCACAAAAACGTCCGTGTTTCAAAGTATTGTTCCTCCTCGCGCGAAGAATCGAAGGCGACGAAAACGATGCGCCGCTGCTCGACATCATCATCATCATCATCGTAGTATGTAAGTCTCTTAAGTCTCGTGTACGCACAAGAAAAGTGGCGATGTGAATCTTCAGAATTTCCATTCGAATGCTCGCGCAAAAATCACCATCGTCGAACAACGCGGTTTTAGGAGGAAGCACGAGGACGTCCTCCTCTCTCTCGAAAAGACGACGACGACGAGGACCACGCGCGTCTTTGTCTTTTTCGTCTTCTTTTCGCGCGACGAGTACGAAGAGGACATCTTCGAAACGTCTTTTTCTCGAGAACGCTTTGAAAGTGTACTCCGGGGAGAAGTCCTTCTCCGGTGTTTCCCGAGACGACGACGAAGGAAGAAGACGCGAAAAGGCGATTTGGAGGAGAGGGGTGAAAAAGAACGCGAACTCGAGTCTTTGTGTGCCTCCTTTACGTGCCGCCAACAAGGAAAATGGACAAAATGACTTTGAACGCGCGACGATTTCGGCGAAGAACAAATCGAAAGAGGAAGCGTTTTCGTCGGCAGATTTTGGTGAAGAATGCGTCGGCGTTGGGATGAACGTGGAGTGCGAAATACCGATCGCGGAATGTGACGACGACGATGGTCCTGTCGTTTCTCCCGTTCCTGTTCAGTGTAATAAAGGAGAAGAAGGAGATGATCGGTGTGTTGCGAATTCAACGGTTGAAAAGCGGAAGAAAAAGCGAACGATGATGGCGAAAGGCGGCGTCGACTCGACGTCTCGGGACGAGTCGTGCGTCGGCGTCGGGATCGACGCGGAGTGTCCGATTGAAGAAGAAGAAGAAGAACTGTTGTTGTCGTCGTCGACGACGAGAGAGGTGGAGGTGGAAGAGGGCGTTGTCGCCGCCGCTACTGCGAAGAGTGGGAAGCAGAAGCAAGAATTTCCGGCGTTGTTTTACGTCGCGCCGTTCTTTCTCTGGGGGACGAGCATGGTCTCGATGAAGGAGGTGCTGCCGCTCACTTCGCCGATGTTTGTCGCGACGGTGAGGTTGATTCCAGCCGGTTTGATTCTCATTTTGTGGGCCGTGTCAAAGAATAGAAAGTTTCCGAAGAATGCGAAAGGGTGGTTGGCGGTGTCGTTGTTCGCGTTAGTCGATGGGGCTATGTTTCAAGGGTGTTTAGCGGAAGGGTTGGCGAAGACGAGTGCCGGGTTGGGATCGGTCATCATCGATTCGCAGCCGCTGACCGTGGCAATTTTGGCGTCGATTTTCTTTGGCGAGACGTTAGGTGCGGCTGGTATTGGTGGGTTAGCGTTAGGCGTGGTTGGTTTGTCGCTGTTGGAGATACCGAGCGAGACTTTAGCTGGGTTCATGAGTAAGAGTAGTAGCGGCGGTGGCGCGGATGGGGGAAGCGCGAGCACTTTTTTACAGTCGTTCGCGGCGCACCCGTTTGACTCTGGAGAGTTTTGGATGCTTCTCGCAGCACAAAGCATGGCAGTTGGAACCGTCATGGTTCGCTGGGTCGTTAAATACGTCGATCCAGTCATGGCGACTGGGTTACACATGTTTCTCGGCGGCATTCCTCTGTTGATATATTCGCTCGTCTCTGAACGGGACGTGTACGAAAACATCTTCGGTGACGGGGGGGGTGCTTTAGGTATCGCGGACGGCGCGAATTTGCTCTACGCCTCCGTGTTTGGCGGCGCGTTGGCGTACTCCCTGTTCTTCTACTTCGCCAGTTCTGGAAACTTGACGAAATTGTCTAGTTTAACGTTCTTAACGCCCGTTTTTGCCGTCGTCGGCGGCTATTTCGCGCTCGGCGAAACGTTGGACGCGCAACAACTCGTCGGCGCCGCAGTGACGCTCGGCGGGATTTATTTAGTCAACAAGAACGCTGGAGGTAACGACGGCTCGTGATGTGCGATATGTGATGAAATTAGATTAATTGTTTAGATTTGCGCTTTGATGTTGTCAGTAGTTTTAGAAAATAAGAAGTACGTATTTACAGGTTTTCTTTCCTTTTCTCGATGCATTGCACTTAATTGAACATGCATACGAAAATTTTGCTCATCTGCGCAACACGAAGTGGTTTCTGTAAAAGTTCGATCGGACCGGGTCGGTGACGAGACATCGCCTGAGCGACTTCAACGCGTTTACGGGCGATTCGTTTGCGTTCAAACTCGTCGTCATTTCTGGTGTCAAGGTCGTCGAGGACGGATTTGTCGCGCTTGGGAGTTCCTCGTCTTTTTCTTTTTCGAGTCGAAAGGCTTTGACTTGCGCGGCGCTCAGTTTCGCGCTCACTTTCAATCGTCTAAATGCGTTCAGTTCTCGTTCGAACTGCGCCGCTTCGGTGTCTGCTCTAGGATTGGTAAAGTCGTTCCGGCTTTCGCTTGACGCTATTTTTGCCTCGTAATCGCGTTTAGTGAGCGCGTTCATTTGATGGATTTTCTTCTCGGATTCTTCTAGGAACGCTCGACGCAACTCGCCTTCGCAAGCGAGAAGGGTAGGTCGGGACATTTTTTTCATGAGCGAGAAGAGACCTAGGACGTAGTTCATGGCTGCTTCCGAGTCTGGCGCGTAGACGTTATCCTCTCCAAACCCTCGCAATACGTTTTCGTACTGTTCCCTACTCGTTTCTTTTGCAAGATTGTGGAACGAAGTCAAGTCAAATCCAAGAACGTCTTCCATGATCACCGCGGCATCGTACGCGAGAAAATGTTCAGGAGTAAAACGAGGTCCAGGTGTACACCAAACGCTGTAATCGGCACCTATACACGCATAAATATTTCTAATACCTTCGACGACATCTACTGATCCTTCGCCTGATTCATCCATCGCACGGTCTTCGCTCGTTTCTCGCGTGATCATCTCGACGCCTTTCTCTTCAATGCTCGAGGCGTCGCTGAAAATCGAATTCGTACTCGTCTCGTCGTCTTTTCTACCCACCGCCCATTTCAAATGTTCCGAATTGTTCCATCCGCTGATCGTATTCGACTCATTCTCTCTTTCGTCAACAATCATAAACTTCGCGTAGTTCATTCGCGCCGTCCACGCGGAATTATTCCTCGGATCTTTCCTTACGCACATCTCGGTTGCGTAGAACACGTCCAACCAGACGTTTGGATCGATATTTTTCGCAATCCAAACGTAATGCGTCCACGCGTGAATGTTTTTCAACCCGTCGTCGCCAAATAGTATGACATTTTCGACGAAATATTTTGAACGAATAGCCGCACCGGAACGCATTTGGTCGTTGAAATGATGTAAGAATGGTCCGTCGCAATTCACGTTCGATTGAAAGAAAAACGCCCGTCGGCGATAGCTGTGTTGATCCAAGAGAGAGGTTTCCATACGAAATTGTCGGTCGTCTAAGGTTGCTATTTGACGAAGGTGGTTCCAAACCTGGTAATTTTTTGGATTTCTCGACGCCATCGCCTCGGCAAACGCGTACTCTTCGTCTAAAATGTCGTACTTTGTTCGAGGGAAAATTTCTCTCACCTTTTCGCAACACTCGCGAAGGCGCTCGATGTAATCTCGCCGGTAATTGGCACCAGTCAAAGCTTTTAAACCGCCTTCATACGTCCCGTGTTGCCAGAACAACGACGTCGTCGGGAGCTCCTCTTCAACAGCTTCCTCGTCGCTCCTCCTCTCCTCCTCCATCCTCTCCAACACCTTTCTCGTCAACGCGCCGCTTCGAAACTTTGCGAGCGTCTCCGCCGAGTACCAAATCAACGGCGAATCGATGCTACGGAAATACTCTCTCGCTTCATCCACACGCGTTTCATCCACGCCTAAATCTATCAACTCTTCTCTAAATCTATTCATTTCTTCCGCACTCGCGACTAAACGTTCAATCTTCTCCTTCCTTTCCCGGTCGCTTCGCCAAAGCTTTCCTTTCGTCGCCTCAAAGAATCGGTTTTCATTTTTTACATCTTCTTCTCCTCCCGTCTTCGTCTGAATCGTCGTCCCATTCCCGGCGAACGCGTGGAACATAAATTTCACGCATCGCAAGCGAAACCACCACACGGTGTACTCCGCCGCGTTTCGCGATAAGAGCTTCTCCGTCAGCAAGAGCGACTGCGCATTTTTCAAATCTTTCCCCAAACACTCGAGTGAAAAGAGTTTCCAATCGGAACAGAAATCGGAGTTTCCACGGATACAGGCGACGTTTTTGTTCCTTTTCTTTTGGTGGACAAAATCATCTGGTTCTGTTTCTTCTTCTTCGACTGTGCGCGGCATGACCCGTTCGAGAAAGAGAGAGAAAGAGAGAGAGAAAAAGGAAGGAACGTGGCAAAGAATTATGAGGAGGTTGTTGAGAAAGAAAATATCTTCTTCTTCGTCTCAAAAAAATGTGTGTGTGCATGGATGTTGTACTATTACAAAACTCTCTCTCGCGAGAAGAGCTTCTTCTTTTATCTTTTATCCTTCTCCTCATTCACTGAGGTTGTTGGTTGTTGTCGTCTTCGTTCGCTTTTGTGTCCTTCTTCGCTTTCTTACTCGGCGAATCCGTCGTCGCCGGTGGCGTTTTGGTCGTCGTATTTTCTTCGACTCCGTTGTTCGAAGGCGCGCCAGTCTTCTCGGGCTCTGTTCTTTTACCCATCTGCGTCTCATCCTCTGCACCATCCGGTACGGGGTACTCGTCCGCGCGAAAACCAGGCTTTGCGCCCGTTTTGCACTTATCGAAACACGATTTGCAGCATAACGCCCCCGCGAGCCTTCCGTGCGTCGCGGGCACGCGTCTGGTCAGTAGCGTCGTAAAAAAAGCCAGTTTACCGTCGATAGACGCGCACAACCCGTCCTTGGTGAATACACACTCCTTCCCTATGGAGCGGATTTTCACGTAACACGCGTCGCAGCATGTTTTCCCAGCGTATTTGGCGTATTGCGGGTTACCTCTCGGAACGTGGTACTTCAACTGCGTGTAGTTCACCTCGACGCCTTTTTTCTCGGCGTTCACGAGGTGCTGACACTCTCCGGTGTCAAAGAACACGCACCTTTCGTTTAGCGCTTTGCACTTGTAATGGCACGCTTCGCAACACAGCTCGCCCGGATATTTCGCGTTCTTCTTCGGCACGCGATACTTCAACTGCTTGTACACCAAAGGGATGTTCTTTCTTTCACACGATTTTGCAAACGTGCACGTTCCTTCCTTGGCGAACGCGCACATTTGTCCCATCGCTTTGCACCGTCGATAACACGTATCGCAACAGCGTTCGCCGGCAAATTCAGGGACCGTTTCGGGAACTCGATACGACAAGACCTTATACGCCAAAGGCTCTGTCTCATCGTCGTATAAATCTTTTCGTTTCAATTGCGAGCAGGTTCCGTCTTTGTGAAACGCGCATCGTACGCCTTTCGTCTTCAAGTGGTAATGACACGGTTCGCAACACCGTTGCCCGGCGAACAGCGGGTGCGTCGACGGGACTAAATACTTCAACTTGTTGAACTGTATGTTCTCCACGCCGCGTTTCAGGCAGTTTTTGTAGTACACACACGTATCGTCTGGGGTGAACGCGCACTTTAACCCGCTCGTTTTGATCTTGTAATGACACGATTCGCAACACGGCTCGCCCGCGTGCGAATCGTGGTTCTTCGGGACCCTGTAACTCAATTTCGCGTACTTCACCGGCACATCTTTCCGTTTACAGTTGTCCGCAAACCTGCACCCTTCGTCAACAAATGCGCACATCGAGTTTGCCGCTTTAACTCGATAATAACACGTTTGACAACAAAGCTTCCCGACGTACTTCCCCGCCACCTTTGGTACTCTCAAATTCAACTTGCTGTACTTCACCTCCTTCCCTCTCTTCGCACATCCGATGGCAAACGTGCACGTTCCGTCTTGACTAAACGCACACACCGGCTCTAACCCGGTTTCTGGATCAATGTACGGCATTTTCTTTCTCCCTCGTTTCCCTTTTTGCGGTTTCTGCGCGGCAGCGTTGAACGGATATATGCGAGCGCCCGGATGCGTGCTATTCGCCATCATCAACTCCGGATTCGACAACATCGCCTGTTGCTGCGCTTGTTGCTGCAACAGCAAGAACTGCGCTTGTTGCGATTGTAACTGCTGATGCACAATCTCTTGCTGCCTCGCCAACGCGGCCGCGTACGGAATATCGTCGTTGATCGTGCTCAAAGCCCCGTACGCTTGCTGCTGTTGCCGCAACCGCTGCATATACTGCTGCTGTATCTGTTGTTCGTGCATTTGTTTTTGTACCCGCAGCAAGTGCTGCTCCGTCTTTTCTTGTTGTCGTTGTACTTGCTGCTTGAGTTGTTCGGCATACGTCGCCGAGCCAAAAGTGGTCGATGGAAGCGCGGCGATGTCCTCCTCTACCCCTTCGCCGTGTGTGCTCCTCCCGAAAACCTCTCCCGCCTTATCCTCTTCCTTTTCGTCGTCGTCGTCGTCGTCGTCGTCGTTCTCATCAAGAATCACCCTCCTCTCTTCCTCTGTCTCTAAGCGCTCCCGCTGCGTCCCCGCGACCACGCCCAACGCCTCCGCCAGCGCTCGTCGCGTCGCCTCGTGCGAATTTTCCAACGTTTTCACCAACCGCAGGACGTTATTCGTATTTCGGTCCTCTACCTTTTCGTCGTCGTCGTCGTCAAGAACATCATCGTTAAAGTTCGTTATTACCGTTGGCGTTTTCGTCGCATTTTTTTCCTCCTCCTCTTCTTCTTCCTTGTTTTTTACTGCTCTCAAAAACAATTTCGCGACGGCTTCGTGATTGATCTTTTTTACTTCTCCTCCTTCTCCACCTCTTCTCGGAAGAGGGGTAAAATTCGTAGTCTCGTTGTCCTTGTTGAGAAGTAACTTTTCGAGATCGATCCCGGATCGTTTCGGCGCTGACTTTTGTCTCGGCATTCAAGCTTCCTTTTTAGGGAGACAAAAAAAGGACTTCTCGACCGGGTTATTAAGTTGTTGCGGACGAAATTCTCCCTCTCTTTCCGAGTTTTGTCTTTCTTTTCCAAAGGGTGTCGCGCTTTTTACGCAGTCGTCCAAAGTTAAAAGCAACTAAAAAGTCTGTAATCCCTTCTTTGAGATGTTTTTCCGAATAGGTAAAAGGAGAGGGGACTTTGTCGTGAATAAAAGAGCGCTTTGAGTACGCGTCGTCGTGCTCTGACGTTTTTTCCGCCCCAAGTCTAAAACTTTATAAAAACACGAACTTTTGCAAAAGAAAAGGGCGGAGCTTTTTGAACGAATTTTCAATACCGCTGATGTTGTTGTTGCGCTCTCTCTTCTCACTTTTCCTAAAGATCGTCGGTTTTTTGCAGAGTCGTCGTCTCAAATACTCTTTCGTTTCTGCACTCGCCCAAAGCTTTCGTTCTTCTTCTTCTTCGTCTTCGTCTCTTTATCTCTTCTTTCTTCTAGACGAGAGACGGACACCAACAACACAAAACCACCACCCTAATTTGGGACGATGATTTTTGTGAGAGAAATAGAGTAAAGAAAAATCTCCGGATTTTTAAAACCCTAAATACACCCGTTCTTTCTGTTTTCTTTTCTTTTTGTTTCGCTTCAGTTTTCTGTCAGTTGTTGCCTTTTTGCATTTACATTTAGTGCCGTCCTACCTACTCTCTCTCTCTCTCTCTCTCTCTCAAAAAAGAAGAAATGCAAAAAGCGGTGGGCGCGTCTTCGAAAATGTCGTCGTCTTCTTCTTTCTCAAAGAGGAGTTTACTTTGTACTGCGCAGAGGAGGCGTTTTTGTGGGAGAAGAAGAAATTTTTCGAGAATTGGATTGGCGGCACCGAGAACATCATCGTTTTCATTTTCATTTTCATCATCCGACGACGACTCTCAGATGAAAGAGTCGAACGACGACGACAACAAAAACGAGGATGATTTCGACGATTCAGACGACGAAAAGAAGAATAACAACGTTACCATCATTAAAACTGTGCTCAGATTCGACGTCGTGGCGAAACTCAAGCCAGGAGAAACGCTCAAAATTGTCGGGTCGATTCCTGAGCTCGGAAATTGGGATTGTGAAAATGGGTTGGCGTTAGCGTGGTCGGAAAATCACCGGTGGAAAGGCTCGATTGAAATTGAACGATTGATTTTTGGAGGTCATCATCACGAAAATGGTGGTGATACGTTTGAAGAGGAAAAGGAGAAGGATTTTCGAGCTCCCCGCGCGGCGGCGATGGACGAACCGGCGACGATGAAGTGCGTGATTGAGAAAAAGAAGAGGAATAATGAAGGTGATGATAACGAGGAAGGTGATGACGATAACAATAATTACGTGTGGGAGGAAGGGAAGAACAGAGGAGTTGAGTTGTTCTCGTACGACGTCGCGTGTATAAACGGAGAGTTGAGGTACCCGGACGCCACGGTGACGGGAGCGTTTGGCCATCCGGGAGAAACGACGGTGGTTTTCGACGACGCGATGTACGCGAAGAAGATAATGAAGGAAAACGAAAGCGAAGAAGGAAGACGAGAGGCGATGGATGCGGCGGAACGGAGTCGAGAGTGCTTGATAGAGTGGGAGGAGAAACAGGAGAAAGGAGAAGAAGGAAGCCTTACGAGTAGTAGTGGTAGTACTAGTAGTAGTAGCGGTAGTAGTAGTAGCGGTAGTAGCGACGGCGAGGACGTCGCGAAAGCGCGACACGACGAAGAAGCGGAAGAAGCAGATGACGCGCAAGAAGTATCCGAGATGATTAAAGAAGAAGAAAAAGCAGCAAGAATAAGAAGAAAACGTATCATCGATGAATCGAAGTTCACTCCGTCTGTCGTGCGCGTCGCCAACGTCGACACAATGAACAGCAAATGGCACTTAAAGTTAGAATCAGTCAAAGGTATCGTTGGTTTCAACGTTCCGGAGTTGGACGACGAGAAGCTCGCGACGGCAGCCACGTATTTACGATGGGTCTCCGCGGGTACGATCGAGTGCACGCATCCTGAAGGCGCGATTCCTCGCAACGAAACTGAAAACGCTGAAGAGTACAACGAGAAAAGACGAGCGGCGATTGAAGCGCGATCAATTTTTGCCAGCGTGGAAAAAGTCGAAGGCGAGACGTACCAGTTTGGTCAAAAATTAACCACCTCTGAGGCGAGCTTAGTGAGGCACATCAACCCGTGGTTACCGAGCTTTGACGCGAGGTTTGCTCCGATGGCACCCTTGACAAAAATTCGCGACTTGTGCAACGCCGTCGAAAACGACGACGAACATAAAGACGCCGTGCCGGAATGGTTGAAAACAGAAGTAAAACACTCCATCGAGGGTAACTTGCTCAAAAACTTTGACGCGGACGCGTTAACTGCCACGCGTCGCATCTTGGATAAAGTTCGAAGATTAAACAACACGGACGAAAACGAAGAAGCGTCGATTAATGAAAGCTTTGTGGATGATTTGAACGCGTTCTACGTCGAGTTGAAATCCTTCCTCGGCGGCGGTCAAGTGTTTGAGAGATTAGACGACGTGAGAGATCGATTGGACGACGAAAGTGACGTCATGCAAAGCGTGGCGACGTTGTATTCGGCACATTTTGCCGCGCAATCGGCGCGGATCACCTCCTCGTTTAATACGAGCGGTAGCGGTGGTAGAAACAACAACAATAACTACGATGACGACGATGACGTTAAAAATATCAACGAGAACCGCGGGTGGTTTTCCGAGGAAGGCGAACAAACTCTGAACGCGTTGAGAGCGGCGACGAGAGTTCGCGCGCACTTTTGCTCCGGTCTAGTCACCGGGCTACGCAACGATGCTCCGGATGAAGCGATTAACGAGCGCCATCGATGGCGTCAGTGCGAAACGGCGCTCGAACAGTACGCGTTTTTGAGGTTGGCGGCGATTGAGAAGATGGCGCGAACTTCGAACGTGTACGAGGAGGTTTTGTCTTCCTCTGGTTCGAACGTGGACGCACAGTGGCAACGCATGAGTGAAATCCTCGCCATTGGTTTAAGACACGTTGGGATGAGTGGATATGAGCGACGCGAGTGCGAAACCGTCGCCGCTGAATTGGAAACGTGGTGTAACGTCAAATCTCGCGGGAGTTCAAAGAATAGTCCACCAACTGAATCAATCGAATCGCTTCGAAGACTTCGCGCGAGTTTAAACAGAGCTCGACGCATTGTTGATAATAAATTGAACTCAATCGTGGAAGGTTTCGCGCTCGCACCGGAAATTTTAGGATACGCGCTCGGATTACCCGAAAACGTTGGCGAAGACCACGTCGAGTTTGCGATTCGCGAAGACGTATCGTTCGAAATTCTCCTGTTATTGAACGCGTGCGAGAAAGCCATTAATGCGGCGATTCACAAAGCAGCATCGTCGTTATCATCAGCAAACGAGAATACGAAAACGTTTAAGATTATATCTTCGACTGCGATGGATACCACGAGAACGGATGTGTGTCGCGTAGTCGTCATCGACGGCGCGCTGAACGAAGAGGCGTTGCAACGCGCGACGACGACCAAATCAGGTAGTAGGAAGAAAAACGGTACAGTGCAAAGTGAAAACGATAACTTGTTCGTTGTCGTGCGGAGGAATAGTAACGATGATGCCGCATATCGCGATGAAACTGAATTTGAGTTTGGCGAAGCGTATGCCAATCGCGTTAAATGCGTCGCGTTTATTTCGGCATCTTCCTCGTCATCATCTGCCTCAGAAAAGAAGAAGAGAAAGAAGAAAAAGAGCTCGTTATCCTCTAAAGAACCGCAGATGTCAAACGCAACTATCGCTGCTGGCAAAGCGTACGACGAAACGGATATTCTTTATGTGGACAAACTTCTCATGAAAGCGATGAAAACGTCGGCGAGAAATCACGCGAGCATAAAGTATCCCATCGTTTCCACGGACGATACCAACGAGATTGTAAACTTGATGAGCATGGCAAAAGTTGGCCAGCGCGCGATGGTGTCCATCTCGCCTGCTCTCGGTGTCCAAATTTCTGCCCACGATGAAGATGACATTACTTTCGCGAAGACGCCAACTGATCACGAACGATTGGATGCAAACACCATCAAGTGGGAAACCGGCGACGGATGTTTCCTCGCACTCGACGACGCTACACGACAAACGTGCGGTGAAACGGCTCATACGTTTCGCGTGCTCGAAAATGTTGGCATCGTCGTCCCTTTTGGTATGTGCGATATTTTCAACAGGCAAACGTCGCTTGCTGAACGCATCGAGCAGATCGAATCTTACGGCGAAGGTGTGCTTTCCAACGCGGAAGACGAACGACTCGCCGAGCACGCTTGCGATGACATTCAGGAGATTATCAAGAACAATCCTTTACCGGATAAATTCATCGAAAATGCTCTGAAAGGAATCAATAGGGATACTTCCAACGATATAATCGCCGTGTCTGTTTCAGGTTCTTCCAACAACGACGTCGACGATGCCACGCTCGATTTGATGGAGACGCATTGCGAAGCGAACAACTCGCAAGCCGTATCCAAAGCCATCTCGGATATCTGGGCGTCTATTTGGACGATTGAAGCCGTGAAGCGTCGCGCCATGCACAAGATAAAACAGTCCGAGGCGTCCATTGCAGTCGTCGTGCGTCGCGCGAATCATTTCGAAAAAAGCTTTGCCGTTTCGATCGGGGATGATGGCGATGAAATTCGTGAGATTCGATTGCGCGTCGGCCTTCGCGCCTGTCCCCGTTTCGACGAATGCGAGTGGACGATGTCAGCAATTGAAAATTCAGACGATGCGTTCGAAACCGTGACATTCGCCAACATCTCCGAAGCGTCTCGGTCGCGCAAAACTGCCCCGTGGTTCGGTAAAATCACCTCGGAAAGAGTTACGTATAGCCAAGAACCTTTGAGCGTCTCCAAAGACGAACGGGTAAAGGCGTGCGAAAACGTCTTGAAAGTTTGCCGAGATTTTTTGAAGGACAACAAGAACAACAAGAACGACGACGACGACGACGACGACAAAAATGGCGAAAACGCCGCATCGATAGAAGAACTTCGAGGCGGCTTCGAAGGCGGCAAGTGCATAATATCCTCCGTAAAGTTTCGACGACGATGATTGATAATATCGCGAATATTCACGCGCAGACCGGTAGAAAGAAGAAAATTGTTTTGTATACGTAGAAGAGTTGCATAGAGTAGTTATGACACATAGTAGTACATTGTAAACGTTCGCTGCGAATAATAGTAATAAGAATAATAATAACAACAACAACACTCCATCCTCCCGAATCTCACACGTTCGACGTCTCCTCAACTCGTTGCAAAGCGCATTAAACGACCCGAATTGGAAGAAGATCTTCTACGGTTCAACGACTAACTCAAACCTCGCGCAGTGTTCGTCGCCAAATATAACTTCCCCCCCTTCCGTCAGCTCCTGAGGAATACCCGGCAGTAACTCTTCGCCGTCGATGTACGTCCCGTTCGTGGACGTTAAATCCGTCACCATGACTTTCCCATCCGGCGTCAAATCCACCATCGCGTGCGCGGAACTCACCGTCGCCACGCCGACTGCTAAATTCACCGCGCTCGAAGAGACTCTCCCGACGACGCTTTTCGCGCCGTTCAGGCGTAAAACGCGAGGAATTGCGTCTTCTTGTTTCTCGGTATTGCCTTCCTCTTCTAAATGATTCCGGTCCAAATCCCCAACGTTTCGGAGGATGAATGCTTTCGATTGGATGGTTTTTTGTACTTTAAAGATTCCTCTCGAAGAAGATCGACAGATCCCTTTTTGGGCGAGGGAAATGCGACCACTCGTTAAAGCTATGTTACCGCTGGTCATCGTCATCGTCATCGTCTAAAGCGTTCTTAATAGATAATATTTAGTGCGGAATTTCACAACTGTTTTTGGTTCGAAATTGGACGAATCCATCCTCAGAAAAGCTTTTCGCGCGTACGACGGACACTAAACACACACATCAAACACCTTTACGCATACTTTGCGACGAGTTGAGCTTTAAGGATTTAAGAAGAATGGGGATATCGCTGTCAAAAAACCACTTTCGCTCGAACAAAAACATCGACCGCGCGTTCAAAAACGGCTCCTCGTTCCACCCTTCGTTCGAAGTGGAAGCCGTCGTGACGAACAACGGCGGGTCGATGAACGAAACATCGATCGACAGTTGCGCGAGCTTTTTAAACAAAGCGACCGGAAAATCCGTGAGCGTCTCCGAGGAAGAGGTGAGAGATGTGCACGCGGAGGAGGTTTTGAAGACGCACGTGATCGACGAGAAGAACTTTCTCGGCGTGCCGACGGCGTTAGATGAGAACGATATGGATTCGCCGCTGAGTCATTACTTTATAAATTCCAGGTAGGAATCGTTTCGCGAGAGATATTTTCGTTCGTTTCTCGCGCTCGAGGATATTT